>Ga0222713_10003273_pt1 | contig 16891 bp, 11 predicted proteins | sample C33_649DmetaG_FD_165061 | JGI IMG/M metagenome (GOLD analysis project Ga0222713, IMG submission 165061) | Estuarine water microbial communities from San Francisco Bay, California, United States - C33_649D | ecosystem: Environmental > Aquatic > Marine > Unclassified | place: USA: California...
GAATCTGGGTTGAGTTCCGTGATTACCTGCGATTGCTTGAAGACTACAAGTCCCTGCAAGAATGGAAGCGAGACGCTGACGCTGAAACGCTGAAGTTCGACAGCGGGGATTGGTTCGCAAGCAAGACCCTACCAGAACGCATCAAGCACATCATCGAGGCTAACGCTTTCTCCAACGACCAATACAACGAACTAGTAAAGCAGATTGAACATCTTGAGTTGTTCAAGTCCGTTGTTGAAAAGTTCTTTAACTCCGCTGATTTGAAGAACCAGCCAGATGCTCAGTCCTGTTATGCTTTGGCAGAGAATCTCAAACAACTGCCAGATTCTATCCTAGATTTCACGGAAGAACAGGTGCGTGATAATCCTGCTTGGGCTTTGGCTGTGTTTCGTCATAAGGTGAAGGAAATGCAGTACAAGCGTTGCCACGACCTCAACGAAATTGGTGGAGAGCAGGAAGAGAACGCCCGCCTCAAAGCCGAGGTCGAGCGGCTGGAAAAGGAGAAAGCCCTCTCAAAGCCTAGGCTTCTAATTGCATCGCAGGACATCAAACTCCTCAAGGATGAGGTTCAGCACTTCAAGGCCGAGGTCGAGCGTCTGACCAAGGCGGGGGATTTGATGTGCCGAATGGCTGGCAACAACCAAGTCATCAACAGGCATTGGAAAACCGCCAAGGGGGTGCAGTCGTGAAGTCTGGGCAAAGCACACACGGCTACGGCCGTACTAAGGAGATCGTCCACGAAGCCTTCGCCAAGGGGATGACCCTCCGTGAAACCGCAAACCACTACGGCATCTCATATGCATCTGCCTACGATGGAGCCAAACGATCCGGCCTTAAGTTCAAGCCACACAACAATCGTATGCCCTATGGACAGACGAAGTTGCTGGTAATCTACGAGTCCCAGTCCGGCCTTACGATGGCGCAGATTGCAAAGAAGCATGGGTTGAATTATAACTCCGTGCGATCCGTGAACATCATGTGCAGGCTCGGCATCCCGCATAGCCGCAGGAAACTCATCAAATGAACGACATCGCAAAATGCCCCGGGGTCATCGAAGGCCAGCCTTGCCTCAACAAGGACAGATGCCTGCGCTTCACCTTGAAGTCGGATGATATGTGGCAGCCTTGGCTAACGCCAACCTACAAGTCCCCCGGCGTGTGCCGAAACTTCCTAAACAACTACAAAGATGAAAAAGCCAACCAAGATCGGAAGCATCGTACTTGAGTACCTGAACCGTAATACAAAGTATGACGAGATTCCGGACGGCTACTACAGCCGGAAGCACATCTTTGATGTTACTGGTTACTCGGAGAGGCAGTTCTATAAATTCGTGGCCAAGGCAAAGGCTCAAAAGATGGTCGAGTACAAATGGTTCAAGATCGCCAAGGGCGCGCGCGTCTCAAGGTCAACCTTCTACAAGTTCAATCCGGTCTTGATGAAGTTGATGGGTCTGGCCTCCCGATAGGTCGGGTACGGGGGCCATATCAGCAAGGGTCTTCCTAACGCCACGCACAAACGGCTACCGACCAACCCCCGTGAATGGGTTGATACTGGTATGGGGTGGCCTGCCGTCAACAGGCATTGTGTTCACAGCCTATCCCTAATCGACTTCCAGATGAGCGCGATGGAAATGAGCAGGCATCCTACGGCCAAGGCGTAGGCCACATCACAGGTATTGATGAGTGCGAGCGTTGCCTCGTTCAACTTGTCCCCCAGTTTCCCGTCATCCGATTTGAAGTCCTTCCCGGCATCAACGATGATGAGAGCCATGGCATTGCTGTTGGACAGGGTCTCCAAGGTGCTGCGGATCACATACGAAGTATAGAGGGCGCACCCCCCTGCGATGCCTAGGATGAACCAGATCGCTAGATGCAGATTATTCTCAGCGGCGCTTTTTTGAGCGGGGCTTGGCATTGGACTTTACCTCGTTGAGTTTTTTGTCGAACCACTTGCTAAGGTAGGCTAGTACGAATGTCGTCACCTCCGGCGCTGCGAACCCAGCGAGTCCGGCTACGGCAAGCCTGAGGGTATAGGACTGCACATAGTCGGTGATGGCCAGACCAACCAGCACGGCCACGATGGCGGCCGAGAAGGCAGACCGGATCATCCAGAAGAACCCAACCGGGTTGGGGGACAGCAAGGCTCTGGCTACAGCCGCAGAAGACCCTAGGGCGCTGGAGATGACTCCATCTTTTGCCAGTTGGCTCAGGTCAGTCGGGTCTTGGGGACTGCTCATTGTTCTTGTCTTTGATGTAATCGAAAAGCCGCCAAAGCAAGAGGCAGGCGGCGATTCCGATGGCGACCCCGATAATCCAAGCGAAGTACTCGGATGTGATGATGACCGGGATGGCCGCCGCAAGGGGGGCGCAGGCCAAGATAGACCCACCGATCCTCCAGCCAAAGATAGACCCTGCCAGAACCCCAACCACGAACAGGCCGACCCCGGCCATCGTCCAGAGGTTGCGGTCAGCCTTATCCAACTGAGCCTTGAGTTCGGCGATTTGCTGGTTGGACTTGGTCAGATCGTTGCGAGCCTGCACTAGGTCATCGGCGTTCTTCTTGGATTGCTGGACGGCTGTGTTCCAGTCGGCCTCCACCTTGGACAGCCACGCCTTGGCCTTGGCGACCTCGGCCTCGTAGACCTTGTCGTCTCCGGCGTTAGCCCTAGTCCGGGCTGCGGCTAGATCCTCTGGATCCGGCTTGGGCAACAAGGCCAGCGCCACCGCCCCCTCATTCTTGACCACCTTGGGCTTATCGCTGTTTTCAATCATTACCGTGACAGACGAGGCAACTCGGGAATCACCCTTGTCAATCTCGTTGCCAAGCGTGTTTAGGCTTACGGGCGTTGGCACTTCGGCGGGAGGCTTGCCACCCGTGTCGTCCGTGGAACAGCCTGTAGCGGCCAGCAGGGCTAGTAGGATGAGGCTTCTCACTTGGGTTCTACCGGGAGGTAGCGCTCGACACCGGGGATCTTGGTCATGTCCCCTTCCTTGAGGTTGATCCCGCCACGGGGACGGACAGAAGCCGGGGGCATCATGTAGGCCGCCGTCAGAGCATTGGCGGCAGCGCCAGCCCGTTCCGGGTTCGCCGTAAGCGGGCCGAGAGGAGGTCGGAACGAAGCGATGAACCTACGCTCAAGGTTCTGGATGGCCTCAATGGCATCGCTGGCATCGTTGGTCTGCTTGATGACCATGCCGTTTGAGCCGTAGACCTTGTAGGTAACGATGTCCTTCCCGGCCGCCTTGTCGGCCTTCTTGTACTCACGCAGCAATCGGCCACCCGAATTCTCGGCCACCCAGATCTGGCTGGTCATAAGGTTGATGCCCTGCTGGGCGGCCATCGGCCCACGGAAGGCTTCCCCGGCGATAGCCTTACCCTTGCCGACACCTTCGCCATGAAGGTAGTGGAAGAACGCCTGCTGGAACGCCTGCGTCTGGGACTCGTAGCCAGTCAGGTTCTTGAGGTAGATGACATTGCTGCGGGTCGTCACGGACGGGGTGCTGACGGTATCCGTGGCAACGGCCGTACGCACGGTCTCGATAGGCATACGGTTGGCATCGACCAACAAGAGACCCGGGGCGATCAACGGCTGATTGGAAGACAGGGCGAGTTCAATGAGTTGATTTGTCTTGGCTCGCTTGTCGTCCGCTGTGGCACGGGCAGCCTCGTAGCCACGCTCAAACTGCAACTTGAGGGCATCCGCTCTGGCCTGTGCGCGGTCAGCCTCACGCTGGGCTTCAGCCGCAGCACGGGCATCCCGGCGGGCTTCCTCCTGCGCGCGGCGGCGGTACTGGGCTGCGAACTGTTCCTCGCTTTGGACTTCAAGGGCGCGCGCCCGGTTCTGTTCTGCGATGAATTGGCGCTGCTCACGCTCGGCCTTGGTAGCCGCTGTGGCTGCCTTCTTGTTCTCAACCTCGATTTGCTTGAGGATGGCTTTGTAACGCTGGTCGAAACGGTCTCGCTCGCTCAACTGCTTCTCGGTGACACGGATGATGCGACCATCGGCCTCGACACGGAACTGGCGTGTGGCGGCAATCTCCTCAACCGTCATGTACGGAGCGTCACGGATCACCGGAGGGCGAGGCGCGTTGGGGTTTTCTACCACAGGTGCAGCGGTGGCCTCAGGCGTATTGGTAGTCGTATTAGCCTCTGTTGCGGGCGCGGCAGGCTTCTGCTCCCAGAGTTCCGGAGAGTTCTTTTCCAGTTTAAGGAGGGCTTGTTCAGCGATGTTCTTAAGGTTGCTTAATTCGCCATGTTTCTTCTTGAATGCTTCACCTTCAAGATCTGCCGCATTGAACAACTTCTCATCCAAATTGGCGATGATCGCCTCAAGGTATTCCTTGTTGTTGGAGAACTTGTCTGGCAATTCCTTCGTGATTTCAAAGAAGTCAGCAGCACGATAATTTGCCTGATTGAGTTCAGTAGCATTAAAAGGCTCAACCAAGTTAAAGACGCGCTTAATCGTCTGAAGGTTCATGTTCTTACCTTGGGTAGGAACCTCATAGGCAACCTGTTGATTATAGGACTGGCTTCTGATTAAATCCTGAGCCTCCTTTAGGCGATTGGCAACCGCCCTGTATTTGTCTCCGCTTCCAGCCCAATTCTTCCGCTTGTCGGCAGCCTCAAGCAATTGACCAAGGATGTCTTCAGCGCTCTTTCCGTTTGCGACAGCAGCCTCAAGGTTGAACTCATTGATGAACTCACGCACGGAGGGAGGAACACCCTTGCCCTCAATCGTTGAGTACACGCCTTCCAAGATACCAATGAAGTCCTTCGTGGACTTAACAGGTCGGTATACGAGGCTCGGCCCGGTGTCTTCAACCTTCGCAGGCAATGTGCCTTCAACAGGCTTGTCCCGGTTGGAGCGCCACTCGTTCAGGATCTCATCGACATAGGCAGCATCCTCACGGGAAGCCACCTTCTGACGGATGACTTCAATGGCTTCACGCTCGCTTGTGGTATTAAGTTCGATGATTCTGCCGTCACCAACGGTGTAAGCCAATGTCTTCATGGGCTTGCCGCCCGGACGGGTCTGCGTACCGATGAACAACTTAACACCTTCCACATTCGGATGGGAGCGCGTCTCGGACACCAAGATCTCAGTACCCGGAAGGAACTTGTTTTCGCCAGCCTCGACAATGGGCTTAACCGTAAATGTGGGAACTCCGTTGATAAGCGGGGTCTTCTTAGACTCCCAGCCCTTGATGGACATCACGAACTGACCGGAGGTAACGCCACGCTGGTCGATGAACATGGACTGCCCGGTCTCCTTGAGAGCGCCGAACTGGTCTAAGCGGAAGTCCGTGATAGGGAAGTTAGTGCCTCGGATAAGGACACCGTTGGCCGTATTGGTCTGTCGATTTTCCGTGACCCAACCAAGGCGCTTTTTGCCGGACTCCAGACTGAAGATCATACGCAGGGCATCACGCATCGCAGCGCCACGCTCCGGGTTGACCGGGTCTAGGACTTCAGCGGACACGGGGTTGACCTCACGGGGGGAACCATTGGGGTTCTTCGGGATAGGCGCTCTGGGGTCAATCGGCCCGGCCTTGTAGTAGTGGTTCATCCACAGCGTGGCCTTGTTCATGAACTCGGACTGGGAGCCGAACAGGCTGTTGATGTAGTCCGCTGTGTACTGATTGCCCTTGGGATCCTTCAGGTAGGAACGAGTGCCAGCATCGTCCACGATGAACAAGCCCTGCGTGAAGGCGCTGTTGGTCGAGTTTGCGAAGGCACGGGTGTCGAACGCATGGAGACGGATGACACGCTGGGTAGCATCGACAGTCTTCCCGGTTGCGTCCTTAGTCTTAACCTTATTGCCCTTGGAGTCGTAAATCGGCGCTTCACCCATCGTGAATCCAAGCGGGATGATGTCACGGGTCTCGGTCTTGCCGGAGATGTCCTTGCCGACCCGGAGGCGGTGTTCGGTGACTTGGTCGATGTTGACCGAGAACACATTGCTGTACTCGGCGCTCAGGACTGCCTTGGACTCGCCGGATGCCAATGTGCGCATGACGGTAAGCAAGTTGCGCTTATACGATTCCGGTACTGTCGTGTCGCTGGCAACGGCTGCGATCTCGGCTGCCGTAGGAATGCCAGTACGGATAGGACGGCCGCCTTCATCGACATACACCTCCATACCACGGGCATCCTCTGGAACGCCGTTAAGGACATCCTCGATGGCCTTGGCATATTGAGTACCCTTAGCGCCAATTTCCTCGGGGGTCAGGATCTCAGTACCCTTGTCATTCAGAACCCAGTCCATGCCGTTACGCTTAACGAAGTCGATGCGGGCCTCCTTGGGAACCATCGGGTCGTACAGATTGATGGGACGCGCGCGGAGCGAACCCTTACCGCCAGTAGCGACAACGACCTTGTCATAGAAGGCATCCAGTACGGGGGAGCGGATGATCTCGTTGTTGCCGTTCATGAAGTACCCACGGAGAGTACCATCGCCGGACTCAACGAAACGCATACCAGCCTGCTCCAACTGACGCACATAATTATCCGTGTGCGCGCGCGTAAGCATACCGTATGTCGGGTCAAACAGGCTCTTGAACGCAGATACCACATTGTCACCAACCGTGCGGTCACCGAAGATAGTACGCTTGAACGCATCAAAGGACACGGACGAAGCCTCCATGCCACGGGGGGTGGCAAGGCCGGGACGATAGCCCGGACGCTTATCCAAATCCATCGCCGACAGGATCCAAGTCATCGCCTCACGGGTAGGCTCGATGAGTCCTGCGACATCCTTGCCGCCGGAGTTCTTGTACTGGATGAGGCCAGCGTCGATTTCGGCCTGATACTTTGCTCGTTGGGCGGCAGGAAGGTCTGCGGCATAGGCGCGCAAAAGTTCCACCGTCACCTTGGGATCTACGGCTAGGTTAGCGCCATAATACGACTTGCCGATGTCGCCCCACATCATGTTTACCATCTCGGGCATCAACGCCTCTACGGACGAGTCAGCAAGCAGGGCGTGCCAGCCTTCGGAGATAGCGCCGATATTGTCAACGCCATCGATGTTCACATAGACGCTACGACCCTGCGGGCCGTCCTGAATGTAGAAACCGTTGGAGATGCTGCGAACCGTGGAGCCGTCCGGCATGGCTCGCTTCTCGTAAGGACGCATGGGCGCTTCAACCTTGGACTCACCCTTGGCCTTGTTGAGATCGCCATCAATGACGGTTTGCTGCTTGATTACGAGGTCGAGCGAAGCCTGAGCCTCGGAACGCTGCTGCTTGAGTTTATCCAGTTTGATGCGGTTGGCATCAACGGTCTTGATGTCCTTGAACTCGATGCGTTCCTTTTCAACGACTGCTTCGGCCTCGGCGATCTGCGTATCCAAAGCCTTTACGGAACGGTTGAGTTCATCAGCCTTTGCCTTGTTAGCGGCAGAATCACCAGCCAGCGCGGTAGCACGATGGCTTGCGGCACGGGCTTCGTTCAACTTCTCCATGCGGGCGGCTGCGTAATCCCTAGCGGCCGCAGGGTCTCCCGGATGTAGGGCGGCAGCCTCGGCCATAATAATGTTGGCCTGAGCCTCAGGACTTGCCGTCAAGATAGTAGCAGCCTCAAACTCGCCACCCTTCACGAACTTAACCTTACCACGGGTTGAAATGTGCAAGTCACGCAAAATGCCTGCTCGCTGAATAAACGCCTTGCCGTCTTCCCCGGCCTTACCAAGGAACTCCAGCATATTGGCTCGCTGAACAGGGTCTTTGACCTCTGTCATAATGGTGGCCACATCGCCTACAACGGAGCGCGTGTACACGGGTTCAGCCCCCTTGGGAGAGAATTTGTAAATACGATTGGCCGCCGTAAGCACACCGGAAACACCGATGCCCATGCCAGCGCCAGCGCCAGTAGCGTCCTCATCGTTCAGGCTGGCAATCAAAGCGCCAGTAGAACCAGCAACGACACCATCCTCCCAGACGACACGCGCCGTATTGCGAAGGCCAGCCTCAACGCCGTTCTTATGCATACGGCGAAGGAGTGTCGCATCGTCAACGAGCATATTGGCCTTGGTCTTGATGGCCTCCTCGGCGGTGGTCAGTTTTCCACCCGGAACGACATTGATTTGCTTGAGGAGGTCGCTGGCCTGTTTCTCAAGATCAATAGCCCCACGGAGGAATGAGGACTCACCGTAGCGGCGACCCTCGGAAAGGTTCTGGGCAATGACCTTCTGGATGCGTCCAGCCTGCTGGGCGGTTGCACCGAAGGCACGAAGGCGGTCAGGACGAAGCACTTGGGCAACGCTGATATAGCCACCACCCGCTAGGGCAGCGCCTAGGATATCTCCTTGGAACAAGAACGCCCCGGCAAGTCCGGCTGTAGTGAGACCCTGTTGGGCAGCACCGCCAATGCCGTACTTCACGCCAACGGAACCGATGCGCCGCCACCATTGTCCACCTCGCATGGTCTGGTATTCGTCATCAAGCCAATTGGCCAATGTGTCGGCAACAGTACCAGTACCCTTCGTGGCAGAACCAATGCCGGAGGCAACAGCGCCACCTACGGGGCGAACGCGCAACTTGTCGATGCCAGCGGCATCATCCGGCAATGCGTCCAACTGCTTCTGCAAGTCCTGAACCTTGGTAGCCAGACTCTTGTTCTTGGAGATGGTGGTTCCGATCTCCTTCCGGATGATCTGAGCGGACGGTGTCTGTCCGATGACGCTCCGGCGATCCCCGATGGCGATGCCGATGATGTCGTCATCCGTGAACTGAGCGCCCGGAATGGCAGCCTCAAGGCGGGTTCGCAGATTGCCAACGGCGGCATCAAAGGTCGCGCTGGTTGCGTTTGCGGACGCACGAAGCGTTGCTGCCTCGCTGGTCACCTCACGAAGCCCCTGCGTAACGCTCTGGAGACGCTTTGCATTGGCGGCAGCCTCCGCACCAATACCGAGCAACTTAAGGCCGCCAACGAACAGCATGACGGGGTCAGCCAGTTGTCCTGCCTGAATCAGCCGCTCTTCCTGCATCATGCTCTTGGTGGCCCGTTCTCCGGCACGAAGTGTTCGTGCATTAGCACCCGTGGCCTCAAGAGCCTCGGCAGACTTGCGGTAAAAGAACCCAGTTACGGACTCACCGTCACCACGGAGGTCACGGTAGTTCTCGCTCCAAACATCGATGCTCTGGTCGATGTTGTACGGGAGCATATCCTTGTACGCCTTGCTGCTCTGCACCCAAGCCTGATAAACACCCATGGCCGTAGCCCGGGGAGCGCCGAGAAACCGACCAGCAACCGGGATGTCCTTGAGCATGGCCATATTGGCCTCCGTACGAAAGAACACGGAATTCGGGTCAATCGATGAGTTGAACATCTTTGCCATCGTGGGCAACGCACTCAAAACGCCTTCACCGAAGTTGGCCAAACGCTCCCATGACATCTGAGGACGGTACGCCCCCTGATCACGGAGTTCCAGCAAACGGCGAAATGTATCGACCTCGGTCTTGTCGGCATACTGGCCAAAGAGGTTCTCCATCTTGGCCGCAAACTTGCCCGGCTCATCAATGGTGGCCGAGAGTTGGGGGCCGTAACGGGTAGCCAGTTCATGCGCCTTCTGAAGTACACGGTTGGCCTCGTCTTGCTCTTCCCGGGGACGATTAATCCAAGCGTCAGAAAGAACGGTACGACCATTCTCCATCAGCACATTGCCCAACGACCCTGCCGAAACGATAGTGCCAATGGAGCCTTCAACGAAGCCACCAGCGGCATAACCCGTTTCCCCAATCAGGTGTCCGATACCCTCAACCATGCCGCCTAGGAAACTGGGACCGCTCTTATCCTTCCACCGAGCCATGGCCAAGAAGGCATCCCGGCGGGCTTGACCAGTCTTGGTGAACAAGTGTTCCTCGGGGTTCTCAAAGACCATCTTGCCCCATTGGGTCTCGATATCCAGCATATCGACCATCGGCTTGAGATGCCCCATGGTGTATGTCTTGGTGGCCTTGCGGGAGTCGATCTCACCCTCCTCGGCAATCATCTTGCTGACGACCCAAGGGTCTACGCCGGATTGCTTTGCCAAATCAATGATGTCCTTCTCGTTGAGGTCTGTCGGGTAGAAACTGCCACCAGCCTCCTGCGCCTGCTTAATCTTGGCCTCAATGGCAGGACGGATCTTACCAAGCACATACTTTGCGTCATGCTTGCTCTGCGGGGACATCACATTGACAGCATACCAAGCAGCGTCAGCAGGGGTTCGGTTGCCCTCCGGAAGAAGCCCAAGGATGTTGTCCATGAACTCCTTCGCCTGACCAAACCTACCCTTGCCGACTTCCGTAACGCCCGGCTCCATCATGGCAGGACGATTGGGGTCTACGATGGATTCAAAGAACCCGAAGGTTTGCCGATTGACGGCGCGGAACTGGTCGTTGCTGCGGAGACGGTATTCCGGTGTACCCGGTACATACTGGTTGTCACCTAGGGCAGCCCCGTAAGGCGCACCGTCAGGCAACTTGGAGTTAAACGGGATCTCCGGAAAGCCTTCTTGTTTGGATTCCGCTTTAAGGATGGTTTCTTGTGCCATTTATCGAGTGGAAGGATTACGCTGAACGGACGGATTAGAGCCAGCAAATTCCGGCCTGATCGCCTTTCCTTTGGAAAGAGTACCCCAGAGGACTGCACGGGCGGCATCGACTTCAGCACCAAACTGCTTGTTGAATGTGTCCCTTGTGGGCTTAAGGGCAAACCGATTGTAGAACATCTCAGAGTCCTTGATCTGACCCTCAAGGAAGCGAGCGCCACCCTCATCGCCGAGTTCACGGTAGGCATCAGCCTGCTTCTGGGCGTTCTCGGGAGCATAACGCATATTGCGGGACTCAAGGCCACGCTGATACATGGCGTTGATGAACACGGCCAAGGCTCGGGTGGAAGACTGAAGATCCTCCTGACTCATATCCGGGGCTGCTGTATTCAGATAAGTGATGGCAGCCTTGACGAATTCACGGTCAGCGTCAGAGAAGTTACCACCGGAGACGATGGCTCGCCGGAATGTGGCAACACCGAATGTACTGGCCAATTCACCTAGGAAGTAGTTCTCCATATCCTTGGCTAGGACACGGAAGCGCTGAGACCATTCACCGCCAATTTCGTTGCGGCGCTTGGAGATGTCATCCAAACGGATGAGGTAATCAGTAGCCTTCAGGTAACCGTCATAGGTCGCATCAACTTCGGACTTTTGGGCTGAATCAAGACCAGCCGTGCCGAGTTCTGCCGGATCCATGAGTTTGCCATCCTTGCTTCGCATATTGTAACCAAGGTGCGAGTAGACACCACGGATGGGGTATTCCTTGACCAAACGAGAACGCAACTTGGCAGACTCAAGCGTGGTCTTTTCAGTAGCAGCAGCCACATCCATGTTCATCTTGGTTGAGGCTCGTTGAGAATCGGCAGCGCTCGTATACAGACGCAGGCTTGTCTTTGCGGACTCGGCCTCTGCATCGATGTTGGCAAGTTCGCGCTTCTCGGCTGCATCGATACCTTCCATGATCGTCTTGTTGTAATCCAAGGATCTCTGTGCGATTTCAAATCCTGTCTTGTTCGCAGGAAGCGCAAGAGACCTCTTTGCCACCTCTAGGTTGGCCTGAGTGGCGACACGCTTATTGCCATATGTCTTAATCGTGGCGGCTCGCTTATCATCAAGACCCTTGAGGATCTTGTTGGTCTCTTCGGTCTTGGCCGGGATGTCGTAGACGATTGGTTCGGCTTTGACAGGTGCAGCGGCAGGGGCCGCAGGAGCGGCGGCCTGAGCAGCCGGAGCGGCGGCTTGCGTAGATTGGGGAGGCGTAATCTCCGCATCTTTGCGTACATTAGGCTTCTCGGCAGCGGGCGCAGGCTTCTTCTTCAGGTAGCCCTTCTCATCGAAATCAGCAGGAGTATATGCTGGTTCAGCGGCTGTTGTCGCCGGAGCAGGCGTTGTAGTTTCTACGGCCTTAGGCTCAGTTGTCGGCCCCGTATACGCCGTAGAAAGCGGCAATGTGCCAGTCGGATCAACAGGCTGCTGGGTAGCCTGATTGTTGAGGGTAATGGAGCCAGCAGGCGGCGCATTGTAATTGCCAAACAGAGTTGCGGGCGGCTTAAGACCACCACTACCAGCAGGCGCAACAACACCAAAACCCATCCCCTGAATCGCACCACCATAGAGTCCCGCATTGGCCTGTCGCTCAAGAGCCTTGGACTGCAAGTCAGCGATTTGAGCGCGCTTAAGGTCTTCATCAGTCTTTGCCTTGTCCGCTTCAATCTTTGCAGCCTGACGAGCCTTATTCAACTTCTCCTGCTCATCGTACTCAGAGACGAAGCGCGTCAATGCACGGCCTTCAAGCCTAGAACCATCTCCACCAGTCGTATTGTAGAAGTCGATGTAAGGCTTGGATGCCTTGGGGTCGATCATCGATTCCTTACTTGGCGCTACGGAAACAACGCCGTCAGCGTCCTTAATAAGCCACCCGGCAGAGATACCCTCCTCTACCGCAAGGGTGCGTGGATCGGAACGGAGATAGGCAGCGAGTTTGCCCTTGGTGGCCTGTTCCTGCTCGGCGCGCTTGTCGGCCTCTTGGATGCCTCCGGAAATGGACTGACCGATGGAGGCATAAGCCCGACCCATAGACCCCATGGCCTCAACATAGCCAGCAGGGATCTGATTGATTTGCTCGCTTTGGTATTTCTGGAAAGGAGATGCCATATAAGTTGGTTAGCCAACGACCAAGTCCATGGCCTTGCGGACGATGTTCTTGATAATAGGCTTATCGGAGATGAACTTTGCGAAACGCTCGCCCTCTTGTTCGTAGAGTTGGTCAAGCCAAGACGGGGCATCGGACTCAAGCCAGTCACGGAAGAATACCCACTTGGCGTTATCCGATCCATAGACCTCACGGGCGACCCAGCACTTGGTGATTAAAGCAGCAGCGATAGCACCAAGACCACTTGCCAAACCAGAAGACTTCTGTGCAGAAGCGGCCGCATCAGCATTCTCCTGTTGGATACGGTTGGCTCGGATATTGGCAAGGTACTGGGATTCTGGCGTAAGGAAGCCTTGGCCGAGGTTACCATAACCAGCCATGCCCTGACCATACATTGAGGCAAGTCCAAACGGCTGGGAGGCGTTGTAGGACGGCGTTAGGTAGGTCTGAGCGCCATAAGCCTGCTGCTGCTGGCCAAGACCATAGGCTTGCAGGGCTGTGGCCTGACGCTCCTTGAGTCGTTTCTGACCCATATTGTAGGTATTCAAGATCTCAAGGTCGCTGCCTTGACGGCTGAACTGAAGGCCACGGGCTTGAGCAGCAGCCCGGGCAGCCTGTTGGGCTTGGGATGTCTCTTGCTCGCTCAGAGCGCTTCCGTACTGTAGGTCGGAGTAAGCCTGCTGCCCGAATGTATTGTAGATGCCACGGGTGGTCGCATCAAGGGATCCGATAGCCGCCTGTGTAGCGCCAGCGCCAAGAGTGCCAAGTAGGCCAAGTTGACCTTGTGCGTACTGGGTCTGGAACTGTTGGGTGGGGGCGTAAAGGTTTTGATAAGACCCAAGGAGACCTGTGGCATAATTGCCATAGCCAGCAAGTTGCGTCTGTTGTAATTGACCAGCAAGGAGACGCTCCTGCTCTGCTTGAAGCGGAAGGATTTTGGCTTGGGCACGAAGCGCCCCGCCCATTTCTCCTAGGTATTGCGAAGAGTCTACGGTTGAGTCAGCCATAAGATTAAGCGGTGCGGTATTTGTAGATGCGGAACTTGCTGCTTGGATTAGACAAAGCAGAAGCATTGATTGTAACACTAGCAGGGCCGGAGATAAGCGATACATTAATTCGTACTGTTTCCACAGTAAGCGCAACACCAGCCTGTACTACCCATCTACAAGAAAAATCGCTACCATAATATCCAGTTCCAGCATAGGAAAATGCTGCACCTTGATTATATCTGTTATAGTAAGAAGCACCACTAGTATTTAAAAACTGAGTAGTTCCAGTCCAAGCAATACCTGTGCTTGTAATAATAGAATCTACTTCAAATACCCAGATTTCATCAGATGGCTTTGTGAACGGAGATGATGTCCAGATAACCCCAGAGCCTGTAGCGGTTGTAATAGTCTCCTCCGTAATTGCACTAAGGCTATAAACAGCCGTACCATTGTACTGGATCGTGCCAGTAAAGTTGACCGTATTGGGCAGGGTGAGATTCGTGCCAGCCACAGGGACTGGATCCCAAGCCGTGCCGTTGTAGATTTCCGTAGCCGCCAAGGTCGAGTTGTAGCGGATTTGACCAGTAGCAGGGGTAGCAGGACGCTGGGCGGTAGTGCCTACAGGGATTTTGATGGCCTCAGTCGTATTGAAGTTGGCAAGACCAACCACCGTAAGGTTAGCGCCAGCAGTAACATCACCGCTAAGGGTCGATGTGCTTGTGACAGCCAATGTGCCGCTGGAAGTGAGGTTGCCGTTGATTGCGACAGCAAAGCCACTTGCAGGGGTAATCGCCAGATTCTGACCAGACTTACCGCTGATATTGTCGAACTTGACAATCTGCCCGGAACGGAACAGGTCATCAACCGTAGCCTTCCGAAGCACAGCCCCAGAAGAGTCGTAGATGTTGAAGGTGTCCGTGGACTGAATGTCGAAGGCCGTGATAGCCGTTTGGTCGTTGATAGAACCGGGCTTGAGGATGGCGCTGTTTACATGGGCGTTCAGGTCTGCGGCCGTAAGTACTTGACCGGAGATAAATGTGATTGGAGATTCTAGTTGTGGCATTAGCGTTTAGTTGCGGTCATCTGACCGGGAACGATGGCTTGGATTGTTGTGGATCGGATAGAGGGGCGGTAGGCGTTTACTGTGTACTGAACTTGAGCGTAATAGCCGGATTTGCGAGCCGGAAGGCGAAGAAGGTAATCTTCGTTAGCATCCGCATAGAATGAATCAAGGCGTGTCGTACTGTCAGGGTTTACGACCAGCAAGTCAATGTACACATCCGCGCCAACGGTCATGGACATATCTGCCTGTACGCTGGAGAACCGTTTCTCACGGTTGGTCTCAAAGGCATACGCCCGGGTCGTAAGGACACCTTGGATGGCGTTTGCGGTAAACGCGCCGTTATACAACTTAGCCCCAGCGGAGTCCAACTTGAACAGCGGATCGTCAAGGAGCGGGGTTAAAGTTGCGCTTCCGTATTCGTCCCACTCTAGGTTCTCCATGAGGAAAACACCCTGCTCTTGGTCGATGGCGAATAGGCGGCGGCGGTTGCCCTTCTTGGCAATATGGAACGCCTTAATATCGAACCCGGCAGGATAGGTATCCACGGACTCCCAAGCCTTGTTGACAAAGTTATAGACCAAGACGGCATTGTTGACCGTGGAGGAATCCAGCGGTACAGCCAGATAGTAACGGTTCTCGAAATAGGTCGCTACTGCCTTATCAACATAGTTGTAGTTGATACGCTCGATGACATCCGAAATGGGGGATGACAATGGCTCAGACAGGGTCAAGAGACGCATCCCTTCCGGGGTGGAGGCATTCGTCCCGGACGATCCAGCGCCAGCAGGGTTAGCCACATAGACCCCATTATCGGACAGGAAGAAGATGCCACCACCAGCCTGTACCACGGACTTCTTGGCGATACAGCCGATATCGGTAGCCAAGGACTTTACATAGGAGTCGGACTCCTGTGCTGGATCGCCAATCTGATAAGCACCTACGCCCACATTAGCATAGAAGATGCTATTACGCATAAACACCACGAACTCATTCAGAGTCCAAGGCGTAAGGGCAACAAGACGGTCATTACCTCCGTCATTGATGCTGAACATATCCAAGGAAGACCAAGTGTCGTCCTTGAGGTAATGGCTTACTTGAAAGGTATTCCCATCCGTCTGGACAAGGTGTCGGTTGCCATAGTAAATAGCGTGACGGCTGGCTGGGTAGTTATTGTGAACGCCAGCGGCAGGAACAGCAATGGTAGTAGAGCCATCCCAGCGGAGGACGGTCTTCAGAAACCCACGGCAAATGTAGACATAGCCGTTACCTTGGGCTTGGTAGGCATCCACATCATCAGAAGCCGTGATGACCTCCCCGGCAGGGAATGCTACGAAAGCGGTAGCAAAGGACTCAGTCTCTTGATTGAACTTATACAGGCCGTCACCGCAGATGAGGATGATGTACTCCGTGCCTGCGCTATCCGTGTAGGTGCAACTGGCATAGATGACACGGCCTGTGGCTACAAACGCAGCAGGGGTAAGCCGTTCAGCGCCTTTCCGCAGGGTGGCAACGCCACGATCCATACGGAAGTTCTGCGACTTGGAGACGAAGTTTTTACCCAGATTGACCGGGTTGTCCCGAGAGTTCAGGCCGATGAACCCTTGGTCTCCATCGACTAGATACTCACGGGATGGCATTACTTCTTCAGCGTGTCTTCAAGTTCTTTGAACTTAGCGACCTTGGACGAGCCAGCGTTCTTAACGCCAGCGTAGAAGCCGACTGCGCCAGCGATGCCAACGCCAATGAGAAACAGGAGAAATGTGAACATAAAGGTTAGATTACCGGGACACCGCCGTTTGCGGAGTTCCACTTGATCGTGAAGGACTCACCAGACCCGGTAGTGGTGTAAGTGGTGTCATCAGATACAGAAGGAAGAGAAAAAGAAGTTCCAGACCAAGTAGGCGTAAAATCATACGAGTTGTTCATAAAGAACTTGAAGTTAGCCGACTTGTTGGCGCTGAAATACGGAGTCTCACCAAGGATAGTGCCACTCCAAGCAGACCCACTCCAAGTGAACGAGTTGACGACGGCAACCAAACTGATGGCGTAGGCTTGGTCTTGGCTAAGTCCAGACGATGTGGTGTAGCCTTGGGAACCGACCCATCCCTGCGTAGCGAAAGGATTCCCGGTAGACGGAGTGCTGGCGGCCTGAATGG
>Ga0222713_10003275_pt1 | contig 16886 bp, 13 predicted proteins | sample C33_649DmetaG_FD_165061 | JGI IMG/M metagenome (GOLD analysis project Ga0222713, IMG submission 165061) | Estuarine water microbial communities from San Francisco Bay, California, United States - C33_649D | ecosystem: Environmental > Aquatic > Marine > Unclassified | place: USA: California...
ACCACATGACCGACCGACCGACCGACCACATGACCGACCGACCACATTACCGACCGACCACATGACCGACCGACCACTATGACCGACCATCCCATCGCTCGGTCGGTGACTCCCCACGCCCCACGCCGTCGCGAACGTTGCGATTTCACTCCATACCGCGATTTCACGTGTTTTTTTTCACAGAAATTCGCACGTCAACGCTCGAAATCGCGGTCGTCCCGCGCATTCGCTCTCGCGCTCTCGCGCGCGCGATCGCGATCGCGATCGCGATCGCGCGCGTCGACGTCGATCGACGACGCGCGTCGATCGCGATGGGGGATTCCATGGCTGACGCCTCCGCGGGGTCGAAAATATTCGTCGGTGGACTCGATCGCACCGTGGATGAAGGTACGGGAAAACGCGCGAGTGCGCGCGCGCGCGCGTGGGCGCATCGCGACGGAGGCGACGGAAGCGATCGGCGATGACGGATGGCGAGGCGATTGGCGATGACGCGATGACGCGCGATCGCGCGATGACGCGCGGGGGCGATCGCGAACGCGCGACGCGCGGGGGCGAGAGAACGCGGGAGAGTGAGAGAAAATTCTAATCAGTGGAGTGTGCGCGCGCGCAGGTGTCGTTCGTAACTTTTTCTCACAGTTTGGCCCGGTCGTCGAGGTGCGTGCGTGCGATCGATGCGCGCTCGATCGCGGTCGCGTTAGGGTTTTCGAAAGAGCGAAGCCGAGCGCCGAGGGACGAAACGGTTTCACTGACCGAGGGCGTGGAATGGTTTGTGCGCGTGGTTTAGGTGTTAGTGATGCGCGATCCGCACAATCATCAATCGCGCGGGTTCGGGTTCATCACGTTTCAACGCGACGACAGCGCGAAGCAAGTGTTGCAAAACCGCTATCACGACATGCTCGGGAAGCGGGTCGAAGTTAAGTCTGCGGTGCCGCGCGGACAGGCTCCGCCGCCGCAGCGCGGACCACCACGCAGTAGCCAAGGGTATGGCTACGGCCAGCCGCGTGGTGGGCCGCCTGGCGCCGGTGGGCCGGGCTACGGTTATGGCGGTTCGCAGTACGGCGCGCCGCAATCCGGAGCGCCGGGCGCGTACGGCGGTAGTAACCCGTGGGAAATGAACTCCTTGGGCGGTGACATGGCTGCGCAAAAGCCTGGTTATGGCTACGCCGACCAAAAAGCTCCCGGTTCGGGCGCTGAGGCACCGTCCCACGGCTGGACTGAGCACACCGCTCCCGAAGGATACGTGTACTATTACAACAGCAAGACTGGCGTGAGTCAGTGGGAGCGCCCGATGGAACTCGACTTCCCCAAGTAATGTCCTTGAGCGACAGAGATTGCCACTGAACGATTCATCGAAGACGTGGAATTCTCGTACAATACATAAGATCAAGTAGATCTAGCGAGTAGTTGGGTGAACGATGCCTAGCGTCGTTCGCTTAGGCCTAAACTTAGGGCTAGCGCATAGCACATGGCTTTCTGGCGCGAGCGCGAACGCGTGCGGCGAGACGCGCGACTCTCTTCGCAGAGTCCGTCGTCTTCTACCGCCACGCATTCGTCATCAAGTTTCTAGACACCACTGTGAATAGTCTCAGAAGCAAAGCGAAAATAAACGTAAACCGTCGTCGTCGTCGCCGCGCCCCCCGCTGGGGCGTTGGCCCCCCAAAAAACAAGATGGCCCCTGGAGAGTCGATGAAGCCTCGTCAACCTGAGTCGTCGACGCGTCCTTCGTCTCGGCGCGCACAACTTCCAAGAGAACGCTCGCGATGGCATGCATCGCGCGTTCGTCCGCCCCGTTCGCCGTCGTCGCGCGCCACGCTCGCCCGTCGTCGCGCGCGAGACAGTTGGGACCCCGCGTTCGGGACACTCAAAGGTGTCCCTCTGTCTCCGTGGCCTCGCACCGAATGACGTCACCCGCGCGCGCGCCGTCGAGAGAGTTTGCACTAAATTATGATTCGAATCGATACGCGCGCGTGGTAACGCGGGCAAGCGCGGACGGCGTCGCCGACGCGCCGACGCCGGGTGGCCAAGGCTCGCGCTCGAAGGCGATCGAGGCGTTCACCAAGGTTCGGCCGACGCTCGAGCTCGGCGCCATGTTCTTCGCGTGGTATTACTTTTCAATTGCTTTCAATGTCTATCAAAAGGCAATTTTGAAGGCGGTGCCGATGCCGCTGACGGTGACGTTTTGCGAGTTAGCAATTGGCTCGGCGCTCGTCGCCGCCGCGTGGGCGAGCGGTTTGAAATCGAAACCAGCGTTTACGAAATCGATGTTGAAACCGCTCGCAACGCTCGGAGTGGTGCACTTGTTAGGTAACGCGCTGACAAATGTGAGTTTGGGCAAGGTGGCGGTGTCGTTCACGCACACGATTAAGGCACTTGAACCAGTCTTCTCCGTCGCTTTGGGCGCGATTTTCATGGGCTCCGTCCCGAGCCTTGCGCTCATGGCGACTTTGGTACCGATCATTGCCGGCGTGGCAATCGCATCCTGCACTGAAGTGAGCTTCAACATGCCTGGCTTCATTGCCGCGATGGGATCGAATCTCACTTTTCAATCCCGAAACGTGTTGAGTAAAAAGATGATGGGTGGCTCAAAAGAAATCAAGTCGCTTGATTACACTGACTTGCTGTCGTCCATCACGATATTGGCCATGATTGCGGCTTTGCCGCTCGCAATCGCATTTGAAGCGCCATTAATGAAGGTATCGACGCTCACCTCGAGTGGCATGCCGCTCCTTGAGCTCGGCCGGAATATTCTCCTGGCGTCGCTGTCGTTCCAGTTGTACCAACAGTTCTCGTTTTGGGTCCTTCAGCGCGTGTCGCCCGTGACGCATAGTGTGGGTAATTCTCTCAAGCGCGTCGTCGTGATCGCGTGCTCCGTTCTCATCTTTCGAAATCCGGTATCGAAGGCGAACATCGCTGGCACTGCGCTAGCGATTTTCGGCGTCTTCCTTTACAGTCAGGTAAAGAAGAGCAAGGGAGATTAAACACGATTCTGCGGCTCCTGAGAACACAATTTCGTGCTCACCAACTTTGGTATCTAACAACTTGTCCTATATTCCTACTGCTGCTAAATTAGAGTGCCTCCTTGTTTGTACCGTTCTACCAGCGCTACTGTACGGTATTATTGTTTTAAGCAAATAATTTCGTTCAATCAAACAACTGCTCCGTCGTGGCGTAGCGCAAGTACACCAACGCACCACCGATGCATAAATATCCTGGTGCGGAAAACGCGGCGACCCAAGGATCGTTCGATGTGTCTAATATCAGACCCGTAAACCACGGTCCAATCATCCCCGCCATCGCCCCGCAGCCGTTGCTCATACCCATGAGCACGCCTGCCAAACGCGGGGCGAGATCGATGTGATTGACTGCATACCCGCCGCGCGCAATTGCCAACGCCCCCAACGCCACGGAACTCACAAACGCGGCGGAAAACACACTGCCACACCGTGGAAGCGTCCATAACGCCGCTGCGGCGACGAAAAATCCTGACGTGTTCAAAATTTTGCGCACGCTCGTCGCACCTCGTGTCTTCGTCGCCATCATTTTATCCGCGAGCGCTCCGCCGATGTTTGAACACGTTCCCATTACCAAATACGGAACCATCTTCAAAAATGTGTAGGAATTCGCAAGCAATCCAAGTCGTTGTTCGTAATACGTCGGTAACCACGACATCAGGATGAAAAACGCGTAATGAAACGTAAAGTTATTCAGCATAATCGCCAACACCGGCGAACTCGTAAACAACGCCGCCCACGGCGTGCCTCGGGCCTTGCGCGCACCGCTTGCCCCGGGCAACATCCCTGCCTCGCGCGTCATTTTCAATCTCTCACTCATTCTGGACGCGCGCCACACAGCCAGCCATGCCAAAGCGCTCGCGCCCGTCGCCGTCGTCGCGAGTCTCGCTCCCCCCGCCGACATCACCGCCGGTATCGCCATCATCGCAAACGCGCTTCCAAAGTACATCCCACTCGTCATGAAACTTACCGATCGATTTCTTTCGCTCACCGGTATCGCTTGCGCGAGCATGGCGTGGAGCGATGGGAACACCACGCCCGTGGCGACTCCGACTGCGAAACGGCACCACCAAATCCGGCCCGTCATCCTCCCATCGCTCGGGACGAACATCGTTAACATTCCCCAAGCGAAGAACGCGCACTGGATGACCTTGTCGCCGCCGTATTTCGTGGCGAGCGCCCCGCCGGGGATCTGCGATGCGGTGTATCCATTGTAGAAGGCGCTGTGCACGGCGCCTTGCAGTGTCTTCGGTATCCACGCCTCGCGAGCGAGGTCGGTGTAGACGATGGGGAAACCGACGCGGTCGAGGTAGCACGCGAACGCGGCAAAGAAGCACAGGACGACGAGCGGTCGACGATCGGGCGGCATGAGGCTGAGATTGGTGAAACGACGCCGCGCGAAGTGGGGCGCTTTCGCGGGAGCGGAGCTTCGACTACGACGAGGGATGAGCTATGAAAACAAACGCGCGGGGGTTTAAGACGACCCGCGACCTAGGATGCGTAAGTATACGCTGAGTCTAGCTATTTCGCCGTCGAGGCGCGCGATGCGGTCACGGTCGGCGCGAGACGTGAGTTCAACGAGCCGAAGCGCGCCGTCCCGCGCGGATTTCGACGACATCGGCTCCAGGGCGACGCGGATGAAGTCGAAATCGAACGAAAAATGCGTCAAAGTGATTGGTGGTGTGCCCTCACGGCCGATGACGGCGGTCAGTTCTGCGAGAAGCGTATCGATGACATCGGACGTGGCGGTTTCCATGATTTGGCTCGCTTGCGTCGGAGTGACGGAGAGCGACGATCGGCACATCAAAGCCATGCATTTGATGATTTTTTCGCATGTGTTCGTGATTCTGGCGCCCGCGGCACTTGCGCGCTCTCGCGCTGGATCGAAAAATATTTTGATAAGTGGACGTAATTCGTCGCGCATGTGCTCGTCCACAAAGGCGCTCACGAGTTGCTTTGTCATGTCCGCCGATGCATCCTCGAACGCAACGCGAGCGGCGTCCGCGGCTGGAGCCAGAGCGAATAGTGCGGGAAACTGACGCTTGAAATCCGCACACTCGTGAATGACGACGGAGGCGAACGCCAACGCTCGCAACGCTGCGCCGCTTCCTCGTCTCGCGGACTCTTCGTGCACTCGAGCCAACGTCGCGCCAAACGTCGCGTAGAGCGCCTCCAACAAGCTTTCAACGTCTCGTGCGCACTCCACGCTTTTTAAATCGCTCACGTCTGCGTGATACCAGTACAAATTCGCAATTTTCAGCACAAGCCGCGCGTCTTGCACGAGAGCCTCGGTCACTGCGTTTACGTTTTCTGACGACAAGTCAAACGTCGTCGTCGCTAATTTCCACGCCAGCTCCAGATGCACACGCACGCTCACGCAAAATCGCATGTTTTGCTGCTGCAGCGGCCCGAGATGTTCGATTCTCACGATCTCACATAATTTATTGTACGTAGTCGCGAGCGCTCGGCCGATGCGTGCCATGGATTTGCACTTTTCAAACAATCCATCGATGCGCCTCCCGACATGCGTCTCCGCGCGCGAGCTTGAAATTTCATCGAACGATTTCTTCGCCATGTCGATGTACGCTATTTGCACTTTTTCCAAAGCCTGGTGGGCATGCTCGCTCCTCGCGACGTCCATGCGCGCCGTCAATTTTGCCACTCGCGCGATGCTCAATCGACATTTCTCGCTCGCTTCGTCGACGTTCATCGATGCCGACACGTCCTCACACACGTGAACTACGACGCGGTCGATGTACACATGCGCCGCGCTCGCATCACGATCGTCATCCGCGCTCGCGACTTGCCGACACGCCCGCAACACGTTCAGCGCCCGCACGTGCTTCTCCGCTTGCGCATCCGCCAGCGCCCCGGCGTGCAAGCGCTCGGCGATTAAATCCTCCGCCGCTTTCACGTCTCCTTCGATCTCGCGATCGATTTCGCTCAAAACGTACGAAGACGACAGTTGATCCCCGAACGCGGCTCGAAACCGCTCTCGAGCGCTCGCCGCCTCCGCGTACTCCCTCGCCGCCAAATGCTCTCTGATCACCCTCGGCGCCTCGAACGCATCTTTATGCCTCACCATCGCTCGCATCACGCGCGTTATCTTCATCATCTTCTTCTCAAGCTCGATGACATGCCTCGCGCTCGCCCTCGCTCGTCGCGCGCTCTCTTCCAACCGTCGCTCCAACTCCGCGCACGCCCCATCCTCGCCGCCGTCCTCCTCCATCCCCGTCCTCAGCGCCCGTCTCGCGTCTTCCACCGCATCCAAGCACGACAAAAAACTCGGCAAGTGCTCGCCCACGACTCGTCGTCGTCGGTCGCTCGTTTCTCTCTCCGTTCCGCTCGCTCGCTCGATCGCCGCTCGCAGCGTCTCCAGCGACGTCTTCGCGTGCGCCCTGGTGACGTACGCCAACGCATCGAACGCTTCGAGTGATGACGTCGTCGATTTTCTCGGTCGTTCTTCATTCCTCACCACCGCGTTCGCGCGTCTCGGTTCGGATTCATCACCCGCGTTCGCGCGCCACCGCGCGCGCGCGCCGTCCACCGGGTCGAATTCAAACGGCGCGCGCGCGCCCCTGCTTGGTCGTTCTTTTCGCTTTGATTCGTCGTTCGAATGTGAATGCGAATCGAAACGCACGCGCGTGCGATCGCTTTCATTCGTCGACGTCGATGGGCAGACGTGACGTTCGCGAATCCGTCGTCGCCGCGCGTGCGCCTCGGCGCGCGCGCCCGCGCCGAATGCGTCGTAGCTTTCCTTCTCATTCATCGAATGTACGTCACTTTATGCGATGGATGTGATGGCATGCGAGTGATGTGACGAATGCGTGCGTGTTCGATCGACGTCGGGCGACATTGAATGCCGAGCTCAAGCGATTATTGATTGATTCGTGCGTTCAGACATTCTTTCCATTTTCTTTCCATTCGTCGAGCTCAAGTGGTCATTAGTCCACGGATGACCCCTCATGACGAACGCGCGATCGACGCGGACGCTCGAGTGTCATCAACCGCACTCGCGCGCGCACTCGAGCGCGCGTTCGCGGCGTGTTGGGGCGTCGTCCCGGCGTTGCGCGCGCCGAGCTCGCCGCGCGCGCGCGAGCTCGACGACGCCTTACGCGAGTGCGAACGCATCGTCGCGATCGATCGCGATCGAGGGCGAGGACGGAGAAACGACGATGAGAATGACGACGAGGACGAGAAGGACGAGAAATGTTCGCCGTCGTCGTCGTCATCACACGCGGAGGCGGGTGGTGAACGCGCGAGACACGCGAACGCGTTCGCGGAACACTGGGCGGTTCTACGCGCGCTGGACGCGCAGCTCGCGCGCGCGTGCGCGGCGTTCGCGAGCGATGACGACTGTGGATACACGTACGATGCGCCGTACGACGTCGTGCGAGAGTGGAACGGGGTGGTGTTGGAGGCGAAAGCGTGTAAGCCGAGGTTGAGAAGCGCGCGCGGGTTGACGACGGAGGAGTACGCGAAAGTGGTCGGGGCATCGCAGTGGATACGCGGCGTCCTGGAGGGAGGGAATAGGATTTTGTTGCTCAGCGTGGAGGCGATGGCGATGCCGATGGCGTGGCAGCGCGCGCTGCCGACGAACGCGAAGGAGTTGGTGGGGATAAATCTGTATAACGATTTGAGCGCCGAGTACGGATTCGACGCGGAGGCGCTCGCGGATCGAGAGCGGTATTGGGGCGGGGACGCCCCGGAAAGCGACGGGGCGATGGGGGTGATCGAGGCATGGACGACGCTCGACTCGCTTGAAAAGGCGGAGGCGATTTGGAGCTCGAAGATGAAGGAGCAGCAAAACATCGACGCGGCGTCGTCGGTACAGCTTTGGGGACACGGCGCGCGAGCCAAGGCGCTGTCCAAGCGTTTGCGGAATTCGAGCGCCTACCGTCGAGTGCTGTACCAACGATATCCAAATGTTGAGTTCACGTCGTTGCAGCAGATGAAAATCTCGAAAAATGAAGACTTGGCTTCGGCGGCGCTCGCCGCGTACGCGGGCGGCCTCGTTCGCGTCGCCTCGGCGCTTCGCGACCGCGCGATGGACGTCATCGACGCGCATCACGCCGCTGTGGGTACGCTCAATCCTTTTCGCAAGCGCCCGCAACCTCCGGGCGTGCTCGACATGCTGCTCTCCACCTCTCGACTCACTTCGGAGTGGGCGTACGACTGGCACAAATCCATCGAGAAATCGCTCGACGACGCGTTTGCGACGTACACCGCCACCGGAAAAGCGCGTTCGTGTTGCGCCGCCGCACCATCCTCGCAATCCGTCGCCGATCGTTCCCCGGCGTCGATTCATTTCATCAACGATAGCGATTCCGATGATGACCGTTAGCGTTTGTTCGTCTCGTAGCGCGCGGCGGAAATTCAAAACCAGCTGTTTTCTGTACTCTTCTCCCGTCATTTCGCCGCGCGCGCGACGCGCCGCACGACGTCCAACGTCACAAATCGCATCGAAACGCTCGTTCAGAGGTCTTAAACGCCTTGAAGTCGCCTTGAAGTCGCATTTCGTCGCGATTCGTCGCTTCAATGTCGCGCGATCCAACGACAAAAGATGACCCGTTCGAAGAATTCAGACACGTCAACGGCGCGCTCGTGCGCGCGGACGGCGAGGCGAACGAACAGGGGAAATCATTAGGGGATTTAGACTCGTCACCTTGGATGCAGAGGCGAGAGAAACCGCCGAACGGGAAACGAGGAACAAAGCGCGCGAGAGCGACGTTGCTGAGCCCGAGCGAGGAAGATTTTGTGGCGGATGATGGCGAGGACGAAAGCGAAAGCGAGAGCGAAAGCGAAAGCGAATTAAGCGATAATGAGAGCGAGAGCGAGAGCGCGTCCTCGTTGGGGAGCGCGAGCGCGGAGGATGAAGGCTTGGCGGGGATGCGCGGGTACGGGGGGCGACGCGGCGAGGATTTTTCAATTAAACCGGCGCCGAGCGATTTCAAGGCGGTGACTACGGGGAAACCGAAGGCAGCGGCGGTGGTGCCGAGGTTGAAATTTAGCATTAAGGGTGGAGTCGCGGCGGCGGCGGCGGCGGCGGCAGCGGCGAAGACGGTGAGTGATTCCATGGAAGAGGCAAGTTTAGAGAGCGGCTCGAGCGACGAGAGCGACGAGAGCGATTTGAGCGATGAGAGCGAGAGCGAGGATTTGGCGCAAAAGGCGAGAAATAATACAAAGGCGCAGTTAGATGCGCTAGCAGCGCAGGCGAGAGAAGCGCGGTCGGCGCCGAGCTGGCGCGATCGCGAGAGGCACCTCACGCAGCGCGACGACGACGACTTTGACGATTATCGTCCGGACAAGGACGACTGGCAAAATGCTGGAGAAGATGGCGACGCCGAGGATGACCGCGCGTACGAGGAGTGTTTGAGCCTTTCCAAACGTTTGAAGGACACGCTCAAAGAAGCGCAGTCGGCTGAGAAAGGAAAGGTGCCAGTATTTTCAGTCGACAACGCTGTAGAAGCAACGGGCGGCGTGAAGAGCGGAACGTTTGCGACGCAATTGAAGCCGTATCAAATGGTCGGCGTCAACTTTTTAATGCTGCTGCAACAAAACGACATTCCTGGCGCAATTCTGGCGGATGAAATGGGTTTGGGTAAGACGGCGCAAGCGATTTCCTTCATTGCCATGAGTCGTTACGACGCAGCGAAGAGCGCGAGCACCGACGGTGGCGTGCTCTGGCCGCGTGTGGACGCCAAGGCGAACCCCGTGCTCGTTGTTTCCCCGGCGAGTCTATTAGAAAACTGGAAAAGAGAGTTAGGAATGTGGGCTCCAAACCTGAAAGTGGGCATTTTTCACGGCGACAACCGCGAGGAGGTTCGCAATACTGAGGAGTATCATCGAGAACAAACACGCGAGTGTTGTTACGATGTTATCGTAGTGTGCTACTCTTTGTTTGAGCGCGACTCGGCCGAGTCACAGGATAATCGTGCGTGGTTGCAGCGCATGGAGTTCTCGCATCTCATCCTTGACGAGGCGCATTTGTTGAAGAATAGAGAAGCACAACGCACGACGCGACTCACGCGATTGGCGCGGAAGGCGCATTACAGATTACTTCTCACGGGTACGCCTCTTCAAAACACCCTTCGAGAGCTGGAAGCTTTGATTGACTTTGTGCTTCCCGGTTTACTCAAAGAGGGCGAGTTAGGCGAAGGCATCGATGATGAACAGGCTGAGCGTCGCGTCAAGAAGGTTCGCCGCATCCTCGAGCCGTTTGTTCTCCGTCGTCTTAAAGAAACGGTCGCCACGCAGCTTGCGCCGAAGACTCAAGTAAAAGAGGTCATCACAATGACAGAAGGACAGGCGGCGACGTACAAAGTCGCCGTCGACCGAATCCGTCGCGAGGCTTCGGAAGGGAAATCGACCTCAAACGGCGTCGGTTTAACGCAGTCTCGCGTGAAAGCCATCTTTGTGCACTTGCGCAAGGTTGCGAACCATCCACTACTCGTTCGACACCGCTACACCGATCAAGATTTAAGTGAGATCGTGGACGTTTGCCACAGGCGCCGTATTTTCGGTCCTGACGCCCGATTGGAGCGCGTGAAAGAGCACGTCGAAGGTTTGAGTGATTTTAGCTTGCATCAACTTTGCGGCGACTACATGCTTGGAGGTGCGCTCAAGGACAAGATGCTCGAACCAGATTTGGGCTTGCAGAGCGCTAAGGTCCAGCGCTTGAAAGAGCTGTTATTGGAGTTGAAAGCGAAAGGCTCGCGGCCTCTGATCTTCTCCCAATGGAAAATCATGCTCGACATTTTGGAATGGGCGCTCTCACATTTGGGCTACACGTACGCCAGACTTGACGGCGACACGGTCGTTGAAGATCGCCAAGATCTCGTCGACAAGTTTAACGCGAAACAATCACCGATATTCGCATTCCTCCTGTCTACGCGCGCGGGTGGTCAAGGTCTGAACTTGACGGGCGCCGACACGGTGATTTTGCACGACGTCGATTTCAACCCGCAAATCGACCGACAAGCTGAAGATCGATGCCACCGCCTCGGTCAAGAAAAAAACGTCACCGTATACAGACTCGTCACCAAAGACTCCGTGGACGAAAAGATCGTCGCCATCGCCGAGCAAAAGATGCACCTCGACGCGGCTGTTCTCGACGAAGGCCCGACGACGGCGGACGGCAAGAGCAAAGACGAAACGCGCGCCATGCAGAAAATCATCGAAGAACTCGTCGCCTCGGGGTGATCGCGCCCCGAACGCGCATGTGATTCCACTTCCCCTTTATTTCACTTTCTTTTGAGTTTCCTAATCGGTCGATGCACATCGTTCACATTTCGTTCGTCGTCTCGTCCTCGACGCCGAGCGCTTCGCCGAGCGACACGACCCGAGTCCGCCTTCATTTCTCACCTCTCCACTCTCTCGCCCATCATCTCCCGTTCGACGTCGAGCCAGACCTCTGTCTCATGCCTCGCTCGTTCTTCGAGCGCGCGCAAGCCGGGATCTCGAGCTTGATCAACGACGCGAGCGTTCGCGCGCGCGCCGCCGAGAACACCTCGCGCGCGCTCGAGCGACTCGGCGGCCAAGTCAACGATCGACTCGCCCGCGCTTTGTCCCTCGCGCACGCGCGACGAACGAACGCAATCGTCGAGAGCGATGAGTTGTGCGACTTGCAAGTCGGTTCGACGTGCTACGAAGACTCCCCTGGATTCATGCGCACGCAGCTGTGGGAGTCCTTGCTCTCGCGCGCCGAACGCGAAGGCTCGATCGGAGTGGCGTGCGCGTCGTCGCGCGCGAAGGCGAACGAAAGCGAGGACGGATGTGGTGAAGTAACAGAAGATGGTTTGGATGATATGTGCGCGATATTGACGGATGGGGAGTACTACGAAGCGTCGCGGGAGGCGTTCGCGCGGGAACGAGAACGAGAACGGGAACGCGCGGAGTCTGGGACGAGCGATTCGAAAACGCGCGGGTGGAATGAAAATGTGGGAAGTGCGATTGAGAGAGATTTATCGCGGACGTTTCCAAATCATACGTTTTACGTGTCGTCGACGTCGCGAGGGGCGGAGGGACGGGAAAAGTTGGCTCGCGTGTTGCAAGCGTACGCGGCGCACGACGTCAAGGTTGGGTATTGTCAAGGCATGGCTTTCGTCGCGGGGCTGCTCGTGATTTACTTGCCGAATGAATCGCGCGCGTTCGCGGCGCTCGTTACACTCATGGAGCAAGGAGATTTTCGATCGATGTATTTGCACGGGATGGAAGGGTTGAAGTCGAGGTTGCGACAGCTCTCGGCGTGCTTGAGGCATAAGAATCCCACGCTGGCGAAACACTTAGAGGCGCACGACGTGATACCAGTGCTTTACGCATCGTCATGGTTCATGTCATGCTTCGCATCCGATTTTTCTGTTCGATTCAGTGGTCGAGTGATGGACTGCTTACTTGCGCGACGGTCAAGCGCATTTGTGATGCGGCTCGCTGTTGCGATTCTCAACGAAGCTTCAGGAGACTTGCTCATGTTGAACGACTTTGAAGCTATAGTAGTGTACTTACGTTCAGAACCTCGCGCGTGGGCGCGCGAGCGCCTCAGCGCGGTGATCGAACGTGCGATGGACATGTATGACCTTGAGGAGGCGGACATTTTACGCCTCGACAATGCGGCGCTCGCGGCGGAAGCCGCAGCGACGCGCTCCGTGTCGCCCTCGCCGTTGAAACGCAAGAAAACGCGCAAATCGAAGACTCCTACGCCGGGGTTGCTCATCGACTTCGGCGATGCGCCGACATCGTCGCCGGCGGAGACAGCGAGCGAAAACGGAGACGAAGGTGAAGACGAAATCCAAGAAGAAGACGGTGCCTCCGACGAAAGCCAACGCGCTGCAAAAGACGACCAAGACAGCATCATGGATATGCTCATGGCGTTGGACATGGGCGACGACTGGAGCGTCATCGAGCGCGTCACGACGACCACCAACCAACGCTGAATAGCACCTAGCACAGTGACGACACAACCGCATTTCTTCGCTCGCCGCGAGATGCGATCCCAGGATATCCCCGTTGTCAATATCGCCGATCTCATCGAACGTGATTGCACGTTTGCCAACTACGAGCGCATCGGTCGAGAGATTTGCGACGCCTGTCGCTCCTTTGGCTTTTTCTTGGTGTCCTTTGCCGACGCTCGCGCCGCCACTGCCGACGGCTCCCGAGAGGACCGAGCGCTCGTGGAATCTCTCCCTCGCGCCCTTCGCGCTCTCGCCTCCACCACCGACGTATCTTCGACGTCGAACGCGGAACTCACGTTCGCTCGCTGCTCATCGTGGTTCGCGCGCTCGAGCGAAGACAAGGCACGCTACGCCTTGTCTCGCGGCCAAGGCTACCAAAAGCTTCGCTTGAACGTCACGCAAGGAAGGCCCGACGAGCACGAGGCGCTGGACTTTTTCCGTCCGATCGCTTCTCGCACGACGCAGCCTGAAATCGGAGACGATGAGTTGGTTCGCCTCGTGAACGCGAGAGCGAAGGCGATGTGTCGCCTCGGCAAAGTTACGATGAGAGCCGTGGCGTGCGGCCTCGGTCTCGATATCGACGCGTTCGAAGACGACGTAGCGGGATGTGCGTTTTGGATCTTGCGATTAATTTCGAGTCCGGGCGTGAGCGAGGACGAAGCGTCGCGGATGGCTGATGACGACGTGAAGCTGTCTTGCGGGGCGCACTCCGATTATGGATTGTTGACATTTTTGGAAGCTTCGGCGAGAGGGTTGCAGATCAAGCCGAGCGGCGGCGAGGCATGGATCGACGTGCCGCACGTGCCCGGGACGTTGGTGTGTAATATTGGCGAGATGCTTTCGACACTCACGAATCACGAATTTCGAGCGACGGAGCATCGAGTTATTCGTCGCAAGCGCGACGGAGCCGAGCCGAGGATTTCAATCGCTTTTTTTTACGAAACAAATTACGACACGGTCATCGCGCCGATGGATCAAAGATATCCGTTTCACTCTTTATTAGCGACTCCTGGGGCTAAGGTGTATGCGGATTTTCTCGAGGAAAAAGTGTCGACAAATTTTGCCGAGCCCGACGCGCCTCGAGGCGGTTGACTCGCCAAACCGCTGCTGCACTCTGCGATGCCGAGCGACATGAGCGCCGCGACGCAAAGTCACGCGCGGAGAGTCACGAATGTCCGTTGCGAGATGCGCGCGAGTTCGAATGCGACTCGTCGCCTGGCTTCGCGCGTCGCCGCGTCACCGTTAAGCGACCGCTCGGCGACTGCCGAGCGGTACGACGTCGTCGTCGTCGGAGCGGGTGTCATCGGGTTAGCCGTCGCCCAGCAGCTCACCACTCGCGGCATGCGCGTGCTCATCGTCGATCGACGGACGACGATCGGGGCCGAGACGAGCTCGAGGAATAGCGAGGTTTTGCACGCTGGTATTCACTACGAACCAGGGTCGTTAAAGGCCAAGTGGTGCGTCGAGGGCCGGCGCATGATCATCGAACACTGCGATCGCAAAGGCGTGCGCTGGGAAAAGATTGGGAAACTCATCGTCGCACAGGACGAGTCGCAGATCCCGGAGCTCGAGGCGATGATCCGTCGAGCTGAGTCGAACGGCGTAGATGATACGCGGCTCTTCGCCGGCGGACGCTTGAAAGAGTACGAAAAGAATGTTTCAGCGTTCGCGGGCATCTGGTCGCCATCGACAAGCATCGTCGACGGAAGTGGACTAATGGAATCATTCGAGTACGATTGCATCAGAACAAGTCGAGGAAAGTTTGCTTTGAATGAAGAAGTTCTCGAAATAGCGCGGGCTCGTGATGACACTTTTAGAATCAAAACGAATAAGCGCGTCGTCGCTACCCGGCGCGTCGTCAACGCCGCAGGGCTTTGGGCGCACGAATTGTGCGCTCGCACGATGGACGCGTACGATAAGGCGAAAACGCCGCCGCCGCCTTCGTATTTCGCGCGAGGTATGTATTGCAAACTGAAGAAGGGCGTCCCGGCGCCGTTTGAGCGTTTGGTGTACCCACTCCCTCGCGAGGGCGGATTGGGCATACATTTCACCCGCGACGTCAACGGCGGATTTAAATTCGGCCCTGACGTCGAGTGGACGACTGATCTCGATTACGAGTGCGATGAAACCCGTGTGCCTGCGTTTTATGAAAGCATACGCCAATATTGGCCCGCTTTACGCGACGGATGGCTATCGCCGACGTACTGTGGTATCCGTCCAAAACTCATAAATCAATCGGGCGACGACGAACCCGGGGCGACGACGGATTTCGTACTTCAAACCGAAGCCGAACACGGTGCGATAGGTCTCGTGCAGCTATTCGGCTTCGAGTCCCCAGGCCTGACGTCGTGCATGGCCGTCGCCGCACGGGTGGCGGATGTTTTAGAGTGACGTCAGTCGTTACGCCGTGAAGAAACCTGTATAGAACTGTAGCATTAAACTTGTATCGCTACTGTAGTAACAAGCGCTAAACGATGAAAAACAGCGTCATGCGCGCGCTTCATTCGACGCATCGCGAACGTATCATCAGCCCGGTTCCCTCGACGAAATCGTCAATTTATTGAACCGTGCGTCACTCGTTTCGCGACGCGTCTCTCGCGCGCGCCTGGTTGCTCAAACCACCTAAACCTCTCATTTGTTCAGCGCGGCGACGATATCGTTCTCAAACGACAGCGGCGACTCCGTCGGGGCGTATCGCTTGATCGTCTTCCCGTTCTTATCGATGAGAAATTTCGCGAAATTCCACTTGATATCGGTCCCCGCCAGCGCGAGCAACCCGCTCTCCGGCGCGGAGGCCTTCAAGTGCGCGAACAGTGGGTGCGTCGCCGCGCCGTTCACGCTCAGCTTCTCCGTGAAAGGAAACGTCGCCCCGTACTTGGCGACGAACGCCTTGATCTCGCTCGGCGTCCCCGGTTCTTGCCCGCCGAACTGGTCGCACGGCGACGCTTGGATCACCAACCCTTTGGCGCGGTACTTCTTGTCCAAAACCACGAGCTCTTTGTAGTTTTGGTCCGTCAACCCTCATTTCGACGCCACGTTGACGACTAAGACGACTTTTCCGGCGTAGGATTTCATGTCGATCGGGACGTTGTCGATGGATTTGATGGTGAAGTCGTGCGCCGACTTGGACGACGCCGGCGCGGCGCCGCCGAAGAACGCGCGGAGCGGCGTCATCGCTCGATTCCCTCGACGAGTGTGTTTCGTGAACGCCCCTTCGCGAAGTGGGGACAACGCGGTGGCGCGCATCGCTCACGCGACGCTTTGTGAAGACACGCGGCGCGGCGAGCGAACGAGCGAACGTCCTTCGCGAAATCGAACCGACAGACGCGACGCGATCGCCATCTTCGCGATCGCGCACGATCGCATGTTTCGCGCTTCAACGAATGAACTACACGACATCGCATTCAATCTCACGCGACGACGCGCGCGAGCGCGCTAGGTTTCGCCTTGGACGCCGTCTAAAAATTTCCACGCGCCGTCGATTTTACGAAACGTCGACAGCTCGGAGTGGTTCTCCTCGGCGAACTCTTTGAACCCTTTCTGCCCGACGACGCGACACTTGTACTTGAACCCGACGAAATGTTCGTCCTCGCCGTTCGCCCCCGCGATGTCGCGCACGATTTCTAAATCATAAAATTTAACCTTGGCGCACGTCGCCTCGACGTCCCGTTGCAGCGTCGACACCGCCTTCCCGCTCGCCGTCGTCGCGCCATCGCGCAACAATGGATTCTCCGGGTGCGTCGTCAGCACCACGTACGCGCCTTTTCCTTTGACGTACGCGCTGAATCGCGTGCGCATGAGCGTCACCGCGTCCGGCGGGTACGCGGCGCCGTCGTGAAAACGCTTGCAGCACGACGCGTACGTCGCTCCGATCGCACCGCCACCGCACGGACACCGCTCGGCGACTCGATGAGCGCGTTGCGCG
>Ga0222713_10003276_pt1 | contig 16870 bp, 14 predicted proteins | sample C33_649DmetaG_FD_165061 | JGI IMG/M metagenome (GOLD analysis project Ga0222713, IMG submission 165061) | Estuarine water microbial communities from San Francisco Bay, California, United States - C33_649D | ecosystem: Environmental > Aquatic > Marine > Unclassified | place: USA: California...
CGACGATGAACGCGGGCGGTGGACGAGCGCGCGGGCGGGCGAACGGGTGGACGCGCGCGCGCGCGCGCGGGACGCGAAGAGCATTCGTCGCGAGCGAGGACGATCGCGCGTCGTCGAACGACGTCGGTGGCGCACCAGTGGAGAAGTTGAACACGACTCCAAGGGCGATTCCGCGATCGATGATAGGGAGAATGGCGAGCGCGGAGAGCGCGCGAGACGGGGAGACGCGGTGGAAGTGGCGCCGCGTGATGTTAAAAGTGTCCGGCGAAGCTTTGGCGGGGAAAGATGGGTTTGGAATCGATCCGGATGTCGTTAAAGCGATCGCGAGCGAGGTGGCGGAAGCCGCGATCGGGGGGATTGAAGTCGCGATCGTCGTCGGCGGAGGGAATTTTTTTCGCGGGGCGGAGAAGGAGGGCAACGGACTCGACCGAGCGAGCGCGGATTATATGGGGATGCTCGCCACGGTGATGAACTCGCTGAATTTACAAGCGGCGATTGAATCTAAAGGCGTGCCCACGCGAGTTATGAGCGCTTTGGAGATCAAAGAGGTGGCTGAGCCTTATATTCGCCGACGCGCGATTCGTCACTTGGAAAAAGGTCGCGTCGTCATCTTTGGCGCAGGTACGGGTAACCCGTTCTTCACGACGGACACTGGAGCGGCGCTTCGCGCGGCTGAAATTAACGCCCAGGCGGTGTTGAAGGCGACGAAGGTGGACGGCGTGTTTGACTGCGATCCCAAAAAACATGCCAACGCCAAGTTGTACAAGTCGCTGACGTACGAAACCGTCCAGCGCCTCGGGCTCGGTGTCATGGACCAAACTGCGATCACGCTCTGCCAAGAGAACGACATACCTGTGGTTGTATTTAATATCGCCCATGAAGGTAATATTGTCAAGGCACTCCGTGGATACAACGTGGGCACGTGCGTCGGTAGCGCGGCAAAGTGCGCTGACGAGGCCGACAAAAAGGATGCAAAGTCGCGCTGAGTCTCAACTTTTTGTACAAGTAGCCAAATGTAAAATTACCGAGACATCGGATTAAGCGCGTCGTCGTATGATTTCAAAACGAAAAGTCTCTCTTACATCATTCGTAAGCTAAGTCTAATATCGTCCCGATCGCGTTAAGCCTCGAGCGGACGCCAAGACGTTTAGTCAAAGAGGTCGAAGTCCATGGCGGCTTCTTCTTCTTCTTCTTCCTCCGGCGCGGCTTCGGCCGCAGCAGCACCGCTAGACGCAGCACCGCCGGCCGCAGCGACGGCACCACCACCGCCACCTATGAGTTGATAAAACGAGCGCGTTCGCGTCAGTCACCTCTGTCGAGCGCTCAAGCCCTAATATGCCAAGCCTTGGCCATCGCGTTGGCCTCTGCCACCGCGTCAACGCGAGCGAGAACTCCACGAACGAAAACACGAGCGAAAGAATTTACGCACCACCAGCTCCGACGTTGGAGATCAAATCACCGATCGGCTTACTCGCCAAAAACTTGGCGAACAAACCGGTCCAGTACGGTTCGATCTTCATGCCCGAGGCGGCGATCACAGCAGCCATCTTATCGGCGGTAACTTCTTGCCCGTCATCGTGTAAGATGAGCGCGGCGTACGTGCACGCGAGGTCTCCAGACATTTTTATTGCACTGCGCGCGATCCCGAGGTCGTCGACGGCGATGTCAGTGCGAAGTTTGAACGCGTTCGGCGCGCCGGAGCGCAGATGAAGCGAGCGATCGCGCGCGAGCTCTCGTCGATGCGCGAGGCATGGACGACGAAGCGAGGACGCAGACGAGGAACGAGCGAGACGTACGTTTAATGTGCTTGTTTCGTAGCCGAACGGGTGTTCCTTAGCAGAAGAGCCGACGAAAGAGGTCGATGGTACGGCGCGTCGAGGGTTTTGACGAAGGACGTGGGGTTTACGCTCACGTGCCCGACGCTGCGCGCTCTATATCAATGTTTCAATCGGATTATTCTAATGCGTCGCGAGGGCAAACGCGTCATTCGCCGCGGGATTTTCTAGGTTTTTTCTTCTGAGCTTCGTAGGTCTCGCCCTCCTGCCATTCTTTTTCTTCCTTTTTGAAAGCTTCTTGCCAACGTTTTTCATCCGCGGCGTCGCCTTCGCGGTCGTAATCGTTTTTGAACTCGTCGACGGCGTCAGACGATTTCTTCTTCGATTTTCCTTGACGTTGACGCTCGGCATCGGCTTTCATGTCTTTATCGCGCGCCTTGCGCTTGACGTTTAGCTCTTGCTCTATGCGACGCTGCTTGCGCAACTTTTCGCGTTCCGCTTTTTTCTGTTCGAGCGTCTTGATTTCGTCGGCAGTCTTTTTCACGTAGGCGTGGTACAACACTCGGCCGTCACACATCCCTTCCTCGACCTTGACCAATTCTAACTCCATGCGCGGACCAATTTCTTGAAGAACTATCTTGGATTCACTATCTGCGTGTGCGACGCGGTTGAAATCCTGCGCCAACGTGACGCGCCTGGATTCGTCGTCGGAGAGATCCGATTCGCTCGCGTCTCCCGCGCGCTTGTCAAAAAACTCACTCACATCCTGCATGTCTCCCATGTCTGGAGCGGTCCGAGTCGTCAACAACTTTTTTAACTTTCTGTTCGTTCCAACTGGCGCGGCATTGATGCTATAATGCCGAAATTGGAACCGCTTTGTCTTGGTATCATAGTCCACGAGCACGGCGCGTTGGCACGTTGACAACTTGACGCGTCGAACATTAATCGGCGGAAACATATTCTGAAACGTAATCGTCGCCAACTTCTGATGCGCATCATCCCCAAAATTATTTAAAATCACGAGTGGAGGCGACAAAAACGCATTCGCAGGATTTCTAGGCTTTGTTTGCGCCTTGGCGACTTCGCTCGCGAGCGAATACGCGTGAATCTTAAACGTCAGCGTCGGTCCTCTCGGCGTGCGACATATCTTCAAATACTTGTTCGCATCGCTCGACGAAAGCATGATAAAGTGCGATATCCCTAATTGTCCGCTCACTTGTACGAAATCTTTTAATTTATTTGTCTTGTTCTCCTTCAAATTCCGCGCCGTGTGCGGTTCCATCACCTGCTCTCGCGCGCGGTCGTCGTCAGTCCATCTTTCCTCACATTCCCACTCCTCCTTCGCGTGCATTCCGCCATCTCTCGCCTGCGTCATTTTCTCACCTTGCGCATGTCATCGCTTAAATCCTTCACCGTTTCCGCTAATCGTCCTCGCGTGAACACGAACGTCTTTGGCGTCTCGCTTTTCGTCGCGCTCCCGCCCTGCGCGACATCCACGTGCGTCCGTCGCTTCCGTCGTCGCGTTTTCGCCATCTTCGAACGGGTCGATTGTAAGAATCAATCTCGTTCTTGCGTTTTTCTCTTTTCGTCGTCCTCGACGTCGCGTCCTCGACGTCGTGTGCGGTCGCGATCGCGCGCGCGCGCGCACCGCCGCCGTCGCCGTCGCGCGATGTCGACGCCGCGAATGTAAACCATATATCGACCGACCGCATGTACCCTTCCCCCCACCCCTGTCGACTCGCGACTCTCCACTCGCGACGGGCGAGCGCGTGTGTCGACGCACGCGTGTCCTCGAAAGTATGGCGTGTCGTGTACCAGTGTACGTTTCACATGTCCGACTTTTAGCGCGCCTCCTCGGTCGGCGACGCACGCGCGCGCATTCGACGGGAGACGCGCGACGCGCGCGCGTCTGCGAAGGCGAACGCGAACGAACTTAGATGGGGATCAAAGGTCTTTCACAAGTCCTCGAACCGTGGTGCTCGAAGACGCACGTGGATAAGTACGCCAACGCGCGCGCGGCGGTGGATGCGTATTCGTGGATGCATAAAGGCATTTATTCGTGCGCGAGCGATATCGCGTGTGGGAACTTGTGGTGGCGAACAAAAGGACAAGACGCGCCGTACGTGACGTATTGCTTGTTTCGAGCGAATTTATTGCGACATAATGGGATAACCCCCGTGATCGTGTTCGATGGCGATCGATTACCGGCAAAGAGACGGGAAGAAGAGGAACGACGAGCGCGAAGGCTCGCGCAGATTTCTCGAGGACACGAGGCAAAGAGCGTGAACGATAGTGATGGAGCGAGAAATGCATTCGCGGCGGGGATGGATGTTACGCCAGCGATGGCACATGAGCTCATCGTGGCATTGAGGAAGCATGGATTTGAGTTTATAGTGGCGCCATACGAAGCGGATGGACAAATTGCGGCGTTAGCGTCGACGCCGACGAGCGAAGGCGGCGTCGACTTAGTATTCACGGAAGATAGCGATTTGGTGGCTTACGGTTGCGAAAAGGTGATATTTAAACTCGAAAAATCGGGAGATGCGAGGGAATTTCAGTTGCGAAAGATGTTTGCCGGTCCACCGACACAGCAACACACTGAAAATGATGAAAACGTAAGCAAGGAAGAGACTGAGCAAAAGAAAGGACCACCGCCTTTGAATTTTCAAGGCTGGGATTTTGAAATGTTCCTTAGCTTGTGCGTGTTGTCTGGTTGCGATTTTTTGGACAATATTCGCGGTCTTGGGATCAAAAAGATGTACGCGCTGATGAACAAATGCCGCGACGCGAACGCGGCGTTCAAACTACTTCGAACAGACAAAAAGATTGACATCCCCGAGAACTATGAGAGCGACTTTTGGCGTGCGCGGTTGATTTTCAAGCACGCTTTGGTGTATGATTCACAAACGAAGAGTTTACGCCATTTGACGCCCATACCAGATGACACTGGCTTTGAGGACTTGTCGTTTCTTGGCCCAAAATTTGATGACGCCGAAGCGGCATCGATAGCCGCAGGAGAAACAGATCCAATCACGCGCAAGAAATTTATCGCCACTGCACCAACGGTGGCAGCGGCCTCGGCTGGAGACAAGGGCAGAGGTACTTCGAGCAAGGACATAAAGTTGGGCGGCAAGCGAAAGCTAGACAAGGCGCTCGGGCCCGCAGCGACGTCCGCTCAAAAGTCTCTCATGATGACATTCTTTTCCAAGGTGGCCAAGGTTGTGACGTCACCCATGAAATCGTCTAGCGCTCCGCTGCCGAATGAACGGCCGAAGCTTGCGGTCGTAGCGGTATCGAAGCCCGAAACGTTGGAGTTGCTCGACGACGACGACTTTGACTTCAATCTCCAAAATTCCACGGCAGATGCGGCAAAGCCACCGATCGCGACCACAAACAGCGAAGCAGAGATCCTGGAGATCGATGCACTTGATTTCACACCGAGGAAGCGCGCAAAAGCTAATATCCAGCCTCCGGTGAACGCTTTTGCTCGCACTTCTCCGCGCAAAACGAATTCACTTGCCTCGTTATTCTCCCCAGCACGTCGAAGCAAGGAGCGCGTTTCCGCAAACCTCGCGAGTCCGGCGAAAAAGTAGTGTTGTATTATCGATTGCACAACGTGCTAGACCACCGAGGTACACTCGATAGCGTTGAGACAAGCTCGTTCTGACTAACGATTTGACTCCTGTAGGAAGCGCGTCACGATCTCCCACGTTGTTCTTTTGGCCACTTCGAACTTGAGTCCAAGAAACACATGCGCCGATGCAGGTTGTGCTGTTTGGAGATTAGAATCGCCTCGCGTTTAACGTTGTCGTCATTAATCACTGAGATTGTCGGTATTTAAAAGTCTAATACTACTGTTGCCAGTCCGATTCTCGTCTCGCCTCTCACAACCTACACACAATCAACGCAAACTCTTACGCTTGGTTGATGGTCGCCTTCTTCTTCTGCCACAACAAATCAATCGCAGAGTCGGATTCACCCTAGGTTACGTTGAAAAGAAACGTAAACGGTTAGTCTCACGCATCGTTGACAACTCGCGATCGCTTGCCCGAACTCTTGAAGATCGGGCGTGCGTCACCGATAATGTCATACCGTCGACCGCGCACGTGTTGAGCTCTCACACGTATGTTCGCTGAGATCCTCAAAACGCGAAGAATGTCACATCCGCACGCGATGCGTCGACTCTCAACAACGTTCAAGCCCACGCGGAGAAGGTAAAAACCCTAGCACGTGCAACGTTCGAGGGAATCTCACGCGGAACGCTTGACATGACGATCGAGAAAGCGATCACGCCGCGCGAACCATTGACAACATAAATGCCCCGTCATCTTACCTTCATTCGGACGTAGCCCGAGAGCGCGATGGTCGAGTAAGAGCCGTTGTACACCCCGTTCGCATCCAAGTGACCGACGTTCAACTGCACGGAGGCCGAGTCCGTGGCAGTGATCAATCTGTTCGTCCACGAGCACTTGCGTGGGATATAGAGATCTACGTTTTCACCATCGGCGTTCAACATGTTGATCTATCTCCGTCGTGCGTCGGAAAGAGAAGGTTGTGACGGTCGCGCGCGTGGCCTCATTCCGACATCGACGAGGGACTTCCAAATGTCCGACATAAATCCGCATCACGCATTTTATTCGAATAACCATCATCAAAGCGATTCTCGATGTTGAACATTTCGCGAATTTTCCCACGATTTTGTGCATAACGATCTTTCTATCACCATCATCACAAACATTCCCGAGATGACGCCGCGTCGGCCGGCGATGGCCTGTCGTCGCGCCGCGCACATCGCGACGTCATTCCCGTGCGCCTCCGTCGTCGTCGCGAAAATGTCCGCAAGTTTAACGTTCGGTAACGCCGTTGTGGGCCAGCGCGTCGCGGCGAAGGTGCGTACACGCTCGCATCGCGCGCTAGGCGACGAAATGCGCGCCATTCTTCGCGCGTGACCTCGCTCGCGTTGCTCGCGTGCGCGAAAAGGGCGTCGAATCTCTAGCCGTGACTGACGATGCGACGCGAATTTTGCGATAAAACAGGCGGAAAAAAGAGTTTCGGGTGCTCGCGCGACTTTGCGCGTGGAGAACAGAGTGACGGTACGTTCGCGCGCGGCGCGAGACCGGGACGAAGACGACGACGAAAGACCCAAAGAGACCTAGAAACCTATACGGCAGGCCGTCGCGCAAAACGGACTCGACGTTCACGAAAGAAGCTAAATATGTCGAAAGCGAACAGTGAGAATCAAAAGAGACTGACTCGATCGTCGCTCACGATGCGCAGATTCGCTTCACTCGAATTGGCCGCAAGAAGGATCCCTTCTACCGCATTATAGCGATTGACTCCCGCTCGCGCCGTGACGGCATGCCCATCGCGCAGTTGGGTTGGTACGATCCGATCGCCAAGCAGTCATCTCTCGACGCGCCGGCGATTAAGGAATGGATTTCCAAGGGTGCGCTGCCGTCGGATACGGTCGGCGCTTTGCTTAAGAAGGCGCTCATTATGTAAAAGAGGGACCGCCACACGGGGAGACATAGTTGCGAAGCGCCCGCTTTAGTCGTTGTAACTTTCACAACATCCAGTAATGCATTTTTATTCACAAATTTCTACGAATTCAACGAAGAATGAACTTCATCGGTTTTCCACTCTAACCAGTGCCGTTAAGCTATTTCACCAACGATGACATCTTCACCACGATCAGATTCAAGGGCAACGACGTCCACACGTTTCAAAAGCGACTCCACGTAGCTAATAATACCTGAACCAAACGATTCGACGATATTCGTCACTTGAGCGTGAACTTTGCTTTCATCGGCATCACGGTCAAAATGTTCGATGGCGTGCCCCAAGATGAACTCTTCAATCGATTTGCAATCAAACTTCTTGGTGCGCACATAAAGAGCATCTAATTCTGCCCAGGAAAAGTTTACCAAATCAATACGTTTGATGAATTCTGCTTCGAACAAATACTTGAATCCAACAAGGTTAAATCTTCGAGCAAGTTGCAATATTTTTCCATTCGCATTTTTCATAAACTCGGCATCACGTAAAGAAGACATCTCTCCAACCGTGCCGGTGTAAACGAAATCCATCATCACCTCGAACACCTCCCAGTCTACGTCCAGTAACTCCACACAAACAGAACCGTTCTCCATGCGTTCACTGTCCAGAAAAGGCTTATCAATCATGGACAGTAATTCGGTAGACGCGTGCGCGAAAGCGATTCTGTGCGCCTTAAACTCGAACTTGCCACGCTCAGGGTCGGTGACAACAATCGTGATATCTGATAGTTCGGGATCTTTAAAGTTGCTTGGCATGTGCTCCTCAGCAGTGGGTGTGGAAGGTCGTGGTGGCATAACCACAGACACGTCTTGATTGGATTTGCACATCGTTTGCTTTATCGAACGAAGCGCTTCCATAACGATGTTCACGACTAATTTGCTGCTCCCACCTGAAGATTGGACCGGTTCGGCAGCGTCGTTCGGTTTGAGCAGCATGTTGGCGAGGACTTGAAGGCCACCGCTTTCGAGAAATACTCTTCTCATGTCCGCCGGCTTACACAAAAATGATAAGGCTAAAGCAGTTCGCTGACGTTCCAAAGGCTTTCCAGTCTTCATGACGTATATGAGATAGTCAAGAACGTCTCCTGCAATTCTTTCCTCCAGACGCTTGAGTGTTTTGCTGACACATTGCTCTGATGCCGGAACCAAAAGTTTACAGTTCTTGAGGCGCATATAAGCATTCTCCTTAATCATTTTCGGAACGTTGTCTTTGTTCTCTGCTAAACCATAAAGAGCAAAAGCAGCGTTATGCTGTAAGTTCTCAACAAAACGCTTCGCCTCATTTTCAATGTCATCCTCTGATTTTCCAGTAGTGTTGAGTGAACGAATGTGGTCGGCGATGTCTTCGATTTCCGAACCAAGCAGACGCAAGAGTGGTTGAAGAGCGTCAGAGTGGCATATCCCAACTTGATTATCTCCCAGCTGCGCCAGGCGGCCAAGGGCAAACGCAGCCATCTCACGAAGACCGGGATCACGGTGTTGTAGCATTCGGATCAGCGACTGTACAGCTCCACGCTGGACGATCTTCGTCCGGTAATCTGGGTCATTCTGCGCAGGCGGATCAAAGCGAGCTGCAAATTGACCAAGTAACAGCGCCGCCTCACGTTGACTCTCTGGACACGAGGATTTCAATAATTCAATCACAGGTTGCAGCGCACCTTGATCAAGCACGCGTCGCTTGATGTGTGGCGACGAATGTACTAAATTTCCAATGACACCAACAGCCTCCTTATGAATGAGCGAGTCCTCTGAACGCACCATAAAAATTAGCGTAGGAAGAGCTCCACATTCAACGATTTGATTCTTGTTTTCGCCGTTTTTGAATGCCAATGTACGCAGCGCACTTGCTGCCGCTCGCTGTACCTTTGAATCTGGTGCCTCTAACAACTTGACCAGCGGAGGAATACCACCACGCTCACGAACTATGTTCTTGATTCTATTATTTTCGTGTGCAAGATTAGTGATTGCATCTGCGGCACGTCTCGCCACGCTCGCCGCCGCGGCACCACCATGAACCGGATGGTAACGTTGGAGAAGAGGAACTAACTCCCTCACGGCGTCGGTTGTCTCAGTCAATTGAACGTTCGGACCTCCTTCAACTGGAAAAACACGCTCCCTGTGCTCTACAAGTCTGTTCTGATTTGCTGTCTTACCTGCCAGTAGTCCAATTACGTAGCACGCTTCCTTCTCTACATCAATAACTCCAGGAAGATGCTTTTCCTCAGATAAATTGTTCTCGTGCAAAGCTCGACAGTATCCAAGTAAACACAAGAGCGGCGGAATAATGCCGAAGTACATTCCTTTGCCATTGGTATCCACCTCTAACAAAACATCCGTAATCTCTTCAATCGGTTTGCTATTCTTGAAAATTCTCATGATGCTGCACACTGAAACGATTATTACCCCGTAATGTGCGTTAACGTCAACAGTGGGATCAGTGTCCTCATACAAACGATCGATCTCGAGATTACCGTCGTGAGCATTCCTCTCCTTCACGCTCTTACCTGCAACATAATCCAAGTTATCTTCCAACTCATCGAGCAAGACCAGTGGTCGTCTGAATAATTTCTGCGTCAGTTCTTCGCATTTCCTATAAGAGATGTTCTCGGATTTTGCGCAGTCAATAATTTGCTCTTTCACTGCGTCTGTCATTATTATCACTTCCCAATCCTTGCAGATAATTTCTGTGATTTGGTCATCCAGAGCAAGCAGAGAAATCGGAGAATCTTTAATGAGTTCAGCGATCGCGCGAAGCGAACGACGAAGTGCATCAGCATCCCACGGTACCTCTTCCAGACGAATTTCTTCTTGACTGTTGCGCGGACTATTTCTGTACAAAGAATGCATCAATCGTAAATGTTCACCCATAGCTAGGATAGCCGCAGATGCAATGCGCGCGCAATGCACATCTTTTCGCTCTAGCATTCCAAGCAAAAGCTCAACAGCGCCCAACTCTCGAAACGTGCGCTTCAATTCCTCGTTTCTTCGCACAAACATTGCTAGAGCTGCGATCGCTGCGGCACCAATTCCTTCTACCCGAGCCTTATCTTTTCGCACCGCAGCTGAGTTATCAACATAACGCAGCAAGTCACAGACAATAGGTCCTATTGTATCAATTTTACTCGCCACCGCCGTTTGTACTGCCGTGTCTATGAATGCAAGGTTGACAAACTGATTACCACCCTCTTTGATGGCGCGCATATTTTCAGTACTTTGGCCTGCCGCTAAACAAGCCAAAATGGCACAGAGTTTGGACTCGACTTCAAGATTTGGAGAACCCGTACAACTCTTGCGTAGCTCAAAGACATTCATCAAAGGTGGTACAATCTCAGAGGTCTTCTCCAACTCTTTTGGATCAATGCTCACGATGACGAGAAGACTCTTCAGAGCGCTATTCAACTCCGCCACTAAACTTTCATCCATAGTTTTCATCTCGATCAACTTCTTCGTAATTTTTGCCACTTGTTGAGTGAGCGCGTCGAGGCGATTCAGCTTGAGGAGCGACTCTCGAGCAACTAGTTTGACTGAGTGACTCTTAAATTGCTGGAGGACTTCGATGATAGCGTCGGTGAACTCTGATTTTTCGCCGAGTGATATCATGTCATGGCTGTTCGTCGACAAGCAAATGCAGTCAAAGGTCAATTTCGCGAGCTTCTTCTGGAATTTTTCTGATTGCCTGACATCGCGTCTCATTTGACCTTCAAAACGGCGACTGATTGGAATCGAAAACTTAAGCTGCGGTAGTGCTCGAACGAGTGCCATCAAATCTCTTGACCAGTATTTACCAGAGTGCTCAAATTTAAGCGTGTCAGGAAACTTTGACGGAATATTTGCATACAACTTGTCCGTCAAGTCTCGCACCAGATGTTGAAAATCGCTCACTCCCGTGTACGCCTCCATGCGCCGGCGTGTACACTCCTGAACGCATAAATCAGAAGCCACTTGAACCATCAAATGCGCCCATGCAACAAAGTACACATTAGATGGAAAAGTGTTCGAATGTATTGCCCCACGAGTGTAAAAGGTCAAAGGTGCGAGCACGCGTTCGTGCAGCGCCTCAGCGCAGCACTCAAAACTCGCTTTGATGGTTTCAAAAGCTTGTATCATAGCCTCAATGTGTGAAGTCGTTCGACCATCACTGGCGGCAAGGATCCCACCACTCGTCTCCTGAACTTTGAGTTCTTCGCGCAGTGTGTACGCGAACGACTCGCATTGCTTAGGCATGGCGACGTCGATTTCATGGAAGTGACCTCCGGAACTTGAAGACGAGAGCAACTCCACCGCCGCTAAGTGTGCGACACGCTCGTTAAGCGTCCAATCATCGCTCTCTTCGTGCTCTTGAATATCGCACAAAACATCGAACGCCGTCGCACATGCCTGCAGCAACGCGATCGCTTGCGATGACGCCTTATGTTTAACCGAAGGCCAAGGCGTGTTGTCGTGCAGCGGAGCGCCTTTACGAAACGCGTGCTCCACCATACCTGCGTATGAATCCTCCCAATTCACTACGCTCGTTTTCGCGTCTCGCAAATCCTCGCACGCTTCCAATTTGTCTCGCAGCGCATGCATCGCACCTACCCATCGCGCGTACTTCTGTCCCTTATTTTCTCTCGACGTGTTCACTGCGGTTCCAAACTCTCTCGTCGACGTCTCGCGTCGGCGCTGTCGATCGATGACATCCCACGGATCGTCCTCCTCGACCTTGAGGTGTTTGCTCATCCCGCTCGTGCTCGCGTGTACGTCGTTTGTGTTCTCATCGATGTGCGATGATCGTCGTTTCTTCGACGCACGAACGGGCGGCGTCATGGTCGCCTGCGCTACGTGCTCGCAGTTTTAAACCAACGCCGCGACTACCGTTGACGACCAAGAACGACGACGGACGACGCGACGGCGCTCGATCGCGCGATTTAAATGGTAGAAACGAGGAATTCTCGATGAATGCGTGAATGCGCGATCACACGCGCGCGAGAGACAATGGCGCGTTCGAGTCGTTTCGCGTTGACTCTGTGAAACAACGAGAGCGTCAAGCCTGCTGTGTGGCTGTCCTATAAAACGTTTACAACGTGATCATAAATGCGAATGATGAATACTGCGAGCGCTCACGCGTGATTCTATGCACGCCTCATCAAAGCGTGTGCATAGTGTTAAAACCTCAGACCGGTCGATTCTTCCCATCTCGACGCTCACTTGCCGATGACGCCGAGAATTTCCTCTTCGCGATAGATGAACATTTCTTTATCCCCAACCTTGATCGCGGTGCCACCGAATTCGGGTAATACCACGGTATCACCACTTTTCACATCTGTGTCGCGCGTTCGCATCGCTCGCAGTCAGTGTATTCGCCTTTGTACCTTCCCTTTTCCGCGCTCGAGAAACGCGCGGAAGGCGCCTCGCGTCGCTCGCGTTCGCCGCGCACCCATCGGCATCAGTTCCCCGCTCATCGTTCGTCGCCCTGGTCCACACGCGATCACCACGGCTTCGTTTAACTGCATTTGTCGTCACCGTCGTTTTCTCGTCAGTCTCCATAGCGTTTCTACACCTTTTCATCGTCATCATCGTTCGTCGTCATCAATCGTCATCGTCATCCTCATCCTCTTCATCCTCGTTCGACGCACTTTGTTCGCCGTCATGCTTTCTGGGAGCAACACCCCCCCGAGAGATTTCGTCGCTTGCACTGATTTCTCCACGAGCACGCGATCGAGTAATGGCTTGATCACTCGTTTCGTCGCCATCGCGCGTGACGTCGTCGTTCGCTCGTCCTCGTGCGGCACGCTTTCCCGCGCGTCGCTCCGTCGATCGATCGGTCGTGCATTCGATCGATCGATCGTGCATTCGATCGATCGATCGCTCGTTCACGATTCATCCCTCCGTGTCGACCGAGTGACCGAGTGACCGAGGGAGTGATTGACCGACCGACCGACCGACACGTGCACGCCGGCGTGCGATCGATCGATCACTCAACAGCGCAATCAGTCCATCTTTCGTGTAATCGATCGTCGTTCCTGTCAACACACCGCGTGGCAACGCATCACGGCGTTCGATCGATCACGCATTTCATGGACGCACGAACGATCGCGCGAGCGTGGAGCGCGCGAAGGGTGACATCGACGACGACATCGACGACGAGAGGGGGGATCGCACGAGCGATGAAGAAGGAAACGCGCGAGATGACGTGCGAACGAGGAACGGTGACGATCGTGCGCGACGCCAGTGAGATGCTGGCATCGGTGGTGAAAGCGCGAAGCATTGAAGCGATTGAAAGGCGGGGAGTGTTCTCCATCGCACTCGCCGGAGGGTCGCTGGTGAAGATGCTGCGCGCGTTGAGCGAGGATGGCGGAGGCGGGTGCGATTTCACCAAGTGGCGAGTGTTTTGGGTCGATGAACGATGCGTTCCGCACGATGACGCGGAGTCGAACTATGGTGGAGCCATGAAAGCGCTGTTTAATGACGTGAATGTGCCGAGAGAACAATTATATGCCATTGACGAGTCGCTGTGCGCGACGAATGCGGGCGCGGCGGCTCGGTGCGCAAAGGCATACGAAGCCGTATTAAAGACGTTGACGCCGAGCGTGATCCCGCTCAACGATCAAGGTTTGCCCGTGTTTGACTTGCTCTTGCTCGGGTTCGGGCCCGATGGACACATCTGCTCGCTGTTCCCCAATCACGAGCTGTTAAAGGCGACGACGGGGTGGATTTTGCCCATAACCGACTCGCCCAAGCCGCCGCCCGAAAGAATTACGTTTTCACTGCCTCTCGTTAACGCCGCTCGCGAAAAAGTGTTCATTTCATCTGGAGAGGGTAAGGCGGAGATGACGGCGATTATTCTCGAAAGAGCTCCGCTCGATGGGTCGATACCAGCCGCTCTGGTGAAGGGCAACGTGACGTGGATCATCGACGAGGCGGGAGCATCAAAGTTGAAAAAGTAGTCTTTGTAATTATAACATAACCGCGCGCACGCCGCTGAGAAATTATAGCCAAGTGCATTTCGTTTTTCCAAGTTCGCTTGCCGATAACAACTCGTTGTAGAAGCGCTCTCGTTCGGCAATTCTCTCCCGTTGCTCGTCCTCCGAAACGAACGAGAGGAGGTGATCGAGATTTTCTTGGCGAATCGTCTCGAGGACTTCCTGAATGTCCCAATGCTTCCCGAGCGGCATGATGCCGTAATATTTCCACGACGTGCCTGATGCTGGCTCCGTTTCCGACGACGACACCTGCTCTTGCGCCAGCGTTGTAGATTCGCGAGGTTCTTCAGTCGCCGACGCGTCGGCGATTTGGTGAAGCGCCTCTCTGGCTGCGCGCTGCGCTCGTTTCTGATAAATTATACGAAACGGCTTTTCGATGTCAAGGTCTGCATTCAAATCTTTCGCGCGAATCAAGTCAGCCTCAGCAGATGTTATTCGTATATCTTTATCGTTGGCACACCATTTTCCAAGTTCAATTCGAGCGCAACCGCGTCTGAAAAGCGCCTTAGCGGTTAAATGAGCATCATTCGGACCTGGTTTGGTCCACAACACGTCTCCACAATAGAGTTCACATTCTTCGTAGTTTTTCTTCACGAACATGAGCTGCGCGAGATTAAGATACACCAAACGCGAAACCCTAAAGCATTTCTCGTTATTGGCCCTTCCTTGAGGATTAAAGACGACGCCTCCACTCTCCGGCTCTATAAAGTCAAAGCAGGCCGCTGCAGCTTTCAATTTCACGATGGCACGGTCGATATCACTCGCAGCGTACAACCTCTTACCAATGTCATTCATCAAATTCCCAAAGTCACACTTTTCATCTGCGGACATTGCCATAGCATCTTTCCATCCGACGTCAACGTTTGTGATCTCGATTTGCAGCGAAAGCAGTGCTTTCGCGTTGTCGCGTCGCATCACATCCAAATCCCGCAACGTAGCGGGACCCTGCAGCACGCAGGCCACTTTGTCTCCAGCATGCAAGCCGCTGATGGCCAGCTCTAGGCCATACGGTTGACTCCCATCTTGCATCGTGAACGTTACGTTTTCCCAATCCTTTCCGCCGGTCTTAATTTTGCAAGTCACTCGTGAGAGCGATGTGACACAGTATCCAGCTTTCGTTTCGGCACAAATAACGGAGCGCGTGACTCCGGCCTCGGCGAGCGTTGCGTCATACCCTTTGGAGAGAGCGATCGCTGCTGGACCCAAGTAGAAATTTAGATCTTCCATGACGTCGAGTGAGTTGTGAGGGAATGTGCGCGGCGCGAGCCATGATTCTTTCGAGGCGTGGGCGGGTTGCAGTTACCAAGTTTTTCAAACAGTCAAGCTGCCCTTTTACAAACCCAATTGAACCGTTGCTAAGATTAGTACTTGATACCTTCACGCACGATATCGTACGGGATCGGAGTCAAGAGCTGAGAGCTGACGTTTTTCAACTCGAAGCCCGCGCGCGGCGCTCCAGTGACGGGGCGCTTGGTCACAATCTTCTTGCCAGCCAACTTCGCTTCGTGGTGCGCTTTGTCGTTCGCCGCACGACGGGCGATGAAATCCTCACGGCATCGGGAGTGTTGCACGTGCTCGATGCGCACATGGATGCGCTTACGAGCGATACGACCACCGATGGTCTTGTTAATCTCCACACCCACCGCACGCGGGGTCACGTTCCACACGATCCCAGTTCGCCCTTGGTACTGCATGTAGGGCATACCCTTTTGCTGCGACGCGTTCACCTTGATGTCGACGTAGTCACCCACACGGAACGTACGCAAGTACGTCGTGGTGTTGAGCGTGCCGTGCTCGCGGTGACCGCGGGAAAACACTTGGCGGGTGCCATGGCGTAAACCGCGGGATCGGGCGCGTTGGTTACCCATCTCTGTGAATTACGAAACGAAATCGTCGATGTTAGTTTCGATGACGCGATCGAATGCGCCCCCAATCACTCTTTGCACCGATGACCTCCCGCACGAGCGCGCGTACGTCTTCCCCATCGTCGTCCTCGCGCTCGACCGTTCGAGCGCGCGCGTCGCCACCACTAGGGCTTTCATGCGCGTCAGCCAACGCCAGCGCTCGCGGTGCACGACGCCGCGACGACCGCGCAACGGAAGCGATCGCACGACGCGATGGAAATACATTCATCTCATCGTGTTTTCCCGTCATCCGTCGTCCGCTCCGTCGTCGTCGTCGTCGCTCTCGCGCGCGCGCCCTAGGGTCATCCCGCGATCGCGATGCGTGCGCGCGCGTTCGCATTCGGCCTCGGCCTCGTCCCTTCGTCGCATTCGCTCCACCGCGCGTTCGTCTCGCCACAAGCGCGCGTCGCGTTCGACATCTATCTTCATCCCTCGCCCTTCGTTCGCGTCGCATCGAGCGCGCACCTTCTAACTAAAGCACTCGCGCGACGAGGAGAGGCGTCGGGCGATGCGACGCCCGCGCCCGTCGCCGCGTCGCGCGCCGCGCGCGACGTCTCCAGACGTCGTAGTCGCACGCATGGAACGCCGTGTCGCGTGGCGTCGCGCGCGATGGGGTTTTCATAAATGTCATACATGGAGTACAGTTGCGAATGTTTACGATGTTTTCATATTTT
>Ga0222713_10003278_pt1 | contig 16867 bp, 7 predicted proteins | sample C33_649DmetaG_FD_165061 | JGI IMG/M metagenome (GOLD analysis project Ga0222713, IMG submission 165061) | Estuarine water microbial communities from San Francisco Bay, California, United States - C33_649D | ecosystem: Environmental > Aquatic > Marine > Unclassified | place: USA: California...
TGCTGTTACGTTAGAACAAACAGAACCGTAAATCGTTACATAACTGTTTGTTCCATCTTGAACTAATAATGCTTCAACTGACTGATAGCCATTTGCACTTGAAGCACTGATGATATATTTAGCTGTTCTAAAATCTGCAGGGGCAAACTGATCAATAACTGTATTTGTTGTTACTGATACGTTTGTTCTATTACTCTGTAGACCACCGTTTAACAATACATTACCTGCTGTTACATTACCTGTAACTGCTAGACTTGCTAATGTACCTGTGCTTGTAATATTTGGTTGAGCACCAGTTGTTAATGTGCCACCTAAGTATGTTGCGCTAACTAAGTTACCACCTGCAACATTACCAAATGTACCATTACCAGTAGCACTTACAATACCACCAGTGATAATGTTTGCACCTGTAATGTTGCCAGTTGCTGTTATTACTGCTGTTCCAATATTGCCAATATTAGCATTACCAGTTGCACTTAGTGTAGTAGCAAATACACCCGTCGTGTTAACGTTACCTACGTTAGCGTTGCCGGTTGCTGATATGATACCACCAGTATTAATATTTCCACCACCGATATTACCGGTAGCAGTAATTAATCCACCTGTTCCAATGTTACCTATATTGGCGTTTGCAGTAGCACTTAATGTAGTAGCAAATACACCAGTTGTTCCTAAATTACCAACGTTAGCATTGCCAGTAGCAGTGATTACGCCACCTGTTACTAAGTTTCCACCATCAATATTACCACTTGCACTTACTGTAGTAGCGAATACTCCAGTAGTTCCTAAGTTACCTACGTTAGCGTTACCTGTAGCACTTATTGCGCCACCTGTTGCAATATTTCCGCCAGTGATATTACCTGTTGCGGTTACTACACCACCTGTTACAATATTTCCACCACCGATATTACCAGTAGCAGTAATTAATCCACCTGTACCAATGTTACCAACATTAGCATTACCACTTGCACTTACGGTAGTAGATACAACACCTGTTGCACCGATATTACCGACATTAGCATTACCACTAACACTCAATGTTCCTGCAATGTTTGCCCCTGTTCCGGTAATTACTGCAGTAGTATTACCATCAGAGTTGATATTAACGTTACCATCTGCAGTCGGGATACTTACATTACTTGTTCCGTTTGAAACACTAGATGTACTAATAGTAGTAAAAGATAAACCACCTGAACCATTTGTTTGCAATACTTGACCGCTTGATCCACCTGTAATCGTTACATTACCAACTGCACCTAAATTACTTACACCGGAAACAGTTAGTGTTCCGGCGCTTACTAAGCCTGTAGTATTAACATTACCTGCACCAATGTTGCCAGTAGCAGTGATTAAGCCTGCTGTTCCAATGTTACCAATGTTTGCATTGCCAGAGACTGATACAGATGTTAGTGTACCAACACTTGTAATTGTAGGTTGTGCAACATTTACACTGAATGTTGAACCCGTCAATGTTAAACCGGTTCCAGCTTGATATGTTCCTGCACCACTGAACTGAACAAATGTAATATTTGTTGTACCAACCGTTACTGGACTGTTCGTGGTACATACCCAACCTGTATCAGCATTAGTTGATCCGCTTTCAACGAATACGAATGCTCCTGGAATCTCCCCGCTAGGTGAAGCACTATCAAAGTCAGTTGCTCTAGTTAGAACATAGGCTGAGCCTGCGCTACCTGCGTCAGTAACTACATATATACCGTTATATGGTTGGTCTGCTGATATCTCATTCTTAATCAAAACTCGTTGATTTGCAGATACTGCACTGCCATCAATAGACAATGCACCATTACTAGAACCAGTAAGTGTAGCTCCTACCCCACTTGTTCCGTTATTATAAGTATACGATGGTAATGCGGCTGCTGTAGCATAAACTACAGATGCCTTTGGATCTAAACCTTGAGCTACACTATCAACATATCCTTTAGTTGCCGCATCAGTGTCAGCGACTGGATCCGCAAGACCAGTAATGTTTTTGCTTGTCATTGCAACATTACCGGCGAACGTTGCGCCACCTGTTGCACTTAATATGCCACTAGTAATTACGTTACCTGCAGTAGCATTACCTGTTGCAGAAATCACCCCACCTGTTACTAAGTTACCACCTTGAATATTGCCTGTGGCTGTTATCAAACCACCAGTTCCAATATTACCAACGTTAGCATTACCAGTAGCACTTACTGTAGTAGCAAATACACCAGCTGTTCCCAAGTTACCAACATTAGCATTTCCACCTGCACTTAATGTACCAGTGAACACCCCTGCGGCTGCTCCAATGTTACCAACGTTCGCATTACCTGTGGCACTCAATACACCGCCGGTTACTAAATTAGCACCAGTGATATTACCAGTAGCAGATACTAATCCGCCTGTTGTTATATTACCACCAGTGATATTACCTGTTGCGGTTACTACACCACCTGTTACAATATTTCCACCACCGATATTACCTGTAGCAGTGATAAGACCTGCTGTTCCGATATTACCTACGTTTGCGTTACCAGTTGCAGAAATGACACCGCCTGTAACTAAGTTTCCACCTGTAATATTGCCAGTAGCAGTGACTAATCCGCCTGTGCCAATATTACCAATATTTGCATTTCCAGAGACTGATAAGGTTGTTAATGTACCCGTGCTTGTAATGTTGGGTTGTGCGGCTGTTGTTACAGTACCTGCGGTTGTTGCACTATTTGATAGCGGAACAGTACCTACAACGTTTGCTCCTTGAATATTGAATAATGCGTTAGCATTACCACTAAAGAAGTTAGCAACTGCTAAGTTACCTAAGTTTGCGTTACCAACGCCGGTGATATTGCCTGAGGCTGCATCTAGTACGATGTTGCCTGTCGTAATACCATTTTTAACAACGAAATTTTTTGTAGTCATTTTATTTTATATCCTTATCAATCTGGAACGTAAGTACCCATTAAGTTTAAATTAGTATTAGCCCCGACAGCGGTCGCATAAACGTTCACATTGCCAGCACTAATGTCTGTGGAAAATATTACGAGGTCGCTTCCAGATGTTGATAAACTTCCGTAAACAGTGATAATACTATTTATGTCATTATGAACTAAAAGGACTTCGAGAGCTTGATAATCTACTCCATCTCCTGCTCGCATCGTGTACTTTGCAGACCTGAATTGAGTTGTAGGGAAAGAGTCAATCATTGTGTTTGATGTAATAGTAATCGCAGGGCGCTTACTATATAAATCTGTTACTTTGATGTTTACTGCATCAATTGTATTTGAAACTGTTAAATTACCGGAATCTACGTTACCGGTAACACTTAGACTTGCTAATGTACCAGTACTTGTAATATTTGGCTGAGCACCGGTTGTTAATGTACCTGTTATTAAATTACCTGTAACGTTACCTGTAATTGATATATTGTTATTAGCAATTAAGTTACCCTGAATAGTAACATTGCTAGTAGTGCCTCCCATAACAATATTAGATGCAAGACCTAAATTAATATCGTCAACTAATGAAGCAAAGATACCTGCATTGTTTCCACTAACTGCTATAGTTGCGCCACCAATTGTAACACACCCACTGTCTGACACTAGATAATTTGCGTTAAGTAGATTGCCGCCGTCAATATTATCTGCAGTAATATTACCTGAGGTGATATTACCTGACACACTTAATGAAGTTAATGTACCAACTGTTGTAATATTTGACTGACTTGCTGTTGTTAAGTTACCGCTAATAGTAGTTGCTTCAATATTACCCAAGAATGTCTGAGCACGGACATTGCCTAATGTATTAAAGGTTACTACTTCGCTTGAGATACTTGTTTGGCTACCAAACGCAAATTCTGCATTACTTGTATCCCAACCCATAAATGCTGTACGTGCTTGAGTATCATAATAATATAATGCTGTACCAACATCTGTGCCTGTATTTGCTACAGGGGGTACTCCATTTGCACCTGTATTAAGAGTAATGATCGGATCCTGTACAGACAGTTCTTCTACATTAATGTAAATTAAGTTACCATTGACAAGTAGATTGCCTGTAATAATACCATTTCCAGTAACAGATAAGTTAGTAGTTGATACATTACCTGACACCACCAAATTATTAGTTGCACTATCAAAAGTTAGATTAGAACTTGCACCAAACTCACCGTTGTTGTTAAATTGTATTTGGGTGTTTGCACCACCTGGGTTACCACCAACATCTAATGGTTGACCATTAGCATAATAATAGTTGTCAGTTAATATACCAGTCGTTGCGACATTACCTGTAACATTAGCACCAGAGCCATTGATTACAACAACATTAGCATTACCATTTGCGCCAAAAGTTATATCAGTAGTATTAACAAATACATTACTATTACCATTACTAATAGAAGTAGTTGTTGCAGTTCCGTTACCCGTGATATCTAATGTGCCACCCTCAGCATTTGTAATCACAACATTTGGACCGTCAGCACTAATCGTACTCGAACCTAAATAGATAGTATTGTTAGATAAGTATAAATCTTTCCAACGCTGTGTCGGGCTACCTAAATCGTATGTAATGTTTGCTGATGGTAATAAGTCACCAGTAAATAAACCACTACCAGGAACACTTAAATTGCCTGAAGTTTGGTCAAATGTGAAGCCTACATTACCAGTTAATTCACCATTATCGTCAAAAATAACCTGACTGTTTAATGAATTAATTGCTGTACCAACTTCAGCTAATATACCGTCTACTTCAAATGTACCATCGATTGTGATGGGTACTGTAAATAAGCCTTGAAAGTTTTCAGGTACATTATATGATTCACCTACTGGTATAATATAGGGCATTGGTGCCGCAGTATTCCCACCACCTGATACATCTATAAATGATAATGTACCTGAACCGTCAGTAGAAAGAACTTGCCCATTACTACCACCTGTTATATGTATATTAGATACTGCCCCCAATGATACATTAGAGGTTGCAGTAAAATCTACTACACTATTAGCAGTAATATTTGTAGTTGTGATATCCCCATTCGCTTGTATTATCGTTACATGCGGGTCATTTCCTACTGAAATACCTGCTATGGAGTTTAAGGGTCTTAGTGCCATTTAATTTACATTACTCTATATTGTGTTGTCCAAACTGTAGAATTACTACTTGATGGAGTAACTTGCAATGCTACATTGCCTCCTGATATATTGACCGCTAATGCTCCTGTTCCTGAAGTTAAAAATGCTGTTGCATACGTTGCAAAATCAACGTTTGTGCCATCTGTTACTGCTGTTACTGTTGCTACACTGTATTTATCTCCGGCAGAGTCTTCACCCTTAACCAAAAACTCAATTGCCGCTATACCTGTTGTGCTAAATTCTACAATAGTTTGATTTGCTGTAATAGCAGTAGTAGTAACTGTTCCCCATCCAACTTGGGTATTACCAATATTTGCACTAACGTTTGCTACTATCGTATTTGCTGTTACTGTATTTGCAGTATTAATGTTTCCACCAGTGATATTACCAGTAGCAGTGATAACACCTGCTGTGCCGATGTTACCAATATTTGCATTACCAGTTACAGATAGAACACCACCTGTTATTAAATTTCCACCTTGAATGTTGCCAGTAGCTGTAATTAACCCAGCAGTTCCAATATTGCCAATATTAGCATTACCTGTTACACTTAATACACCCGCAGTAGTTAAATTGCCACCAGTAATGTTACCTGTAGCAGTTACTACACCGCCTGTGATTAAGTTACCGCCTGTGATATTTGCAGTAGCAGTAAATGTATTAGCAGATACTACATTGGCACCTGATATATTTCCACCTGAACCTGTTGTGCTGATATTACCAAATGTACCGTTACCAGTAGCAGATACGATACCTGCTGTAATAATATTACCTGCATCTAAGTTGCCTGTAGTATTGAATGTTCCAGTAACATTTGCACCAGTTCCAGTAACTACGAATACGTTTGCATTGCCATCTACGCTTGTATTGACGTTGCCATCTGCAGTCGGAATGCTTACATTACTTGTACCATTAACAATGCTACTAGTTGAAGGAGGGGCTACCCAAGTTAGTGCTCCTGAACCATCAGTCTGTAGTAAGTAATTTGCACTACCGCCGGTTATTGTTACATTACTAACTGGACCTAAGTTACTTACACCAGTAACTGTCAGTGATCCAACGTTTGCTAGTCCAGTCGTAGTGATATTACCAACTGTTGCATTCCCAGTAGCACTTATTACACCACCAGTTACTAAGTTGCCACCAGTGATATTACCCGTTGCAGTTACAACACCACCAGTTACTAAGTTACCTCCACCGATGTTACCAATTGCAGTAATTAATCCCGCAGTACCAATATTACCAATGTTGGCATTACCAGTTGAACTTAAAGTTGTAGCAAATACACCTGTTGTACCTAAGTTACCAACGTTTGCATTACCAGTAGCACTTATTACACCACCTGTTACTAAGTTACCACCTGTAATGTTACCAGTAGCTGTAATTAAACCACCTGTATTTAAGTTTCCACCATCGATGTTACCTGTAGCAGATACGACTCCACCTGTATTTAAGTTTCCACCATCAATATTACCAGTAGCTGTGATTAAACCACCTGTACCAATATTACCAATATTTGCATTTGCACTAACAGTCAAGTTAGCAGTATCAACACCATATGATGCAACTAAGTTAGCACCACTAATATTACCCGTAGCAGTTACAACACCACCGGTGATTAAGTTACCACCAGTAATATTACCAGTTGCTAGTATCAATCCACCTGTTCCAATGTTGCCAATATTTGCATTGCCGGTAACTGTTAATACACCGCCGGTTACTAAGTTAGCACCAGTGATATTACCAGTTGCAGTTACAACACCTCCAGTGATGATGTTGCCACCAGTAATATTGCCTGTTACTGATGCCAATCCTGCAGTATCAATGTTACCAAATGTACCATTACCTGTTGCAGAAACAACTCCACCTGTAATAATGTTGCCTGCATTTAAGTTACCTGTCGCAGTGATTAATCCTGCAGTTCCAATGTTGCCAATATTAGCATTACCTGATACACTTAGTGAAGTTAATGTGCCTACACTTGTAACGTTTGGTTGAGAAGTGTTTACACTAAATGTAGTATTAGTTAATGTTAAACCATCACCTGCTTCATATACTTGACTAGCACTAAACTGAGTGAATGTAATATTTGTTGTACCAAATATAATTACACCGTTTGGAGCAGTACATACATAACTTTCTCCAGCACCAGTATCGCCGTCTTGAACAAAGAAGTAATCACCAATATCTAACTGATCCGTATTCTTTGGACCATATGTATCAGTATCAGATGAACGAGTTAGTATCCAAGGTGTGCTAGGTGAGCCTTCGTCAGTAACAACATAAACACCGTTTTCAAAAGCGTTAGTTTGATTATATATCAATACACGCTCACCACCTGCCATTGTCATACCGTCAATGATTAATAGTTCATTAACGTTGCTTGTAAGTGTTGCTCCAACACCTGAGTTAGCAAGAGAACTAATTGATAAACCAGTACCATTAGTTAGTGATGTAATTTCCACACCATCGTATGTTGCACTCAATGTTACTTGATTTGAACCGTTTGTTGAATAAACAAAATATGCTGTCCCTGCAGTCAATCCATTTGTTGTACTAGCAAATACAATAACATCATTAACTGCTAGTGCTGGACTTGTACCAAATTGTAGTGTTTTGTTACCTGTGATAGTTGTTACAATTTGTGTTGTTCCACCATCAGCATATGTTGCATTAAGACTACCGGCAGTATTAGGGCTTTCAACGTATACTGGAGTATGAATTGTTAATCCTGCAGAAACTGCATCATCAACATATTGTTTTGTTGCGGCATCAGTTGCTACGCTTGGGTTAGCAACATTATTAATCCATTGATTATTTAAGTTTACATTGCCACCAAATGAACCTGTACCTGTAACACTAAGAGCACCGTCTACTGTTAATAATGCAGTTGCTTTATTAAAAGTGAAGTTACCATTAGCACCAATCAAACCACCATCATTAAACAATACTTGTGTATTAGAACCACCAACAGTGATATTACCACTAATGTTACCTTGAAGATTACCAAAGAATGTAGGGGCATACACGTTTGCACTTGAAGTCACTACACCTGTACCGTTTGGTGTTAAGTTGATATTAGCATTTGTTTGTGTAGATGATATATTTGCATTAGTAAAACTTAAGTTACCAATGTCTGTGCCACTTGGCAAGTTAGTTACACCAACTAAACCGATATATCTATAACCAACAATATAAAGAACTTTACCTGATGTCAATGATGCAGGTATTGTTTCACCAATAAAGTTTAATACACCTGACTGATAGTTGTAATAGTATTGACCTGTTCCACCTGAACCGTCTGCAAAAATTTGTGTACCGGTTGCTGTAGGATCAGCAACGCCTGGACTATCAACCCAGACTTGAACATTATATGTTGAACCAAACTCAGTAGGGATCCAATATGTTAAGTTAGTTAACCAAGTCGGATAGATACCACCGATTGGCACAGTTGTATTATCTGCTGAACATTCTACTGCATCGACACCTACATAGGCTTGAACAATACCTGCAGTCGCTGCCGCTGTGCCGGGTATCTGGTCAGATTGTGTCCATACAGTGTCGCCGCGATTTAGTGCGGGACTAGGGATAGATTCGTTACTTGGACTTTTATTAGTAGCAGTGTCGGTTTTGGTTACCCCGAACGCTTCTTTATATAATAAGTCAACGATTTGTGATTGTGATACGGCCATAATTAGTTACTCGCAGTCTGTAATGATAGTGCAGTCACCGATTGACCGCTTGTTAGTGCTATCCTAATGTAAATTTCGTTTGTTGCTGTACTAGAACTACTTACAGTACCAAATGTCGCTGTTACTGACTTATTAGTTTGTACAGAGTTGAGTGGGGCAACGCCTCCTAATGCACAACCATCTGATCCGTTACCAGGACTATTTACACCCGGTATACCTGAACCTGCATATGCAGTACTCATACTTAACCATCCGTTAGCACTTGAAGTTGAATCAATTGTGCTACCTGGCAACGCAACCCATAGACCAGCAATATTACCAGACCATTTAACGTCAAATTTAGACACTGAAGTACGTACAATCTTAAATGTGAAGTATTGTGTACCAGTACGACCTGAACTTAAGTTAGGGCCAGCTGGTAGATAACCAGTCGAATAGTTAGTTTGGTCGTGTTTCAATATGTTTGCTACTACAGTACTATCATAAGTCTGTAGTGTACTTGATTGACTATTGAAAGCGGCTTCGCTACCAGTGAATGTTGGAGTGTTACCTGAGCCCGGGTTTACAATTCTAAATGCTAGTCCTGAACCAGAACCAATAGTAGAACCAACATACACGTTAGCTTCTTCGATACGTGAGGCTGAACTTGTTGTACCTGTCTTGTACAATACGTTTGCTGCCAATGTTGTCGTGAATGCTTGTGTTCCAGTATTATAACTGTTGAATACACTTACACTTGGACCAGTTGAGCTTGCGCCAAATCCTGAAATAATAGTTGATGTAGTTGCTACTGAAGCATTTCCACTTGACACATATAAGTTCTGTGCCAATGGTGTTGAAATACCCGCAGTAGAATATGTTACACTTGTTGGTGCACCAAATGATCCGCCTGCTGTACCAGTAACAAATGTATCACTTGTTGGATACATATTACCACTTAATTTGTTTACACTGAATGTAACATCAAACACATTGGTATTGTCATAGTGAGGGACAGTACTTGAATATACATATGATGGTGATCCAGGAGGAGTAATACCCAATGAACTAAATGTCGGAGTACCTGGAGCACTTGAATCATAGAACCAATTTGCAGTATTACTATTACTTGCCGCACTATCAGCAATATAAACTTCATTCCAACCTTCTGTTACAGTACCTGCGGTTCTTGACGAGAATACACTCCAGAAGCCTGCAGTAATATTAGCATTGGCGTTTGCATAATCATAGTTGTTATATATTACTAAGTTACTGTATGTTCCGTTGCCATCTAAACTTGATGTTAGTGTTCTATTACCTGCGTCTGCTCCATTTAAGAATGCAGTAATTGTACCACTGTCGCCTGGACCTGCTACAGTAATATTACCGGTACTGTATGAACTTGCTCTACGAACTGATGTAACTGTTGTTCCACCTGCTACTGATTTATTAGCACCGGGTGTGTTGTCAGTTTGAGTATAATTTGCCATACGATATGTTGACAAACTTTGAATACTGATTGACTGACTTGCAGGGAAGCTAGGTGGAGAAGGGGGAACCAACTTACCTAGCACTAGATTTAATTGAGCAATTGCATTTGACACAGATGAACTATTTGAAAGAGTTACAGCATTACTTACAAGATTGCCTTGAGTAGGATCACCCATTGCAATCGCTGTTGCACCACCTGCTGTGTTAGCGATAACAACTAAGCCTGTACCATTTGGTTCAATGTTAAGATTAGCATTGCTTGCTGTTGTAATATTAGCACCAACAATGTTTGGTAATGTGCTTGTTCCAGTGATACTTAAGTTACCACCGCTTATGTTTCCAGTCGCACTTACAATACCACCAGTAATGATGTTTGCACCAGTAATATTACCAGTCGCTGTTACAACTCCACCTGTTACTATATTTCCACCACCGATATTACCGGTTGCTGTTATTAGTCCTGCAGTTCCTAAATTACCTACGTTAGCATTTGCTGTTGCACTTAATGTTGTAGTAAATACACCAGTTGTATTTAAGTTAGCAACGTTTGCATTACCAGTAGCACTTATTGTGCCGCCTGTTATTAAGTTACCAAATGTACCATTGCCAGTAGCAGTAACTTCTCCTGCTGTTCCTATGTTACCAATATTTGCATTACCGGTTACTGATAGAACACCACCTGTTACTAAGTTAGCACCTTGGATGTTTCCTGATGCAGTGATTAATCCAGCAGTACCGATGTTGCCAATATTTGCATTACCAGTGACTGTTAATAATCCACCGGTCGAAATGTTTCCTGCACCGATGTTTCCAACAGCAGTAATTAAACCACCTGTTCCGATATTACCAATATTAGCGTTGCCGATTACTGATAAGCTTGCTAGAGCGCCGACTGATGTAATGTTAGGTTGTGCGTTTGTTGTTATTGTACCAGTAACTAATGTGAATACACCAGAAGTAGCACCAATGTTTCCGACATTAGCATTACCTATTGCGCTTAATAAACCAGTTGTTATCAAGTTACCTGAACTTACATTACCAACTGTGCTTAAGTTACCTACAATTGCGTTACCTGATGCACTAACTGTCCCTGCAACAATTAAGCCAGCGCCTGTAATAGTTACAACGTTTGCATTACCTGCAGAACTAATTTCTACGTTAGCGTTAGCGTAAACTTTGACATTACTATTACCGTTTTGAATACTAGTAGCATCAATACCTGTCAACTGACTACCGTTACCTAAGAAGTAAGTAGCAGTAATATTACCATTAGCAATAATGTTTGCGTTGGCTTGGATATTACCGGTAATTATGTCACCATTTGCTAAGACAACGTTGGCCGGTATCTCACCAACTGAGAAACCGCCTACCGAGTTAAATGGTTTAATTGCCATAATCTTTTCCTTTATTAATCATATTTATCTGAAATCTATAATGCGTCATGGTGCATACTCCGTAATCATCATCTTATAAGTTGTAGAGTTCGCCGAGTCAGGCGTTACTAAAAGTTTTATTACTGAAGGCGTGATAATGCTACCTTCTTCATATACAACAGAGAATGAACCTACTCCTCCGTTAATTTGTAAACTGCCAAATTCATTCCAAACAACTGCGTTACCTAATACTACAGTAGATATTTTTGCCGATTGTCTAGTAGACCCGGCGATATCAGTTGAAATAATATGAAAGTCTACACCTGAAATATTTGCTACTTCAACTGACCACAGTAACTGATCGGTTGCAGTAGAATTAGTTGTAGCAAAGTATACATACTGTGTTGAGAATTGATAAATGCCGGCACCAAGTTGAGCTGAGTTAGCTATTAAATTGCCTGCAATTTGAAATGTATTGGTTGCTTCATTGAAAGTTAAGTAAGAGCTTCCGCCAAATGCACCTGCATCATTATATTGAATCTGTGTGTTTGAACCACCTGGAGTGCCATTGCCACCGCCTCCGCCACCTGCTGTCCAACTTAAATTACCAGTTCCATCAGTAGCTAAAACATAACCGTTTGTGCCACCTTGAATGTGTAGATTAGCTACTGAACCTAAATTAACATTAGAAGTGTTACTTGCATTTAGCGTGCCATTAACAACTGTATTATAATTCAACGTAGTGTTTGATACATTTGCACTAGTGTTTACTGTTATTGTGTTAGCAATAGAAACTGCGTTTGAATATAATGTAGGAACTGTCAATACATAACTGAATGGGTTGAATGTGAAGTTTGCGCTAGCGCCAAACACTCCATTATCATTAAACTGAACTTCAGTAGTATTGCCGCCTGGAGTGCCATTGCCACCACCGCCACCACCTGCGGCCCATGACAGATTGCCGGCGCCGTCAGTGCGTAAGAAATAGCCTGATACACCACCGCTGATGTGAATGTTAGCTATTGTTCCAAGTGTTACATTTGGTGCACTTGTAAAATTAATATTACCTAATGATGTTAAGCTACCTAATGCACCAACTGTGACTACACCACCTAAGCTAGTAGTACCTGTTAAATTAGAATTTAATGCAGTTAAGTATTGATTAGCTGTTACATTAGAACCAACTATATTTGCAGTAGCAAGTAAATTACCAACATTAGCATTACCAGTTACTGCTACTGTTGTTAGTGTACCTACACTTGTAATATTTGGTTGAGCGTTAGTATAGACTGTGCTAGAAACTAATGCATTTGAAACTTGACCAATAACATTTGCACCAGGTACACTTGTCAAGTTATTTGCAGTAACATTACCATTGCCACTATTGATAGATATACCGTCACTTGTTGAAGTGATTGTCGTATTACCTATATAGATAGTATTACCAGATAGATATAAGTCTTTCCATCTTCTTGAGGTGCTACCAATATCGTATGTTATATTTGCGCTAGGTATTAAATTAGTTACAAATTGTGTAGCTGATAAATTACCGATATTTGCATTACCTGATACAGTTAATGAAGTTAGTGTACCTAAACTTGTAATATTAGGCTGACTACTTACAGTAACATTACCTGCATAGTTTGCAAAGTTAGCTAATGGTGTGTAGTTTGCATTACCTACACCGGTTAAGAATGCACCATTACCTAAGAAATAATTTGCTGTAACATTACCTGTTACACTTAGTGTAGTAAGAGTACCTAAACTTGTAATGTTAGGTTGAGCGGCAACTGTTACATTACCTGCATAGTTTGCAAAGTTAGCAGAAGTTGCTTGTATCCCAGTTAGTTGACTACCGTTACCAATAAAATAATTCGCTGTTATATTACCGTTTGCAGTAATTCTAGCAATTACAATATTACCAGAACCGGTAAAATTATTAGCTATGATATTACCTGATACAGATAATACGTTAGTTGCACTGTTATATGTAAAGCCGGCATCACCGCCAAAGTTACCAGCATCATTGAACTGAACTTGTGTGTTGGCACCACCAGGGCTGCCATTACCACCGCCACCATTACCACCTGGTGCCCAAGTTAAGTTACCTTCACCGTCAGTTTGTAGGAAGTATCCGTTCTCACCACCAGTAATAATGACATTACCGATAGGACCTAAGTTAGATAAACCATTAACTTGTAATCCATTAAGGGTGGCTATACCATTGTCGTCTATAACTAGTATTGGTGGTATACCAACTGTTAAACCACCAACTAGACCAAAAGGTTCAAATGCCATTATTCATCCTAAAATTTATTTATTATATTATTTATCAATAAACCCATATCTTTCCCTAGGAAAAAAACACCCAAGTGTGCTTTTTTCTTAAATAATAGATGCTTACAAGACAACCAACAAGACCGTTATGTCAGAATTGCAAAGTATCATTAGCTAAACCCAATGGTAAAAGTAAGCATGGCTTTACTAAGTGGCACAAGTATTGTGTTGACTGTGCCAAAGGTGCATATAATAGTAAATTTGGCTACTTACTACACAAAAAAGATAAGTGTGAGAAGTGTGGCTTTATACCAGAAGATAAATGTCAACTAGATGTTGTGTATAAAGACAATAATAAAAAGAATAAAGACAAACGCAATCTTAGAACGTTATGTGCTAACTGTAATAGATTGTATCAGAAGAAACTTAAAGAAAAACGTAAAAGTATTTTAGATATCACAAGTGATACTGACTATACACTTTAATAACTTTTTTCTTCAATGATAGTGCTACCAGCTATCTGATTGATTCTGCGTTTAAGTTCAGCACGTAAATCATTCTTTAAATACACTTGTCTTGCTGATTCAACAAATTCTTCTCCAAACGTTTGATTCTTTTCACATTCACGTTTGAAGTTTTCTATGTGCCATAATCTTCTATTGACAAGCTTTAATGTTTCACGTTCAGGAACTATGTCAGTAATAGTTAAGTTAGCTAATATAGCATTAAGATGTGACAGTTCTAAGGCAACGTTTTCTAACTTCTTAGGATCAGTTAAGAATTCCATTTTAAGTTCCAAGATTGTAATCTTGTCTATTAGTTCACCTATTGAGATTGGAGCGAGTATAATCATAATATTATATAGTCTACAAAAATATACCCAACAAAAAAGGCTCTATAGAGCCTAATTTGTAATAAAGTTATTTTATTGGTCCGCTGTATTAGTGCTAGGGTAAGCACGACCATCACCCCAGATAATACGAACAGCTCCTTGGCCGCCTGGACCCCAGTATGTTGGATAAATTCCGTTAGAGCCACCACCACCACCGCCGTACAACCCACCATCAGCGCCGTTAAAGTTAGCACCGTTAGCACCGTTATCACCACTAGATCCGCCGCCTCCGCCAGCACCAGTAGAGCCTCTGGATCCACCTGTACCATTAGATCCTGCTCCTAGTATACCAACACCGCCACCGGCGCCGCCCCAACCTGCGTTTTCGGTAGCGCCACCGCCGCCGCCACCACCTCCACTACCAGATGCTCCATTACTGCGACTATCAGCGTAGCCACTTTCGCCACCTTGACCGCCATTGCCTGAATATCCGCCGGCGCCACCGCCACCGGCGCCAGCGTTGGTGTTGCCGACTGCGCCGCCAGTGCCACCGTTCCCCCCACCTACTGTACCCCCATATGGACCGGCTCCACTGCTAGTAGTATTAGAAAGTAGTGTATTAGCGCCGCGTTGTATACTAGATGACCCACCAAGGGCTCCATTGGTGTTGCCACCTGCTCCTACTGTTACTGTTAGTGTTTCACCAGGTGTTACAGTAAGATTATATATGTAACGTAAGTTACCCCCACTGCCGCCTTGACCAAAGCCTTGGCCAGCCTGGCCGCCACCTACTGTAACAGCCGAAATACTAGTAACCCCAGTGGGTACTACAAATGAAGTAGCCCCGACAGTTGTAAATGCTTCTTGACCTATCGGGGCAGCCGCTGTACCTACTAACGTTACCCCACCTGCTATTACCATTCCAGAAAAGTCCATAATATGTTATCCTTTATGTTATTTATCAAAAAATCACAACCAACAAAAAAGCACCCCGAAGAGTGCTTGATTGTAAACTTCCCATCCCGAGGGTTGTAAGTTTGATTCCGATTTATTGGAATGTAAGATTTTGAACTGCAATCTCACCAACGTAATCAGCCGCGTTACCGAAAGATGACGCAGTGTTAGTTAATTCGATGTAACCATAACGAGTCATAAATGACACTACTGGTTCGAATGTTGATGGATCTAGAACAACACCACTGCTCATCAATGGAATGTATGGGCAATAGAATGCTGCCGCGTCAGTTTCGCTAGAACCCTTGTAACCAACCAATACAGGTGTTGTATCAGGTGCATAAGAGTCAACGAACACACGCATAGCGCCGTTCAATGTACCAACGAACTTAGTGTTAGTTGGAGCTTCGAAAGTACCTTCTGTTGTACGAGCAAAAGCAGAAGTAGTTGCAGATTGCAATACTGTCAATGCGGCGCTAGAAACAACAGCCCAGTTACCTGCGCCACGACGTGTACGTTGGGCGATCAAGTTAGCAACACGGTTGATTAGAACAGCTAAGGCAGCGTGTTCGTCACCAACGTAAGTAGCTGTACCTGATACAGTAGCTTGGTTGTATGTATATTCTGTAGATGCTAATGTACGCAATGACAATAGAATCTCTTGGTCGATTTCAGCAGTAATCTCTTGTGCTAATGCAGCCATGATTTCTGCTTCTACGTCAATACCATGTTGGCTTTGAGCGTCTTGAGCCGCTTCAAATGTCCAACGTGCTTGCAACTTACGTGACTTAGCTTCAACAGCTTGACGCAAGATTTGTACGCTGATCTGACGACCACCGTTACCTTCAAGAGCCGCAGTGTTGTTACCAGTATAACCAGTAGCAGTTGCGTCATTAGATGGTTGACGTGAATATGCTTGAGCGATAGTGAATGGGCTCAATGCTTCTTGACCAGCAGTAACGCTAGTTGCGGCAGCAGAGTTGTCCACTAAGTTTTGTGCATAACGTACACGTAGTGTATGGATCTGACCAACTGGGCCAGTCATTGGTTGAACACCAACCAACTCGTTAGCGATAACTGTTGGCATAACACGACGGATAACTGGAAGAATCACACGGTTTAATGTAGCGATGTTACCAGCTGTAGTTGTACCTGCTG
>Ga0222713_10003279_pt1 | contig 16865 bp, 6 predicted proteins | sample C33_649DmetaG_FD_165061 | JGI IMG/M metagenome (GOLD analysis project Ga0222713, IMG submission 165061) | Estuarine water microbial communities from San Francisco Bay, California, United States - C33_649D | ecosystem: Environmental > Aquatic > Marine > Unclassified | place: USA: California...
GGTTTTAATCTAGCATTTAATGCTTGTACTCTAGGTATTCAAACGGTTAACTGTGGTGTTAAACATCAACCACTTCCAGATGGTGTATATGTTATTAGATATAGCGTATCACCAAATGATAAGGTTTGGGTTGAGTATAATCATCTTAGAACTACATCAACTCTTACAGCATACTATAAAAAGCTTGCTGACATAGACTTATCTCCATGTGAACCTAGCTCAGAAACTAGAAAGATAATGTCTGAAATGAAGTATATCCGCACTCTTATTGATGCAGCTAAAGCTAAAGTTGAGTATTGCAAAAGCCCAAAAGAAGGTGTAGAGCTACTTACATATGCTATTAAAAAGCTGAAGTCATTAGACTGTTCAACACTTTGTTAAAAACATATAAACCAACAATATGAATTGTCCTAACTGTGGTAAAAGAATCACTTGCGGATGCCAAAAGAAAGTAGCATCTGATGGTAAACAAGTTTGCACCATGTGTAAAACAACTTACGAGCAATCGTTAAAAGCAAAAGAGAATGTCTAATTATCTAGATAAAGAAGTTCAAAATAAAGGCGGTCTTGCTGAAGCTGTGTATAAAAAATTTGTACAAGACAGGTTTGGTATTACTCTTTGTGGAGATACGGACATTGAAAAGCATTCTACGCAAACAGAGATTTGTGACTGGGAGAAGATTGCTTTGATGAACGGTCTTCAAAATGTTACTGTTCGTCAGTATGACTTTGAACCTATTTACTATAATAAGACTATTATAGCTACTGATTTTACAAATGGTTGTGCAATAAATGCACCAATTAGTTCTGAAGTAAACTATACGTATGGTTCAAACGGTACTCAAAACTTAATAACTGTTAATGTTGGAGGTTATATAACAAATATTACTGTAAATCCCGATATTAATATTAGTAGAAATAATGAGTATACTCACGAGCAACTCACACCAAGTACAGTATGGATTGTCACCCATAACTTCGGGTTTACTCCAAACGTATATACAACAGATTTGCAGGGTAACGAAATTGAGGGCATTGTTGTACCAATAGATCAAAATACCCTACATGTAACCTTCTCTGAACCTGTTTCTGGATACGCATATTTGAGTTAACATGCCCGCACCAACTAAAAAAATATTCTACAGTGATATCAGCTTTGCTGGTAACTCTATTCTTGATGCAAGGATTGATAGTAAATCTACTGCAGAAAGAGAGCTTATTGCGCTGGGTGCATATGATAATGGTAGGGCTGTTTGGGATACAGATCTTGAAGGTTTGTATATATGGCAAACTGATAAGTGGATACGCGTTGGTGCTACTATAACCCAGATAGAAAACTGGAATGCAGCATACGATGATTCTGTAGTAGGTTTTACAATAGATCAGGGTGAGACTACCACGTTTACTTTAGAACGAAGAAACGCACAGAATCTTACTGCTACGTATAATAGTTCTTATACACATATACAGGGAACCCCAGAGGCTCTATGGAACATTTTACACAATCTCAATAAGAGACCTTCGGTTTCAGTGGTTACATCTTTTGGAGCTGCTGTTGTCGGTGAGATAAACTATATAGATAACAACACTTTAACAATAACTTTTGCAGATCCATTTAGTGGTAAAGCATACTTAAATTAAAAACAATGGCTATAAAACATCTTTCTTCAATAGACCTCACCGGCTTAGAGGTCTATGGTCTTAGACCTGAACACGTTCCGTTCAGTCAGTTTGGAACGTTATCTACCTATACTGGTAGAATTGTTTACGACTCAACAAACAACAGAGTAAAATTTTATGATGGTACCACCTGGTTAGACATGAGTGGTGACATCAGGGAGATTACTGTTGGTGTTGGTCTTACTGGTGGTGGTACCGCAGATACCGTAAACGTTAGTATTGATTCAGCAATTGCAGGTAATGGTCTTACTTGGGATGCTGTTAATGGCATAATCAATATTGGCGCTGGCGATGGTATAGAAGTTACTGGTAGTAATGTACGTTTTAAAAATGCTACAAGTCTTACCGAAGGTGCTTTGATGTACTGGAACGATCTAGATGCTCAACTTGAAAACTCTAGAATCAGCCAATCTGCTCAGGTTACTCAAAATGGTACAGAATACACTGTAACAGTCAACGCTGATTACACGATTCTTACTGGAAACCTTACAGTTCAAGGTACAGTTACTTCCATCAGCTCTAATGAAGTAAACATTGGTGATAGTATTATCAAGTTAAACTTTGACGAAACTGGTGCACCATCGCAGAATGCTGGTTTTGAAGTTGAGCGTGGTACAGAAAACAACGTTTCATTTATCTGGAATGAGAGTAATGATTACTTCTCTACTGTAGATCAACCCTTGCATGTTGGTTATGTAGAAAGTCTTGCTAATATTAGCAACCAAGATTTCTTCTATGTATATGACAATACTGTAGGTGAAACAGGTATCATTAAGAAAGCAAACATTGCTGCGGTTTCTGAAATCATGGGTGCACCAAAATGGTGGACACTTGATCAAGGGCAAGGTTCTGTTTCAAAGGTTGGTAACACATATACTATTACACATACCTTTAACACTAAGGCAATTATTGTGCAGATTCTAGATGCAGCTACTTATGAAACGGTTATGGTAGATGTAGCTAGACCTACAGCTACAACAGTTACTGTAAGTTTTGCAACACCTGTTCTTGAAGCAGCATATATTGCAATCTTATCTGCAGCTAAATTAAATGGTGACAACCTAGCATACGAAGGACCTACTTCTGCAAACCCATAATAGGGTATAACTTAAATAAAGATTAGCGGGGAGTAGCCATTCTCCCCTGCTAGTCTTAAATTTATAAAATAATATATACCCTGGAAATGAAGTTCCTATCGTCAGTTAATATAAATAATGAGTACTCGTTACCACTGGTAGATGGTAGTGTTGGACAAGCACTATTTACAGATGGTAACGGAAATGCCTATTGGGGTACAATAGCTACTTCAACTCTTAATGATTTAACTGACGTAACTATAACTTCTGTTTCTACAGGGCAGTTATTACGATATAACGGAAGTACTTGGGTAAACTGGACTCCTAACTTCTTAACAGAAGAATCGGACACATTACACTCTGTTGTATTAAGAGGTGCTAGCACGTTAAACTCTATAAGTATTGGTGGTCTTACCGTTAATGGGACAGCAACAATTACGGGTACACTTACTGTACCAAAGCTTGAAAAGAATGGAGCTCAAATAATAAGCTCTATAGAGCAAGAAAATTTTGAGGGTGAAATACTTAAGATTGTCAGCTTTCAGCACTTTACCACAGAGATCGCAAAGATTGACAGTGATGGTAAATTAACCGCGGGTTCTTTTGTAAAATATGGTGGTACTTCTTCACAGTTTCTAAAAGCCGATGGATCTGTAGATAGTAACACTTATCTAACTTCTTATACAGAGCAGGACACCCTAGACTCTGTTACAGGACGTGGCAATACTACAGGAAATAGTATTAGTACCACAAGTTCTGTAAGTGCAGCATCCGTAAATACGGATATAGTTAACGCATCAAATACTCTTACACTTGATTCTGCTGTACAACCTGATCAAGGAACGACAGAAGCAACAGTAAGTTTTAAATGGTTAGGTACACAAATAGCCAGTGTAAATAACGAAGGCGCAATTACTGCTGCTGCATTTATTAAAAGTGGCGGTACAGCTGCTCAATTCTTAAAGGCAGATGGTACAGTAGATTCTTCTACTTATGCTACTCAGACTTGGGTTGGACAGAACTATGCTACAATTGACTATGTAGATGATGAGATTTCTGGTGTAAACACTTATGTACAGACAAACTATGTACCTAAGACTAGAACTATTACAATCAATGGTACAGCATATGACCTTTCTGCTGATAGATCTTGGACAATCTCTACTGCTGATAACTATATCTCGAATGTTTCCTTAGCTGGAAACTTACTGTCATTTACAGGAGTTGGTAGCGGGTTTAATGGTTCAATAGATCTTTCTGGAATTAGTGTTAATCTTAATGAGGTTGAGACGGTATACGAAAGAGTAAAGAACGTTTCAGGTGGACCAATTTTAAAAGGAACTCCTCTTGCAGTAGTAGCAGGACAAACAGAAGGTTTTATATCTGATGTTGTACCTGCAGATGCTTCTGATCCTGCAAAGATGCCAGCTTTGTTTATTGCAAACGAAGACATACCAGATGAGGCAGAGGGTGAAGCTGTAGTATTTGGTGCATTCTCTGGGGTTGATACCTCATTATATCCATCAGGCACAGTTGTATATGTAGCAGCCGGTGGTGGTTGGACGGACACTAAACCTGTATGGCCTAACAAGATTCAGAATCTTGGTGTTATCACTAAGTCACACCCTTCTAATGGTGGAGGTATTGTTACAGGTGTAGGTAGAGCTAATGATATTCCTAATCTTACTGCTGGTAAGATCTGGGTAGGATCTGCTAACTATCCTATTGAGTCTACAACAGTACATGTTGATGAGGCTAATGGTAGATTAGGTATTGGAACTACTAGTCCAGGAGCAACGTTACATATAGCCGATGCTGCAAATTCCGGTACTACAAGCTTTAGCGCTAATGGTAGAATTACCATGAGAGGTGACGGAGTACTGGCATGGGGATCTTCAGCTAACCAAGGAGCACTTACCTGGGATACAGGGAAAGCAATTGTACTCGGTCAATTAGGTCAAGAGTTGAACCTCGGTGCTAACGGAGCAACTAACCATATGGTTATTAACACAGCTGGCAACGTAGGTATTGGAACTACTAGTCCGGATAATAAACTAACTATTAGGGATACTTCAAATGTATATGTAGACATTCAAGCAGCTACTTCTGGAGGAGCGGGTATCAGAATGGGATACCAAAACGTCTCTTATGCAGGATCTAAAATATTCTATGATGTCAATGATGCAGTTGTATACTACGATAGCCTGTATCCATACACCTCTGGGCAAATTTGGGGGTCACATAATTTTAGAAATAAAGATTCTGGTGGTACTCTTCAAAGTAGGTTATATATCGCACCACTGGGCAACGTAGGCATTGGAAATACCAACCCAACAGCTAAACTACAAGTGGGTGCTGAAGCTCACGGTAGTGCAACGGGTATTGAAGTTGCAGCCGGAACAGGAGGAGCAAACCTCTTAGCAATAGATAATGCAAATAACCATAACTGGTTTCCTTTTACTGATGGGCGAAACTACTACTCTGCTGCCGCACATACATTCAGAAATGCAACACATAATGTTGACTGGATGCATATTAACTCATCAGGCAACGTAGGTATAGGTACGACCAGTCCTTCATCTAAATTAAGTATCCAAAATACTGGTTCATCAGATAGTATATTGATGAACTTTGTAATGACCAACGGTAGTAACGCTGCTACCTTTAGAACAGATGATAATGTTATATTTGGTATCCACTCCCAGAATTCGGGAGATATATACATTAAAGATACCTCAGATAACGTATTATTTTACGGTAAAAATGGAGGTAATGTAGGTATTGGTATAATACCAGCAAGCAATGAAAGATTTTCAGTAAACGCTGCTGAGAGTGTATGGGCATTGGCAGCCTATAGAAGTGGAACTTTAATAGGCGGTATCCATACAAACGATTCAGTTCTTCAAGTACAAGGTAATGCTGGAACAGAAGTACGTCTTTCAACTTCTGGGAATGCTACTTGGAATGGCGATGTACTTGCAACTAGAGTATGGGTAGCAGCACAAGGATATCTTACGTCAGAAACTGATTCCCAAACTCTACAGTGGGCTGAACCAGAAAAGAAACTTACTATAAGTAATGGTAATGAAGTTACTATAACAGGTTTCTTAACTGATGCTGATATTAGTAGTTATGGATTTATAACTACAGAGGTTGATACGTTAGCTACAGTTGTAGCAAGAGGCAACTCTACAGACTCTAACATTAGAGTTAAAAGACCAGCAAACAAAGTAGACAACAACGGAAACCCAATCGAATTTGGTGGACGTGTAGAGTTTAACAATGACTTTGTTTCTGGTGAGTCTGGATACATGGTATTCAGATATCCCACCTATAACAACTTTCTTATTGGTGGTGACTATGATGGTAACATTGGTGGTGGTATTCCAAACCTTCAGTTTGGTAGATCCAATGGTGCTGTCTATATGCACATTGATGCACACGGAGGAACAGGTAATGTCGGCATTGGTACTACTAATCCGGGTCACGCTTTAGACGTCAATGGAAACATTAGGCTTCAAGGAGGAAATAGAAAACTTGTATTTAATAATGGTTCTGTTGAAGCTTCATTAGACCAAGTAACAGGAGCAAGTGCTGGGTTATTTACTACAGCTAATGTAGGTATTGGTACTACTGCGCCAGAATCTAAGTTACACGTTGCTGGTGGAGATGTTTTAATAAGCAATGGTCAATACTATGGTGTTGAATCTACTACTGGAGGAAACTATAAGATAGCCGGTCTTACTACTGGTAATGTTATAGTAGTTGGAGCTATTGATTATGCTTCTGCCGGGACAATCTTTGCTGGTGGTGACAATGTTAGCTTTACTACAGGCGGTGTTGGAGGTGACACTAGAATTAAAATTGCTAGTTCAGGTAATGTAGGTATAGGAGTTGATCCTGTTTCAGGAGACAAATTTGAAGTTGCTGGTACTTTAAGAGTACACACAGGTAATAACTGGGATGGTATTCAGATTTACTCTGGAGGTCAGGACGGGTATATTAGAGGTCTTGGTGATGAAATAGGATTACATATTCGTTCTGAATATGGTAATGTATTTATTGCTGATGATAGAGGAAAGGTTGCAATAGGTACTACAGCTACACCTCAGAAAATATTAGACGTAAATGGTAGTGGAATTGTAGCTTCATTTGGAGGGTCTTTTGGTACCGGTGACTTTGGTGGAATTCATTTTGGTTATTCTGAGACAATATATGGTAATGACTCATATAAAAAGTCAGCACTTGTTTTTGAAAGAACTGATAACCATGGTCAAGGTGGTAATGCTTCAGGTAAGATACACTTTCTATTAAATAACCTATCTGGTAATTCTGCTACTAATCTTACCCATTCTGTATTCACAATTGACACAGATGCTGTTGCTACTCAAGGTTCAGCAAGAGTTGGTATTGGTACAAGCAGTCCACAAGAAGCTGTCCACGCTAAGGGTAACATTAGAATAGATGGATCTAGCACTGCTGTAGTATTACAAACTGGTGATAAAACAGCCTCTGGATCAGGAGCAGTATTTGCTACTTATGATACAACTGCAACTTACGGCGCTGTAGTAGACTATGTTGTATATGATTCTGATAGAAACAACATGAGAGCCGGCACATTTACAGCTGTTTGGAATACTAACATAACCAGCTTTAACGATGTATCAACTGTAGATATCGGGGATACTTCAACAGTAATATTAACAAGTCAAATTAATGCAGCTGATGTAGAACTTATTGTTACCGGGGATGCCCAGTACACAATTAAGTTCAACGTAAAACTTATTAAATAAACGCTAACAAGACCTTTGGATAGGGAAAAAGGGAACTAAGATGGCAAATGAATTTGTAGCAAGAAACGGCATTATAGCCAAAGCTAACTCCACAGTAAGTGGTACACTAGATGTTAGCGGAAACATTACTATGGGTACAGCAATTGTTGCTACCCAAGGCTGGGTAACTGGTACAGCTCTAAGTGGTTATGCTACAGAGAGTTATGTTACTACAGCCATTGCTAATCTAGTAGATTCTGCACCAGCTACTTTAGATACCCTTAACGAGTTAGCAGCTGCTTTAGGTGATGATCCCAACTTTGCCACTACTGTAACCAATAACATTGCTACTAAAGTTCCATTAGCAGGCCTTGCTTCTATTACTGGTTGGATTTCGGTTTCTTCAAATACACAAGGAACACCAATAATCAAAGCTGTTCAGGAAGATACAGACACAGGTTATTACCTATTCCAGGGTATGACCGGAAGTAGTGAAGTATTTAGAGTAGATAGAAATGGTAATCTTGTATTAGGTGGTGCAATAACAGCAGTTGGATACAACAAAGGAAACTGGGATACAGCGTACAACGATAGAATCACTGCTGCTTCAGTAGCAGGTACAGGTACTAAGACTCTTACACTTACTCAGGGAGATGGTGGTACAATTACCGCTACTTGGGTTGATTACGATACGGATACCGACGCACAGACACTGACTTGGGAGGCTGGCACAAAGACGCTTGGTATCTCTGGTGGTAACGACATCACCCTTGATGGATTAGCTACTGAGGAGTTTGTTACTGGTCAAGGTTATATTACTAGCTATACTGAGACTGATACTTTAAATTCGGTTACTTCTCGTGGAGCAACGACTGCTAACTCTATAACTGTTGGTAGTACAACCATAAACCCAGGATACCTAACACTTAGCGGTGCATCATCTGGTGTAGACCCAGAACTGTCTATGACTGATGATTCTGGATTTGGTGTTGCTGGATTTAAGATGAGATATGGAAATGCAGACGGATGGACATATTACGATTCATACTGGGCATCTGGAGGCGGTCATAGATTTAGAACTAGTGTTGCTTCTAGTACGATAGAAGCACTAACAATTAATCAGAACGGATATGTTGGTATTGGCACTACTAGTCCAACAACCGCACTACAGGTTGTAGGCAGGACCAAAACTTCTGAACTACATGTAAGCAATGGTGATGCTATATATACAAACACTGGTAACGTTGGCATTGGTACTACTAGTCCGGCAAAGAAAGTTACAATAGCTGCTGATTCTTCAACTTGGGCTGGGGCTCCACAGGTAGCCTTTTATGATACCGTTTCTGGACAAACTAATTCAAGGAACTGGACAGTAGGAGCTATTTCTACCAACTATGGAAACTTTACCATTGCAAACTCAACAGCGGCTGGAGGAGACCCGACTTCTGCAAGGTTTACTATTAATAAAGACGGCAACGTCGGTATTGGTACTACTAACCCTATTTACAAACTTCAAGTAGCTGGTTCTACTTATGTAAATGAAGGTACACTTTACATTGATTCTGACCAATATATAAGATGGGGTAATAGTAACCAAGGTATTGTAGGTTCTAATGATAATCATGTATCTATTGTATCTGGTGGTGCTACTCGCCAAAGCATTTATGCAGATGGGCGCACTTACTTCCCAGGTTTAGATCTTTCTATCTCCAACGTAAACAGTACTCATGGAACCGGAACCTACTTTAGAGGAAGTGAATCTCACTTTGTTCTTGGATTAACTGACGGTAATACTCTTTACCTAAACTACGGTAACCCTTCCGGTTCAATATATTCATATGGATCATTTATTCATGCTGGTACATTAACTGTTGGAGGAAACACTGTAGCTACTCAAACCTGGGTACAATCACAAGGATACCTCACCTCTGAAACCGATTCACAAACACTTGACTGGAGTCAAGGAGAAAAAACTCTTACTATCAGTAATGGTAATAGTGTTGACCTTTCTCAGATGGCATCTATTCAGGATGTAGAGAACTATGGTTTTATTACTGGAGAGTCTGATACATTAGCAACCGTTACTTCTAGGGGTGCTAGTACCAGTAGTGCTATTTACGTTGGAGGACTTACCTCAGCAAACTTTACAGCAAATACTCAAGGATTCTCTCTAGAAAGTGGGGATGCTAATTACACAACCTATAGGTTTGATGCCAATAAGTTTAGATTCTACTCTGGTAACTACGGAGAAATATTCTCTCTTTTAGAAGACGGTAAAGTAGGTATTGGTACGACGAGTCCAACATATAAACTACACGTTCAGGGTACTTCATATTTCTTTGACCAATCTATATTTTCAGATAAAGTCGGTATAGGTACTACTAGTCCAGCAAAAAAGCTTGTTGTTGCAGGAGCATCTAGCGAAATCCAGCTATACTCTGATTCGGATATAAGCACTATAGATTCTAGAGCATTAGGTAATACCTCCAATAAGTGGTTGTCCATAAATCCTAGCGGCGGCAACGTGGGTATAGGTACTGCTAGTCCTCTGCATACACTGTATGTTAATGGAGATGTAGGCCTTACAGATGGGTCCAGAATATGGTTTAGAGGGTCATCAGGTTCAAACACTACTGGGTCTCAAAGCTACATTTTCTCAGATGGATTAAACCTAAAAATAAAAGGAGACGATAACGTACAGCTGTTAGGAGATGGTGCAAATGTGATTCTTCACGCTGATTATACCGGTAACGTAGGTATTGGTACTACTAGTCCCTCAGAAAAGCTTCACGTTAATGGCGCAGCAATATTTGATGGAGGTGCGGGCGACTCGTCTACTGATTCCGTATTGTATATAACCAAGTCAAACAATAATGACTGGGGTCTTTATGTAAATGCTAGCGGTCTTGATTATGGTATGTATACCAGAGTATCTTCTTCTGCGTCTTATGCTTTTGCTATACATGATGGTACTACTTGGACTACTAGGATAGCTGGAAACGGTGTTATCTTTTTAAACGAAAAAGATACAATAAATCCAACAGACTCTTGGTTAAGACTTAACAATTCTGGTTCATTTACCTCTGGTGTATACACTCCAGGTGTTCTCAGAAATGACGGGCTACTAATTAACTATGGTGGTGGTAGATTATATGCAGGTTTAATTGTAGAAAGTGGTGCAACAATTAGTGGAACTGGTGGAGACGGTTCAGAAGTTCTTAGACTTACAGGTAGTGCGTCTGATGCATTTAATTACTCTACTGCTTCTGTTTGGGGTAACCTTACGACAGGAGAAACTGTTGCACACGTTATAGGAAAAGCTGAAAGTCAATATAATACTGCAAACTTTGGGTACAGGCATATTGCAGACGGCAGTCCTTTAAACCATGTTACTATTGGAATGTTTCAAGCAGATAATCTGTTTAACATTCTTGGAAACGGCAACGTAGGTATAGGTACGACTAGTCCTTATAGCGGTACGAATGTTACATCTTTAGATATTAGTGCAACAGCATATCCTGTTTTAGCATTAAGTGTAGGTGGTAGTTATGTTGGCGGTATGACTGGTTTTTCAAACCACATAGCTGTATCTGCAAAGCCTGGAAATTACATTACACTAGAACCAAATGATACCGAAGCTGTAAGAATAACTTCATCTGGTAACGTAGGTATTAGTACTACTACACCTTCTTCTAAACTTCATGTAAAAGGATCCACATCTGGTGCTGATGTATTTGCTGTAGATGGTGTAAATGGTAGACTGTTTACAGTTACAGATGATCTATCTGATTCTTTGTTCTCAGTTAATACAATTGCCGGTCTTCCTGTAATTGAAGCATTTGCAGATAACACTGTTAAGATTGGTAGATACGGCGCTAATAATATTACAATACAGAATGATAAGATTGCAATTAACAGTGATACTGTAGATGCAAACTTCCCATTCTATGTAGGTGATAGAAGTGTAGCAGGTTCTAGATACATTCTTACGAATCCTGGTATGGGATTCAACCTTGCTGATAACTACGCACAGCTTCAGTTATATGGATCCTCAGGTGCATACATTGACTTTGTAAATACTGCTGTTGATAGTGCTGGTCGCATTATGTGGAGTAACAGTGGTTACTTCCTTATTAACGGAGATATGTACTTCAACAATACGTTGTATACATATACTCTGTATGACCGGAATGATGGTAATTATTACCTGGATATGAATGGTACCTCTAGACTGGGTACTGTTAATGTCAATCAACTTTCCGTATATGGCAATACATACTTAGGAGACGGTAATGGTGATGAGGTTCATATCAACGATATTCTAAGACTAGGTGCAACAGACTCAGGTGATGCACACTTCTACTTTGGAGAAGGTGGAGCTGCAGGTTCTGATTATGGCTCACACTGGTATTGGGACTCAGGTTACACATTTACTTGGAATACAAGAAACGCTGGTACTGATACTGCTCTATTTGACTATGTAACTAATGATACTACATATGTCAACTGGAGACGTCATTTCCACATGCAAGGTAGAGAGATTAACTACCTGAGTCAAACGCATTTCAGTGCTGGTACAAGGTTCTACGGCAATGATACTCACTATCTAAATTTTAGAACAGATGACACTAGTTACGGTTCTATTCAAGTAAGAGATGGTAATAGCACACTAAGAGGATATCTTGGTTATTTTGATGCTAACGGTTTTGGTCTTCTTAACTCTAGTGGAAACTGGGGTATCAGATTAAATCCAGGAAATGCAGAAGCTCTTTTATACTATGCAGGAGATTGGAGACTACAAACCAGAAGCGGGGGTACTCAAATCAACGGTAACCTATATACAAATACGGATTATGGTCATGGTATAGTAGGTCTATATTCATCTTACAGATACCAAGGTGTATTCGCAATGAGTGATGACTATAAGTTATCTGCTGATGGTACATCTACAGGAAATCTATATGGTCTTGCTTGGTCTCACCCAAATACAGGAGGACAGACAAAGGCAGGACTTGAGCACCAACTTTTAGTAATGAACTATGGTGTTACCCAAACAGCTATTGGCGTAGGTATCTGGACTAGTGGACTTATTACTACAACTTCTTATGGAACTTCTGCTAACTGGAAAGCAGCTTATGACTGGGGTAACCACGCTAGCGCAGGGTATACTACAACTACATATGTAGACGAACAGATTGCAGCTCTTGTAGACTCTGCTCCTGAAGCATTAAACACTCTTAAAGAGCTGTCTAACGCTCTAGGTGATGATCAGAACTTTGCGACCAATGTAACTAATAGTATTGCTGCTAAGGTATCTAAGTCTGGAGATACTATGAGTGGTGCGTTAACTCTTAATGGAGGTCTAAATGCGTATGCACAACCGATTCTTGTAAACGAAATTAAGTTTAGAGATACTGCAGGAAGTCCTCAAAGTGATCCTTACTCAATTCGTTGGATAAGTGAGGCTTCTACTAGAGGTGCAGGATTAAGCTGGCTTGAGTTCCAACTTAATGATGATAACAATGAAGAGATTAGAATATACGGTAACTCATGTGTAAATCATGGTTGTGGTACATATTCTGACAATTTATATCACAGATTTCGTGCTGATGGTTATGCTTGGCATGCTGGTAATCTAGAGGTTGTTGGAACATTCTCAGCTTCTGGATACAATAAGAGCAACTGGGACGCTGCATACTCTTGGGGCAACCACGCTAACTACGGATATTGGAATACAGATCTAACAGAGCCTAAAGATATTCAATCTACAACTGTTCGTTTTGTAGGAGATGTAGAAGTACAAGGAACATTTACTGAATCTTCGTCTATAAGATTTAAGGAGAATATTAAACCTCTTGAGCCTACACTTGGTAAAGTAGAACAACTAAATCCTGTAACCTACAATAAGATTGGATCAGAGGATGAAGAGATCGGTTTAATTGCAGAAGAAGTTGCAGAGCTGTTCCCAGAAGTTGTAACTTATAATGAGAGCGGAGAACCTTCAGGTATACAATACCAACGCTTATCGGTAATTTTGCTGAAAGCCGTACAAGAGTTAACAGATAGAGTAAACAAACTAGAGAACAAATAAGATGGCTGTTTTAAAATCAGGAACCACAATTGGAGGAAGTGCTGCTATCCATGCTGCAAACATGGCTGATCATGGTATTATTACCACAAGTAACGTTGGGTCATATGCTTTAAACTATCGTGGGTACTCAACAAGCGGTGATACTCAAGCTTTTCAGTCTACAGCTAATACTCTTAGATTTGACCAAGTAGGTGCGTTAGATAATGGTTATTGGTCCAATCAACCAAGCGGATATTACACTTATGGTGGCATATTAAGTCTTAGAGGTGATAGTTTTGGATTACAGATATATGGTTCTCATACTGGTGATTTAGCATTTAAAACACAGTGGAATAATGATCAATATATTGGATGGAGAACAATTATACATTCTGCTAATATTGGCTCTCAATCTGTAAACTACGCATCTTCTGCTGGAAACTCAGCAACGACATCACAAAGAAGTTATGATTACCTATATGCATCATCTTATCTAGAGTCTTCTGGCGCTGTTTATGGAACTATTTTCTATGATAATAACGATAGAACATTTTACGTAGATCCAAACAGCTCTTCAAGAATAAGAAATTTATACGTTGGAGATGCTGGAAGTGATTGGGTAGATACAGGTAGTTGGGGCACACAGTTCCATCTTTCAAATGGACCGCACTCTATTATAAGAGTATACGCAAGAGATGAGGGTATTCAAACTGGTATGTTCTCTCACGTTGGCGGTCAATCTAAAGTTGGTTCTTTAACGAACCACGACTTTAGTATTGTAAGGAACTTTAGCGATAGAATGATATTTTACAGCGGATACACTTACGCCAATGGATATCTTCAAGCTGCTGATTCTTTCCGTGCCCCAATATTCTACGACTCTGATGATACAAACTATTATCTAGACCCAAATGGAACAAGCAACCTTAGTCGTTTATTAGTTCCTAACGCATCATCTGGAGCATCTTTGATTGTAGGAATAAACAATACATCTAGAGTCATTGACGATAATGCTAGAAAGGGTTTAGTTGTCAATGCTGATTACTACCCTCACATTTATGTAAATGCATTATCTAATGCGTCAAATGATGTACACGGTGCGGTAATATCAATGACCGGTGTTCTGTCTGCAGGAGGATACAGAAGGTGGGGTATGGGTATTGCTAACACAGACCCGTCTGCATTAAGCTGGGGATGGTGGGACAATGAACCCAATCCGCACTATTCTGTAGGTGGCTCGTTAGGCTATACTTCTACAGGCTCTAGAATGTGGTTAGATACTGGTGGTAATCTTCAGACCACTGGTTCATTACGTGCACCAATCTTCTACGATTCTAATGATACCAACTACTATGGAGACTTTGCCTCTACTTCTAGATTTAGTAGGCTTCTTGTACAGCAATCTGGTGCAAATAGCACTGCGGGACCAGCATTAAGAGTATCTAAAGGTTGGGATAACGGCACCCCAGATATTATTTATGATACAGTAGTAATTGAATCAAATGATGTTACTACTATCAGAATGAAAGAAGCTGATGGTGGAACAGCGGGATGGTCTACGGGTGATGGTAATACATCGTTTACTTCTAACGTGCCTATGCGTTTTTATACTGGAGGAAGTGAAGGTGGTTACATTTATTCTGGGCAGAGTGGTACGCTTGCGATGTATATAAATAATAGTCAAATAGTTGGTATAGGTACTTCTGATTTTTCATATACAGCAAATGATAATAGTAGAACAGTAGGCTCAACCACTGATAATAGATTATTTGTAAACGGCTCTATTCAACTTCTTGGAAACAATGATGCTATTGTAATTGGTAGAGGTACAGCAACATTCTTATCTGATGAAGAATTAGGATTCGGATGGGGTGGTGGATGGTATATGGTTGATAGTACATACCTCCGTGTTCGTGGAAGCAAGATTCTTTACAACGATTACATTATCCGTTCTGATACGGATATGCGAGCTCCAATTTTCTATGATGTAAATGATACTGGATATTACTTAGACCCTAATGGAACTTCTAACCTTCTTCAATTAAATACCTCTACAAGAGCTAGATGGGGAATGCCTAGATGGTGGCACGATAGAAGCGCAAATACTTCTGACGAAGGATACTGGACTGGTACTAATGGTTGGGGTGCTGATCAAGGTACATGGGCTAATGCTTGGAAGGGTGGATTCTCTGGATGGGATATTTGGGGTACTGGAACAGACCACCCGCAAGGAAGTGGATATATTCACGCACAAGGTATTGTATCTGGACAGCATTATGCTTCATCCGATGGAAGCGCTGCTTATGGCTGGATGATGGTCGGTGCGTCTAACGCCACCGATAACAGATACTGGCTCAGAGGCAAGTGGGATACACTCACATCTGGATGGGTAGAAATGGTCACTAGTGGCAACATCGCATCTCAATCAGTAAACTATGCTTCCTCTGCTGGCTCTGCTGGTAACGCTGACACTGTAGATGGCATACACGGAACATCATTTGTAAGAAACGATACTACTGGTCAGTACCTAAGAGCATATTACCAATATGGAAGCTACTTAACTACTGAACGCCCGATTGATTTAAGAAATCAAATGGGCGGAAGTGGAATGAGAGTAGACTTTATGAATAACGGTGGTGGTGGAAACTGGAACCACGTTATTACTTTCTCTGGTTATGATGCATATAATATGTATCAGCTTGGCGGATATTATGATGGAGGAAGCACTACGAATCTATATGTTAGATCAGAAGCGAACCACGGAACAACGTCTTGGACATCTTGGAGAAGACTACTGAATGATGTAGCAGATCCTTATGCTGTAAACATGAATCAGTATGTGAGAACTACTGATTCAGTAACATTTAATAACATATACGCTAACGGATGGTTTAGAAACTACGGAGCACAAGGCTTGTATAATGAGTCATACGGAACTCACTTCTATTCTAACGGAGGTGGAAGTTGGGGTATTACTGGCAGTGGTGGTGTTATAGAGCTCCAATTTAGAAGTAACCACCAATCAACTCTTCGTGGATATGTATATGCTGATACATCAAATCAAATTGGCTTCCTATCTGAAGATGGTAACTGGGTACTAAAAACTTGGAACCGTGGTGTTGAGGCTTATGGTCAAATGCGTGCTCCAATATTTTATGATTCAGCCGACACTTCTTACTATTTAGATCCTGCAGGATATTCCAGATTGTCGAGAGTAAACCCTAAAAACTTAGGTGGTGCGACACTAAACGAGTATTCTACAAACGT
>Ga0222713_10003280_pt1 | contig 16861 bp, 16 predicted proteins | sample C33_649DmetaG_FD_165061 | JGI IMG/M metagenome (GOLD analysis project Ga0222713, IMG submission 165061) | Estuarine water microbial communities from San Francisco Bay, California, United States - C33_649D | ecosystem: Environmental > Aquatic > Marine > Unclassified | place: USA: California...
ACTTGGAACGAGCACCATTGAAGATGTCGTTGCTGCAGCACCTGATGGCCGTAATTGGTTTCAGCTCTATATGTGGAAAGACCGCGAAGCAAGTATGGCTCTTGTTGAACGCGCAAAGCGTGCAGGAGTTAAGAATCTCATGCTCACAGTTGATGTTCCTGCAGCGGGTCAAAGAATTCGCGACTCTCGCAACGGCCTCACTGTTCCTCCACGCTTAACTGCTGGGACAGTAATCAATGCAATCCCAAGACCAGCTTGGTGGATCAACTTTCTTACGACCCCTTCGATTGAATTTGCTTCCATGAAAAACTGGGAAGGCACTGTTGGCGAACTACTTGATTATATGTTCGATCCAACAATGACTTGGGAAGACCTCAAATGGATTCGTCAGCAATGGGATGGCACTTTGACGGTTAAAGGAATTCAAAATCTTGATGATGCAAAAATGGCTGCAAAGCTAGGTGCAGATGCAATTCTTCTATCTAATCATGGTGGACGTCAGCTTGATCGGGCGCCAGTGATGTTGCACCTACTTGCAGATATTAAGAAGGAGTTTAAGAAAGATTACGAAATTCATATCGATACCGGAATCATGCATGGCGCAGATGTTTTGGCTGCCGTGGCTCTCGGTGCTCAATTCACATACGTTGGAAGAGCCTATTTGTACGGCCTCATGGCCGGCGGGCAAGATGGGGTCGAACGAGCCTTGGAAATTATGCGCACTCAAATGGTTCGCAATATGAAGTTACTTGGAGTTAATTCACTTGATGAGTTAACGCCAAAGCACATTCGCTTCTTGAATCGCAGTTAAAGGTTCTTCAACACTATTGCGTTACAGCCGAAGAGCATCTGGACAATCTCGTGAACTCTTACTGGTGGCGGGTGAAGGATTTGAACCTTCGAAGGCAGAGCCGGGTATGTACAAATTCTTTGATCTGTAACTTACGGAGCCGTAAGTTCTCGTTTATCTCATATTCTACTTTTTAGCACTCCTCGCAAGTGGTTTGCTAGAACCAAACGATCTAATTTTCTGTTTAGTACGATCTCTAGAGCTTCGATACCTTGAAACAAAAGAAGCTCCAAGCCGTTAATGACTTTACCTCCAGAATCTTCCCAACGATGCGCTAACAATGATGGCCAAGGTTTGTAATTTACGTCAAACAGGATTGAAATCTTGGCAGTTGGCAAGAAATTGGCCATCGAATCTGAAGCACCAGTGGGTGTTGCATTGATTACAAGATCATACATAGAGAAATTAACTTCATCAGACCAATTCAAGAATCGAAATTTTGCATTCTTCACGGAACTCTCGATCGCACTCTGGCGAAAACCAGACCGGCAGGTTACGTGAATTTCTTGAGAGAGCGAATCCAATGATCCTGCGACCGCTCGCGCTGTTCCGCCCGCACCTAAAATTAGAACCTTACCGAATTCATAATATCCAGCGTTGAACAAGGCTGAAACTAATCCAACTCCATCGGTACTCGTTAAATTCCAGCGATCATTGCGCCTATACAGAGTATTCCCGGATTGAGTTAAGTTGGTCCTTGCATCAGCGCTAATTCCTAAAGTTAAAGCCTCCTCTTTGAGCGGCATGGTCACTGAAAAATAGTCAAAACCGTCCCCTTCGCTTGCTAGAAAACTACTAAGTTCCCCTGCTGGAACATCGAAAGCATCAAAACTCCCATCAATATTTAGAAAGGCGAAGGCAGCGTTATGCAACACAGGACCAAGGGAATGGGACACAGGCGAACCAAGTAGTGCTCCTCGAATCACATGGCACTTCCTTACTTACTTGATTTAAAATACTTAACGTCGGCAACCGAAAAAGTTTTGAAAAATCCAACTCAATTTCGAAAGGCTTTAGTCGACTAACCCTTCTTGCGTGAGTTTTTCCTTAACACTGAGTCGACACTAACTGCTGCCAATAAAACCATTCCTGTCACAATCAGCTTTGTTGCTGAATCAAAGCTCATCAAGTCCATTCCGTTTGAAATAAAGCCGACAACTAAGGCTCCCAGGATCGCCGCCCATACAGAGCCTCGCCCTCCGAACAAACTTGTACCTCCAATAACTGCAGCCGCAATCGCATTCAAAAGTAAATCACTACCACCGCTTTGAGTACTAACTGCTTGAAGTCGCGAACAGGCAAATATGCCGCCAATTGAGCCAAGTATTGCACCCAGCATGAATACGATGATTTTTACTCGATTGACGTTTATTCCAACTCGGCTTGCAGCCTCTAAATTTCCACCTATTGCAAAGACATTTCTTCCGAACCGAGTTCTCCTGGTGACATAGTCAAGTGACCATACGACTGCCAAGAGAAAAACCATTGCGGCAGACACTCCTCTTGAGGAATTTAAGAGTCTTACAAGACCCAGCGATAACACTGCTAAAAAGATAACCTTTAGCAAGCCAGCCCTTATTGACCGAGCCCTTAAACCAGCATTTTTACGCTTTCGGAAGTTATTTGCGATACTCAAGGCATAGATAGCGACTGCTCCGGATGCAACTATGTAACCCAATTTTGGTGACAGGTATGTAGACATAATTGAACTTAAAAATCCATTTGGTAAATTGATTGTGCCAGTTGATCGTAAGACTGTGAATTGGACTCCCTGCCATGTCAGCAATCCCGCAAGTGTTACAACAAAGCTTGGTAGACCAAACTTAGTAACGAAGAAACCATTTGAGATTCCTATTGCAGCTCCAACTACTATTCCAACGATAATTGAACTTTGAGCAGACCAGCCATTAGACACATTCAAACTAACAACGATTGAGGCGCATAACCCACTTACAACACCTACAGATAAGTCAATTTCTCCAATTAGCAACATAAGAACTGATCCTGTTGCTATCAATGCCAAGGGAACGTTTTGGGAAATCAAATTAGCCAGGTTCTCACCAGATAGGAATCTGCTATTCAGAGTTTGGAATATCATTGAGAGAAAAACAAGTGATATTGCGACCGGTAATACTGAAAAATCTGCGGTTAACTGACTGCGCAACCATACTTTGTAGGTTTTCATCTGATTATTCATTATTTTCCCTATCTGATCATTCTAAAGATGAATGGTTAAAATTAGGTAAAGCTTTTGCTTCCGGTAATTGCTGCAACTACATCATCAGAGGAAACCTTCTTGGTTTCAAAATTCGCAACCACTTTGCCGAGACGAAGTACTACCACTCGATCTGAGACCTCAAGTACTTCGGAGATGTTGTGACTGATTACCAGAACTCCAATTCCACGATCCGCCAAGCGGCGGATCAGTTTTAGAACTTCTAGCTTTTGAGCTACGCCCAGCGCCGCCGTTGGTTCGTCTAGCAACACGACTTTTGGGTCACCAATTAGTGATCTAGCGATGGCAATTGTTTGTCTCTGCCCTCCAGACAGATTTCCAACCTTTACATCTATTTCCTTGATCTGCCCAACGTTTAACTCCTTGAGCAACTCAAGTACTTTAGATTCCATCTGCTCTTCGTTTAGCGGAGATAAAGGAATACCACTTTTGAGTTCTCTTCCTAGAAAGAGATTCGCGACAACGGATAAATTGTCACAAAGTGCAAGATCTTGATAAATCACAGCAACGCCGGCTCGTGTTGCCTCCATTGGACCACGAAAATTCACTACTTCCCCGTTAAACAAAATGTTTCCTTGATCGGGAGGAATTACGCCTGCAGATATCTTTACAAGAGTTGATTTACCTGCACCATTATCACCAACAAGCGCCACAACCTCTCCAGATAAAACCGAGAGTTGGATATCAGAAAGAGCGTTTACGGCGCCAAAAGTTTTGGTAATGCCATCTAACTCAAGAACTTTGTTTCCAATTGCCATATGAACCCCTAAACTAACAGTAGAGCTAATGCGTGCCAATTTAAACACGCATTAGCTCTACCTATTGTGTAATTGCTCCTATTTTTTAGTTAGTTATTCCAGCAGCCTTACACGCTGCTGCATATGCTGGAGTACAAAGTGACTCAGCAGTTGCATAGCCGCCATCAATAATGACCTTCTTTAGGTTGGTCTTTGTGATTGCAGTTGTTGGATTGATCAGAGTTGGTACCTCCCAAGCTCCATTGTTAGTTGTTGTCTTATAGACAGACTTTGACAAAGGCTTCTTGTTCAACACATCCCATGCAGCTGTTGCAGCAAATGTCGCAGCTTGCTTCAACGGACGGAAGACTGACATATATTGCTCGCCAGCCACAATACGTTGAGTTGCTGCCTGATCTGCATCTTGTCCCGAAACTGGATGCTTTGAAGGATCAATTCCTGCAGCCTTCATTGATGCAATTACACCACCAGCAGTTCCATCATTTGCAGCATAAACAGCACCGAAGCCATCTTTGCCGTATTTGGTGATCCACTGATCCATTTGTGCTTGAGCCTTTGCAGGATCCCAACCTGGTGTATCAAACTCTTCCAGAACCTTTACGCCTGCAGCTTTGAATGCATCTTGTGCACCCTTCTTAAATAGTGCTGCATCGCTAGCTGTAACAGAACCGTGTACCATCAAAATTGGCTTATCACTAATGCCTAAAGCCTTTGATGCTGCAATCAGTGTTGTAGCTTGAATTCTTCCGATTTCAACTGCGTCGTGAGTAACGAAAGCTTTCACATTCTTTGATCCGGTAACTAGTCGCTCATAGGTAACGACTGGTACACCCTTTTTTGCCGCCATGTCAGCAATAACTTTTGCTGCTTTACCATCAACTGGGCACAAAACTAGAATTTTTGCTCCAGCTGCAAGTGCTGCTTCAGCTTGCTGTTGCTGCTTTGCGGCATCTTCAGTCTGAGCGTTGTAATTTAGAACAGTACAGGTTGGACATAGCTTCTTTATTTGCTTTTCAAAAAATGGCTTGTCTAGTTGTTCGAAACGTGGGACGCCATTTTGTGGTAACAAGAATGCAATTTTTGCATTCTTTACAACGGCGGCATTCGCAGCTGTTGGCACTAAGCCAATTCCAACTAATGAAGCAATCCCTAAGCACCCAACTACAAACAATGCTTTGAGCTTAATTTGCTTTCTTGTGAACATCATTTCCCCCTAATGGATTTGATTAGTGACCCAGGTCGAGCCATTGGCGAAACACTAAGGTTCCAAGAACGTCTAAGTCAAGCGTTTGATGTCATAAATTTTGAGCCTTATTGGTAAATTTTCGTTACTTTCTTAGGTCCCAGAGATATCTACCATCGCCGAAGTAGGAATCTCATTAAGGGCGCCAAATTCATCTGTGACCTCTTGCTTTGTTACCCACCCGTAGTCCACGATCGCCCCAAGTCCGATTGAAGGCGAAAGCGATCTCATCATTCCGTTACTGATTACTGGTTGCTCAAGACCATCGTCCATTGGATGCACTCCAGTGCCTGGTATTCCCCATTCAATGGGAACTTCCTTAAAGCCAAAAATGGGAAGAAGTCTTGAGTGTAAATGCGGGAACATGTGGGGAGAAACTTTCACTTGTGCATTCCTTGCTTGATCAAGTGTTTTCTGAAGTCCGGTTATTCCCCCATTAGTGGTTGCATCTACTCGAATATAGTCAACGGCTTTAGCAGCAAGTAATGCTTCTGGATAATAAGAACCTCCTTGCTCATCACCTATAGCAATTGGAGTATTTGAATCTGTACGCGCACGTGCAACCATTTCAGCATCACCAGGTGGAACTACGTCCTCTAACCACCCTAATTTCAAATCAGTTATTCGATTTTCAAATTCAGTTACAGCCTCACTGGTTCGCAAAATCATACTTAAATCAAAGCCAAGCCAATCGTTGGGTGCAACTTCTCTAGCAGCTCGAAGTCTTGCTTCTGATAACTCTAGGTTTGGGGAAACAGGAATTTTGAATCTATTCCAGCCCATTTTCTTTAACTCCACTATCTGAAGTGCGAGTTCGTCTGGCAACATAGTTGGCGGGTATCCGACAATCGCTGTTGCGGGAAGATCGGAGAGTTCACCACCAAACAACTCTTGAAAAGACTTCTCCTGATGCCTTGCAAGTGCGTCCCAGCAAGCAATGTCTACAAGCGACAAAGCTCGCATACCAATCCCGGCTGCGTGTACCGCATGATTTGTCCATAAAGCAGCGAAATAAAGCTGTTTTGGGTCATCTACATCACGCCCTAAATAACATGGGGCTATTGAACGATGCACAATAGAAGCAACGGGGCCATCTCTGGTTAATCCATATGAAAAACCAGAAGTACCATCTTCTAAATCGACTCTTACTAATGCAAATTCCCTGTGGTCCATTATCCAGTTACCAAAGACAATGGGAACAGGAAGAATGTGATTAATTGTCACAACTCTTACGCCGGTAATCTTCATTCTTTATGCTACCAAGTGGGGTATGTCCACGTCAGTTGTGGCCCATTGCTCTATCTTGGACTCGCGCTGACATGTTGCAAGAGCGCATCCAAGGATGGGGATTCACTTGAAAGTACTGTCTCAATGGCTTTTTCAACCTGTGAGTTAACAGTCGCTTTCAACTCTTGTAGAGTCGATTCTGTTAGGTCGCCACTTTCAAGGAGTTTTGCAGCAGCAACATCTAGGGGATCACGTTTCTTCCATTCATCGAGCTCCCCCGGTGTGCGGTAAGTCGCTGGATCAGCACGTGAGTGTCCACTAAATCTATAAGTCTTTGCTTCAATCAATGATGGTCCATTGCCTGCTCTTGCAAAGTCGACTGCACTTGAAATTGATTTCCTAACTGCATCGACATCCTGTCCATCGACAATCTCTTTTCGCATAGCGTATGAATCTGCTCGATCAGCTAAATCGCTTATAGGAGTACTCAGATTTATTCTTGTGTACTCTCCATAGAGATTATTTTCAATTACAAAGATGATTGGAAGCTTGAAAATACTTGCCATATTCAATGTTTCATGAAAAGCACCAATATTCGTCGTTCCATCTCCAAAAATTGCTAAGGCTACAGAATCACTCTTCTTAAGTTTTGCTGCTAACGCAGCTCCAGCAGCCACAGGCAACCCAGCTCCAATGATTGCAAAGGTTGGCATCAAACCAACACTTGCGTCCATCAGGTGCATTGATCCACCCATGCCACCCGAACAACCAATCACTCTTCCACAAATTTCGCCAAGCACACCCTCGGGTGAAACACCTAAAGCTAAGGCGGCAGCATGACCGCGATAGGTACATGTAACAACATCGGTAGGCCTTAACACGCTTGCAATTCCAACAGAGACGGCTTCCTGACCATTAGCCAAGTGTGTAGTTCCTCGAACGTGACCATCGTTGTAAATTGTTTGGATACTTTCCTCGACTGCGCGAATTTCGAGCATTCTTTCAAGACGGCCCAACCCAGTTTTGAGTTTTTCGCGCCGCGCAAGAGATGTAGTCACGATTTTGCTCCTTCCCACCAAGGCGCTGGACATTTTCCAGTTTTCAAAAGTTCTGATATCTGAGATGCAACGTATTCAGGACTTGGTAAATAGCGCTGTTCTAATTCTTGAGCATATGGAATTGGGGCATCAGGAGAAGTGATTCGATGCGGTGGAGTTTTCAATTGTCCCCACATTTGGGAGACCGCTTCTGAAGATACTTCGCTACCCCAGCCACCTGAGTAAGAACTCTCTTCAACGATTACAAGTCGACCAGTTTTGGCAACACTCTTCATAACCGTTTCCTTGTCCCAAGGAATTAGAGTTTGTAGGTCGATGATGTCTGCAGACCAATCACTTTGAGATTCAGCTGCTGCTTTTGCAGTATGAACAGTGCTTCCGATGGCAACTATGGTTACGTCTTTTCCTTGAGAGATAACACTGGCTTTGCCAATCGGAATTATTCCGGCTTCTCCAGTTACTACTTCTCCACGCTCTCCGTATAGCGCTTTATGTTCTAAAACGACGACTGGATCATTACTCCTGATAGCACTTCTTAAAAGCCCATACATTGACTGCGGACTTGAAGGAATTACCAAACTAATTCCAGCATTTCCTCTAAACCACTGATCTAAAATTTGTGAGTGTTGGCAACCAAAACCTAAGCCTGCCCCAGCAGCAGCACGAATCGTTAGGGGTACTTGATAAGCCCCTCTGGATAAATATCGATAGAAAGCTCCTTGAGTTGTCAGCTGGTCTAGAGCAACCCCAAAGAACTCGACAAACATTATCTCTACTACTGGACGCATACCCATGGCCGCTGCGCCAACGCCTGCGCCCAGAAAAGCCATCTCAGAAATTGGAGTATCGATAACTCGTTCACTACCAAATTTTTCAATTAAGCCTTCTGTGGCTTTGAAGACACCACCCGAACTAATGTCTTCGCCCATGAGAAATACATTTGGATCGCTCTCAAGTTCATCTGAAAGAGCTTGAGCAACTGCTTGTCGTGTGCGCATTACTGTCATTTCAGATCTCCGTATTTCTGTGGATCATTTGGGTGCTCAGCAAGAGGCCATACTTCGACATCCAACCAAGGGAAAAAAGGCAAACTAGCTATCGCCTCATGTAACTCTGTCGCATCTAATGCTGACCAAATCCCAACATTCGATTTTTGGCCAGCTCTTCGCCAAATCTTCTTAATTACACCTCCGGCCGCTAATTCTGAGGCGCGTATTTTCTCCTCATGCACTAACTTTGCAAGCAAGTCTCTATCTCCATCACTTGGAAACCGAACCGTCATATGCACCATGAACTCCATAACTATTTGCCCGTGAATTCCCTTGAGGATTCAGGGCATCCAAACAATCGGATTAAGAGGCAATCAAAATTAATCAAGAAACTGCCCCCTTTTGTCTACCTAGAGATCCGCGTGCGAGCAGGCTAGTAGAAGGCACAAAGTTAGTCAACCGATTGACTAAACCTTTCTTATTTTTTGTCTAGGCGAGAAGATTCACGAATTGTCAGTGTGGGCAGGTCATTTACAACTAAATTTGTAGCTGAACCACCGTTCATGACGCGAACCAATAAATCCACCGCCTGAATACCCATCTCAATAGTTGGAAGATTAACTGTGGTTAAAGATGGGGTGAGGTAATCTGCGATCGAACTATCGTGCAAGGCGACTACACGAACATCCTCTGGAATTTTGATAGACAATTCGTAGGCCGCTCTCAAAAATCCTATTCCCATCATTATTGTTGAAGCAAACACAGCATCGGGTAGTACTTTATTCTTTAAAAGCTCCACACCCGCTTTTCTTCCGCCTTCCATGCCCCACGGCGAAACCTCTAGGCTCTGATGCTTTAAGCCGAGTTTGGTGGCGGCAGATTCAAATCCCTTTTTTCTTCGTTGGGCTGTGTCAATGTTTTGTGGACCAAAAAGACCAACAATTGATTTAGTCCCATATTGAGATAGGTGCTGTACAGCTAATTCAGCTCCCAATTCATCTTTCACTATGACGCTTGCTGCAGACCCTCTCACTCTACGATTAATCATTACTACCGCATCATGATGATTCAAGATCTCACTCTTCAAAAATGAATCTGGGAGAGTACCCGAAGCAATCAAGAGTCCATCAACTTGACCGCTTTCAAGCAAGTTGGTGAAAGTCTTTTCAGAATTTCCTTCGGCATGATCACCTAGTAATACTCCATAGCCAATTTCTGAGCAGCGTTTCTCAACTCCAGAAATAATTGCTGAATACATAGGATTTGAAAAATCAGGCAAAAGTAGACCGATCATTTGTGTTCGAGCAGTCTTTAACATTCGAGCAGCAGAGTTAGCTCGATAACCAAGCTCTTCTACAACGTCTAAGACTCGCTTCCTTGTCGCTACGGAAGCACTTGCCTTTGGATCATTGTTTACAATTCTGGAAACTAAACTTGGATCAACATTTGCGAGCCTTGCTACATCTCGAATAGTTGCCCTTTGGGGCTTTGCTGCGGCAAAGTCTTTATTTGACGCCATTTTGCACCCCAAATCTCTAGTTAATGTGTCTTACCGAAGCCATTCTAATTATAGTGCTCAGCACGATATTAGAGTATCAAGCATTAGTACAGAGTAAATCCGCCCGAAACATTAATTGTCGCTCCCGAAATGAAACTAGCGGCGTCCGATGCTAGAAAAGCTACTACCGCTGCCACCTCCTCCGGATTTCCGAAACGCCGAAGCGGAGTCGCATCTTCCATCTGCTTTCTCGCTGAATCGCTGAGTCCTTTGCGCATCATGGCAGTATCGATTAATCCTGGAGCGATCGTATTTACTGTGATTCCATGCGGGCCATAAGCTTTTGCTAAACCTCTAGACATTGTTGTGACTGCACCCTTTGTAGTTGCATATGGCAATCGGTCCGACATTCCTCCCGATAGCCATGCGCCTGATGACAACAGGATAATTCTTCCGCCTTTACCTTGCTCTTTCATAACATTTGCAGCAGCTCTTGAGAAGAAAAATGTTGCGCTCACATTTGAATTCATGTGATTCTGCCAATCTTCTTCGGTCACATCGTCGATCTCTAGAATCTCTAAAACGGCAGCCATATGAATAAAAGCATCTAGATGTGAATGCTTTGTCATCACGAGTTCCATGACTTTAGAAACTGAACCTGCATCAGTAATAGCCATTGGGACAAGAGTTATTTGGTTTTGTGGCAAACTTTTTGAAAGTGATTGTAGAGCTGCTTCATTTTGATCAACACAAATAACATGCGCACCGGATTCAACAAGCAGTTTTACCGATGCCGATCCAATTCCTCCTCCTGCTCCAGTAAGGATGATGACACGATCGGCAAAGTCTAAATTCATTATTTTTCGTTTAGAAGAAATCTCTTTTTAGATTCTTCAGCCTCCCCTAAAGCTTGATCTACATAGAAATCATAGGCAGCAGTTAGTCCTCCATCAACCGGAACTGCAACTCCTGTCATACCTAGCGAATCTGCGCTAGCTAAGAAATCCACTACCGCTGCGACATCATCGGGCTGTAATAATCTGCCCGCAGGGTGCCTTTGAGTTTTGACTTCCAGAAAACCTTCTGGGTCTGGTGCCGCTTCCACGTGACGCATGAAAAAAGGAGTCATGATTGAACCTGGGCATACTGCATTAACCCGGATGCCTTGTCTTGCATGATCAACCGCTGCAGACTTCATCAACATGAGTCCTGCACCTTTTGAAGACGAATATGCTGCAAGACTTTGCTCTGCCATATGACCCACACTGCTGTTTACAAAAACAACAGTTCCGCCGCCTCTCGCTGCCATACGTGGTATCACATGCTTGAGTGCCCGGGCCGGTCCAAACACATTGGTCTCAAAAATATTCTGCCAATCTTTTTCTTCAAGAGTTACCACACTTCCAATAACTAGAACCGCCGCACAAAACACCACGGAGTTAGGGTCTGCGCCATAAAGAGAACGACATTTCTCCAATACCTCTTGCCATACCTTTTCACTTCCAGCATCAGCCGTCACATGTGAGTACTTGCCAGTGGCGCCTTGAGGTATTGCCGGCACGGCATCGGATCTATCAATTCCCACAACATGCACGCCCCTACTCACCATCCTGGCCGCTGTTGCTGCTCCTACCCCAGAACTAGATCCAGCAATAATTGCCACATCTGGGCCCTTCTGGCTATTCGAACTTAACTGGTCAACCATGATACGAACCCCTAACTCGCATTTACTCTGATCTGGCGCCCGTCGCGCCGCCAAAGTGCTACTAAATTTATGCGGAAAGGCTATTGGGCTCAAACGATTGAGTCAATGCTTGACGGGGCATTTTGATAAGAGTTTGCTGAGGATGAGAATAGATTGAGTTTACAAAGAATTTTTCTTGCCTATTGATACAAGTCTTCCCATCTGGTTATAGTTTGGATTATGCCCTCACGCGAGACTTCAATTGGATCAATCCAGAAAGCTTTCTTAGCCCTCTCGAAAATCGCAGATTGGGCCGAGCCGATAACGCCCAAAGAGCTTGCTCAAGCAACGAACTCACCACTCCCTTCTACTTATCACTTGTTAAAGACATTGGTAGATCTTGGAGTATTGGTGAAATTAGATAAAGAGGGTTACCGGTTAGGACCAGCTATTGGGGCGTTGTCAGATTCATATTTGGAACAAGGGGAACCATTGAGAATTCTTGAACCTGCTGTTCGAGATTTAGCAAAAATCACTGGAGAAACAACGTATATGACAGCTTGGCGCAGAGGGAAAATCGAAGTCGTCGTAACTGTTTCAAGCTCACTGCCAGTACGAGTAGCACCACTCGGGCATGGCTCACAGAGTTTCGCACACGCCAGAGCATCTGGAAAAGTAATGCTTGCTTATGCTCGCCCAGCACTGCGCGAAGAATACTTGTATAACAACCCTCTTGAGAAAATTACACCAGCCACAATAGATAACTCTGAAATTCTCGATGAAGAACTTAAAGCAACGCTTCATAGAGGATACGCGACAGACTTAGAAGAATATGCGCCGGATGTTTCTTGTCTTTCAGTTCCGATCTTGGCCTCCGGGCACTTGATAGCTGCTTTAACTGTGTCGGCCCCTACTATTCGATTCAATAAAGAATTTGATTCACTGTTAAGCCAAATTTGGGCCACAAAAGGTCAAGCTGAAAGACTTCTGTCTGGCAGCGAGATTTCAAGCACTGTTTAAGGATCTATCCGTGAACCAACATCTCCTCGAATGGAATTCGGGAACCTGGACCCGGGATCCTATTTCTGTCCATGTTCAAGGGGGAATTCTCTCCGCAAAGGCTGCCGAAGGTAGCGATTGGTGGAGAAACACTTCATACAACTTTGTCCACAACGATGGCCATGCCTTATTGCACGATTTTGAAGACAACACTTCTATGGAAGTCACTTTTCGCTTGAATTACATACAAGACTTTGATCAGTGCGGAATTTTTGTCTATGCCAATGATTTGAATTGGATAAAAGCCGCAGTTGAGCAATCAGATGGAGCCCCACAATTAGGTGCTGTTGTAACAATCAATAACTCAGATTGGTCAACTGCTCCCGTCCCAGAGTGGTTTGGACAGCTGATAACGATTCGTGCAAGCCGACATGGAAATGCCATCACTTTTCGAGCAAAATCTGATGGAGAGTTTCGGATGGTTCGCGTAGCTCCAATCGATCAGAACTTAACCTGGAAAGCCGGGCCATACCTTTGTGCTCCAACTGGGCCAAACCTAATCGGTGAATTCACCTCTTGGACCATGGGTGAAACTGATGCATCCTTGCATTAAGTAGTCCAAGGTTTCAGCTAGGTGGTTGACTCCGGATAAACCCATTTCTCCCCAGCCAAGCTGGCGAGTAATCGATCCCTCATCAAAATAGTCTCAGACACATTGTCGCAACGATTCATTCCTCCCCAGTCAATCCACACATACTCAACTGCAAGGAAATCTTGATAACCGTTTTCAGCTAATACAGAAACTACGGATTCATAATCGATTGTGTTTTCTTTCATTGAACACTGACCAGCATCTACACGCCCACCACGGACTTGAACATGTCCTGCGTAGGGCGAAAGTCGATCAATGTCCTTTTGCTCATATCCAGGTGCAATAAAGTGAGTGTAATCCAAGGTTAATTTGAGGTCGGGTGCATACTCAAGTAGTTTTAGAACATCATCTGGAGATGCCGCAACCGAGCCCATATGGCACTCAACACTAAAACGCAAACCTTCAGCAGCTGCTTTTGCTGCTCGCCATTCCAACTCTTGCCCAGCTAATTCTAAAGATGCATCATGGCCAAGAGATTCAAAATCAATACCAGGTACCATCGTTATTCCAGGACCTTTAATGCGAAGCGTAAAGTCAAGCAGATCATCAAACAATTTTCTGGAAGCAATTCGCTCTTCTGCATCAGGATGATTTGGCGAGAGAACATCGAAGGTTGTCCAAGGAATACAGAAGACATCGCTGATCTCTAATCCTCTACGCCGAATAGACTTGCCAATTGTTGCTGCTGCTGATGCAATATCGCTGCGAATATGTTCTGGACGTATGTGTGAACGATTACCCATGAGGGCTAAATCAAAACCCTCAAAACCCATACCAGCAATCAAATCGATTGTGGATTCATGATTGAGCATTGGAAAACTGTGATCTCCACATGCAAGCTTCATATTCTCAACCTCCTAGACAATTCCTTTGAATTAATTACTGATTAAGTCATTCCTTCTCATCATGAACAATTCTCCGGCTTTGCCGAGTTATAAACAATGGCCCCTTCGATCCCACGATCTATAACTCGGCGCTTCCAATTCGCTTTCGAGGGTTGGAACCACCGAATTGAACTGGGTTTGCAGCTCAGACATAACCGTAACCAAACTCGATAGGAGAACCTACGAGCCGGGTACTTTCCCAATATAAACCAGATGAATTCAAGTAGTCAACCGATTGACTAAAATGCCTGATTTGGGTACCGTGAGCGTATGCAGCAGAGGTTTATCCAGCATTAACCCACAGAAACCTAGGAGGTGTTGGAGACCTTGTCTAGACACCGCCTGGGTTTAATGGTCTTAATCGGAAGGCTTAGAGAAAAACCAAATACCGGAAATGCACATCAAACAAGTCATGAGCTCGCTATTAGTTCATTAGGTAACTGACGAGAAAAGGAATGATTCATGATCACGAAAGTGAAAATGCCAAGACTGGGTGAAAACGTGAACTCTGTTTTCATTGTCGAGATATTGGTGCAACCAGGGCAGCAAGTTAGCGCTGGAGAAACTCTCATCAATGTAGAGACTGACAAAGCTACAGTTGAAGTTCAGTCTCCAGTTTCTGGCAAGGTTGTTGAAGTTTTAGTAAAAATCGATGAAGAAGTTGCAGCAGGATCGCCTTACATCGTGCTTGAAACAGGATAAGACAGCAGTGTCAACTTTCTAAAAAGATTCAGTTTAAGAAATCTAGTAGCCGGAAAAAGTCTAATTTTGGGATTTTGTGTCCAAGCTTTTATCAATCCAATAGAATCACTAAAGGAGTTATTGTGAGTCAATATTCATCGCCCGAACTATCTTTAGAGTCACTCTCTGCTTGGATTCATGAAATACAATTACTCACTGAACCTTCTCAAGTACGAATCTGTGATGGTTCAAAATCTGAATGGAATCTACTCACAGCAGATCTTGTTGAAACAGGAACCTTGGTTCCCTTGGCGAAGAAGCCAAATTCTTTCTGGTGTGCCTCTAACCCATCAGATGTTGCTCGCGTAGAAGACCGAACCTTCATCTGCTCAACTGACCAAGAGGACTCTGGTCCAACGAATAACTGGATGAATCCGGCTGAAATGAAATCAATAATGATCGATCTCTATCGTGGATCTATGCGTGGGCGCACTATGTATGTCATCCCTTTTTGCATGGGACCAATCGACTCAAAGGATCCAAAATTTGGAGTTCAGATAACCGATAGTGCATATGTAGTCATCTCAATGCACATCATGACTCGGATGGGTAGTGACGTACTGGCTGCACTTCAAAGTCGAGGGGAGTTCGTGAAAGCACTCCATTCAGTTGGTGCACCTTTAGCAAATGGTCAACGAGACGTGGCATGGCCTTGCAGCGAGACAAAATACATTTCGCATTTTCCTGAGGAGCGAATGATCTGGTCATATGGGTCCGGCTATGGAGGCAATGCACTTCTTGGTAAGAAGTGTTACTCACTTCGTATCGCATCTGTGATTGGGCGCGAAGAAGGTTGGTTAGCAGAGCACATGCTGATACTTAAAGTTACAACCCCTCAGTCAAGAGTGCACTTCATTGCAGCTGCCTTCCCATCGGCATGTGGCAAAACAAATCTTGCAATGTTGGATTCAAAACTTCCTGGTTGGAAAGTTGAAACTCTTGGAGATGACATTGCATGGATGCGTTTTGGTGATGATGGCCGCCTCTATGCCATGAACCCTGAAAACGGTTTCTTTGGTGTAGCACCCGGTACCGGTTGGTCGACTAACCCCAATGCAATGCGAACTATTGAAAAAGGAAACTCAATTTTCACAAACGTTGCACTTACTGATGATGGGGATGTCTGGTGGGAGGGTGCGACAGATGTTCCACCTGCTCATCTAACAGATTGGAAGAATCGCGATTGGACGCCAAATAATGGAGAACTTTCCTCACACGCTAATTCACGTTTCTGCACACCTGCAAGTCAATGTCCAATAATTGCGCCTGAATGGAGTGACTCCAATGGTGTACCGATTTCTGCGATTCTATTTGGTGGTCGTCGAAAGACAACTATTCCGCTTGTAGTCCAATCACGTGATTGGGAACATGGAGTATTCATGGCTTCCACGCTCTCTTCTGAGACAACTGCCGCAGCAACTGGACAGGTTGGTGTTGTTCGCAGAGATCCATTCGCAATGCTGCCTTTCATTGGTTATCACGTTGGTGATTACATCCAACATTGGCTCAATGTTGGTAAGCGCACAGATGCGAAAAATCTTCCTAAGATTTTCTACGTTAACTGGTTCCGACGCGGAAAAGATGGACGATTTTTATGGCCTGGCTTTAGCCAAAACATGCGTGTTCTTAAATGGGCAATCGAGCAAGTAGAAGGTAAACATTCATCTCAGGAGTCACTAATTGGTTTGGTTCCTAAAGTAGGCGCTCTAGATTTAGACGGCATGGAAATCAGCTCCGCAGACTTGGCTGAAGTCAGTAATGTAAGTATTGAAGAGTGGCGTGAAGAATTACCGATGATTGAAAATTGGTTTAAAAGTATTGGCAATAAACTGCCAGAGCAGATGGAAAAGCAGCTCAACTCTTTGAAGAATCGAGTTGGAGAACCTTAACCCTCAGTTTTCGGGTCAGGGCAATTTGGTGGCGGGTGAAGGATTTGAACCTTCGAAGGCAGAGCCGGGGGATTTACAGTCCCCTCCCATTGGCCGCTCGGGCAACCCGCCAAGGTCGAACAAGTATTGCGGCAATTATGGATAGTGCGAAGG
>Ga0222713_10003282_pt1 | contig 16856 bp, 16 predicted proteins | sample C33_649DmetaG_FD_165061 | JGI IMG/M metagenome (GOLD analysis project Ga0222713, IMG submission 165061) | Estuarine water microbial communities from San Francisco Bay, California, United States - C33_649D | ecosystem: Environmental > Aquatic > Marine > Unclassified | place: USA: California...
AAACCGCTCAGTCGTGATCGGATATACTTTTTTTGATCCATCCTTGTGGGGGCGTGGGGTCAATTCAGTCGTGAAAAAAGCCCAATTGGACCACGCTTTTCAGCAGGTGGAACAGGTCCTCTTTTATGTGTACGACCAAAATTTTCGCTCCCAAAAAGCGGTGGCAAAGCTTGGGGCACAACCTGTAGGAGTTCGAGGAGATCGAATGATTTTCGGCTTGACCCGGGCGCAGTGGTCCCCATCCTTACCCTAGGGCATAGGGGGCTTTAATCATGTTGCTAGGTGTAGTCTGGTCCGTTACTGCAAAGTCAAATCCAGGTCTGAGGCTATAACTTCCATAAACTCCGCGCTTGTTTAGGGCGATAAATCCAACCTGAAGATTTTCCCAATCCGGGTCGTTTTTATGCAGGTTTGAAATTCGTTCTACAACCATCCGGCATGCTTCATCAGGGGACATTCCGTGGCGCATAGCCTCGACAATCATCGCACTTCCCGCGGTTCGAATGACTGCTTCGCCTAGACCAGTGGCTGCTGCAGCACCTACTTCGTTGTCCAGAAATAAACCTGCGCCGATGATGGGGGAGTCCCCGATGCGCCCGTGCATTTTCCACGCGGCTCCACTGGTGGTACAGGCCGCGTATAAATTTTGTTGCTCATCGATCAGCAGCATACTGATGGTGTCGTGATTTTCTATATTGATCACCGGGCGGTATTCGGAAGTCTCTTTCCATTTTTCCCAGTCCTGTCGAGATGCTTCTGTCAACAGATTTTCTCGTTCAAATCCCTGCTCCAACGCAAATTCCAGCGCCCCATCACCACAGAGCATGATGTGCGGGGTTTTTTCCATCACCCGTCGGGCCACCGAAATCGGGTGTTTGATGTCTCTGAGAAAAGCGACAGAACCACACCGGCTTTGGGCATCCATGATGCAAGCGTCTAAAGTTACGATGCCTTCGCGGTCGGGATATCCGCCGTAGCCTACAGAGCGCACTTCTGGATCCGCTTCCGGTACCCGAACGCCTGCCTCCACAGCATCCAAGCCTGACCCCCCGGATTGTAGGGTTTTCCAAGCGGCGTCATTGGCCGCTAACCCGTGCTGCCAGGTCGATATGATTCTGGGAAAAGCACCTCTTTGACTAGGGATATCAGTTAAAGCGTCGGATTTACAGCCCATTAAGGCAATTCCAGTTCCGCCAGCTACCGCTTGTTTTAGGAAAGTTCTGCGAGACATAGTGTTGATTTTCCCTCAATGTACTAAAAATCAGAATCAACTGATCAATTTTTAGAACAAACGGCAATCGTCTGAGTTACTTCAGGTACGGGTCTGTAGGCCAGACAAACGGTACAGTTTCCCGGTTGATTCGGGGTAAAAACAAAGGAAAAGGTGTCCCCTTCTTGAATATTTTCGGGAAAATCGCAGACGCTCCCCAAGGCAAATGCGTTGGTGTACACCTGGTCAGTCCCAGGATCCCGCCACTGCGCGACTACCTGGGCAGGATTAAAATCTCCAGACACTACTTCGATGACGTAATTCATGCAGATCCCTTTGATGGCGAGTCGACCCACGAGCGGCTGATCGCCGCAGTCGACTAGGTACTCCTTTGAGGAGGATTCTTGCTCGCATCCGACCAACACCATCCATAAACTTGCCCAAAAGAAAAAGTGAGTTTTCATAAATTAGGGGTACATTGTATCTTCAAAAGTAGATATATTTAACCAACCTGAGCATCATCGAGGGTCCAAAAACCATGAAAAATTTTCGCCTACCCCTGCTGATTTCCGCATCATTGATCTTGGTTTTGCTGATGAATTATCTGGCCAATGCACTTCCTTTAGGTGGGATAACGACAGGTGAAGCTTCAGATCGTTTGCCCAATTTGTATACGCCCACTGGGGCTACTTTTTCGATTTGGGGTTTGATATACACCTTGCTGTTGGCTTATATCGTCGCTTTTTGGATCCAACGTCCAGATCAAATCACAGGGGAAGCAGGAGCTGTCACCCAAGCACACAGCCGTTGGTTAGTCATTAATTTTGGGGCTAATGTACTCTGGATTCTGGCTTGGCATCACTTGTTGATCGGGCTCTCCATGGGGATTATGCTTTTGATTTTATATTCGTTGATCCGCATGGCTCAACTAGGGATGCGGGGGCCTCAAGGCCCCCGCATCCAACACCTGTTGCGCCAAAGCGCCACGGGGCTTTATTTTGGCTGGATCACGGTAGCTACCATAGCCAATGCTACTGCGCTGTTGGTCTCCCAAAATTTTTCTGGTTGGGGTATTGCAGACGCCCAATGGACCTCCGGTATTCTTTTAGTAGGAGCACTCATCGCTAGTGCAGCCTTGATCAAGTTCAAGAACCCTGCCTATGGGGTTGCTGTTATCTGGGCCTTGATCGGGATCTGGAGCAAACACACTGACCCTGAGCAGTGGAATTTTCAATTCCCACTTGTCATCAAAACCACACAAGCCTGTTTGGTTTTGGTGGGCTCTGCACTGTTTTACAGCACATATTCCTCATTCACCCCTAAAACGACTGTTCGATGAAAAAAGCATTGGCCTGGACCCTCACCTTATTGGTAACTACTTGCCTTTGGGCACAAAACACATCTCCTGAACCGATTTTCCCTATAGTTCAGGGATTTGGCGGCATCTTTGATGCGCCACACGCTACGGAAAAACCAGATCCTACCTTGGAGTACAAGGTGGTGATCGATGTGGCTACGGGTGATCAAAACAAGTCCGAACCGTTTATGTCCCTGATTAACCTAGCGCGTTTGATCAACCTACACGCCATGGGTGGGGTACCCAAAGAAAATATCCACGTAGTGGCAGTGATGCATAAAGATGCGATGTGGGCGGTGCTGAGCCAAGAGGCTTACCGCAAAAAATTTGGGGTAGACAACCCCCATATTCCTCTTTTTCAGGAGCTAAAAAGGCACGGGGTAAAACTATTTGTCTGCTCCCAATCCCTGTATAAGCGAGAGGTCCCCTTTGAACAAGTAACGCCAGAGGTCGAAGTAGCTACTTCCATGTTGACCACCATGACTGCCTATCAGCTGAAGGGATATGCTGCCCTAAAGTTTTAAAGTTCTCGCCGGTAGAAGCGCAAAACACCTTGAGTGGCTCCTATAGCTACAAACGAGACGCCCAGGACAATTTCTTGCCGATCGGCGATTAGATAAATTCCATAGGCGATAAAGTACACGGCGTAAATCATAAAAAACGATTGACGTATCACGAGTTTTCTCTCTGGAGACAAACGCGCAAATCTCATGGTCAACCAGTGTATCAGGGCGATGACCCCCCAAACCGCCAAAACGATGACCATTATATTTTTGCCTTTTTCCATGCTTGTCGAAGGTACAAATAATTTTTCCCTAGCGTGAAGAGTATTATATTAGCCATCTAGACCCGCGCATATGCTCCACTACACCACGTATCAAGAGGCAAATACACATCAGTGGGTTACTTTTGTACACGGTGCGGGTGGAAGTTCCACCATCTGGTTCAAGCAAATCCGGGATTTTAAAAAACACTTTAATGTTTTGCTTCTGGATCTCCGAGGACATGGTCATTCAAAAATTTCCCTGACCGACTCCTTTAAAACCCGGTATACCTTTAATGCCATAGCGGACGACATCAAAGAAGTGTTGGATCACCTCAAAATTTCTTCCTCACATTTTGTGGGTATTTCCCTGGGCACCATTTTGATCCGTAATCTGGCCGACAGATACCCTAATCGCGTCGCCTCTATGGTACTCGGCGGGGCTATTGTCAAGTTGGATGTCCGTTCCAGACTGCTGATCCACCTGGGAAATGCCTTTAAATCTGTAGTACCCTACATCTGGCTCTACCGGTTTTTTGCTTTTATCATCATGCCCAATAAAAACCATAAAGAGTCTCGACTACTCTTTATTCGCGAAGCCAAAAAACTGTACCAAAAAGAATTTATGCGCTGGTTTAAGCTAACCGCTGATCTCAACCCACTGTTGAGGTTCTATCAAATGGCCAAAACCAGTATCCCTACCCTTTACTTAATGGGGGAACAAGACTACTTATTTCTGCCCCCTATCCGCGAATTGGTTAAAGACCATACCAATGCCATCTTACAGGTAGTTCCCGATTGTGGACACGTGGTCAACGTAGAAAATCCACAAACGTTTAACCAAAACACCCTACTTTTTCTACAACAACAGGGCTAGAACAGCAGTACCCCCCAACCCGATATGGAAAAACTCTCCCAGGAAGAAGTAGAGCGTCGAAGGAACAACAGCCTTGGGTTGGACTGGGTCATAAAGAGTAATCAATTGACAATCCACCTTTCGCTTACTTCAGAGAACGAGGTGAATCGTCTGTTGATTCAATTGGACCACCTCGCTGAACTTCAAAGACACCATCCCGATGTTGCGGTTAAAGGACAGAAAGTAACGATCTCCCTCACCACCCACGATGCTGCCGGAATTACCGTGAGAGATTTTAGGTATGCCGAGGCATTGGAGGCGTATCTAAATAGTTAACGTCCGATTTATGGTTTCACGGAATGCATGAAATCTATCCTGTCTAGGACCAATTCGAAAGACTCATTTTTCTTATTTCCGATTAAAAATACCAGCTCTTCAATCGAGTTTTCATTAAAGTGTGGCATGTTCAGGGTCCGCCCTCTAAATGAGGGGTACATATCTTTTAAGTCAATGATGATGTTTTCCCAATCGCCGCTTGTCTTGAAGGTGGTCGTATAGGAATAGTAGGTGTTTCGGTTGCTTTTAACTCTAAATTGATATTGTTTTCCATCGCCCTTGAGGCGAATCACGATTTTGCTGTTTTCATGAGTACGGATTTTCTCAAATTGATAGCGTAAGGAGGAAAAACCTCCGTTGTTTTCTAAGGATACATTTCCAGAATACACTCCATGACCTTCACTGTCTATCTTGAATTGACCGGTAGATCTTCCTCCCATTACCGCATCATCAACCACTACCCAGTCATTTACCGGTGCAGTATGATTAAAATCAAAAATTAATTGAGACTGAACAAGTATGGCCATAGCGATTGTTGTAAATAGTTTCATTCCATAAAGGTAACGCCTAAAATCGAATGATAAGTTCATTGAATACGTAGACTCTTTTTCTACAAGCGCCGGAAATTCATCGGCCAACACCTAAATAAAAACTAATTTTATTGGCGTACCGAATCTTGCAAATAGGGCCCTGATCACAGATGATAAAAATTGCCTACAGTCCCATTTATTGTCACCATCTTCCACCGGGACATCGTTTTCCCATGTTAAAGTATGAGCTGATTCCTGAACAACTCCTCTATGAAGGGACGATTGGTCAGGACAACTTGTTTGTTCCCCAAAAATGTACAGAGGTTGATGTACTGCGCACGCACGAGAAGGAGTATTTCGATAAGTTGATCCACCAACAACTAAGCTCCTCGGAGCAAAGAAAAATCGGATTTCCACAATCTCCGGAGCTGATGGAACGCGAATTAATCATTGCACAAGGAACCATTGATTGCGCCTTATGGGCCTTGGATCACGGTTGTGCACTGAATATTGCTGGAGGAACACACCATGCATTTGCCGATCGAGGCGAAGGTTTTTGTTTGTTAAACGACCAAGCCATCGCTTCTGATTACTTACTGCACCACAAAAAGGCCCACAAAATACTGATTGTTGACTTAGATGTTCATCAAGGAAACGGCACGGCAAAATTGATGGAGCAGGAAGACCGCGTGTTTACTTTTAGCATGCACGGAAAAAATAATTATCCGTTTCACAAGGAAACCTCGGACTTAGATATTCCACTTCCCGATGGAATAACGGGACAGGAATATCTGAAAATTCTCGACCGTACACTGTTCTCTTTATTGGATACGGTACAACCTGATTTTATATTTTACCTATCCGGGGTCGATATATTATCCACAGACAAGTTTGGGAAGTTTAAGGTGAGTATCGAGGAATGCAAACAACGCGACGAACTGGTTTTTCAAGCAGCCTACGAGAACAACATACCGATTGCGGTATCGATGGGGGGTGGGTATTCGCCCGACATCAATGATATCTTACAGGCACACTGCAATACTTTTAGGGTCGCGGCCCATCTGTTTTAGGCAAATGCTGCACCGATGAAAATCTGTGCTCCGATTAATTTAATACTATTTTATGTCAGAAATTAGGGATTCTATTATTGTTTTTGGTGATCGATTAATGGTTTGCGCCGTCGTCATCGATGAATTCTTGCAATTCTACAAAGCAGGGGTAACCACTAGATCCAAGATTACCCAGCCTAAAACTCAGAGTGATTCACTTAAAATATCAAAGTGCCATTGGTAGGCAAGCGACCCTAATCGAAAAGATTTTTATGGCTACATTAAAATATTCTAACAATAAACAAATCAATAACCTCAACTAAAATCAGTGTAATAATGATATACTCCAGTCGGCTACTTTCATTATGGTCTAAAATATCCTTGAAAAGGTCAAGTTCTTCTTTTATGATTGAATTTCTTTCATATATGTACTGATATCGATCTTTTAAATCAAAAATCTGCTTTAATTCAATATTGATTTAGTTTACCACGGCATTAAGTGACCCAACCACTCCCAATTTTACCTCCATAACAGGGTAGTAAAAAGGTATAAAATGAATACTTATTGAACCCGCTGAGCACCTCATGAGGATTGTCATTTTTTTGTTTTTTACGGATTGTTTAAGATGAAAGAGTTTTCAAATTATTGTACTATGATTACTCATTAAAATATGTTTAATATTGTTATATTTATGTAGAAAACGAGGACATTAATATATTACTATAACAAGATGAAGATATTTACTGATGGGTTTTTTTCAATAGACCCTATAAATGGATTTTTGCCAGTTTCAGAGCCTCTACCTGTACTTCCAGAAAGGTATTCTGAAATTCAAAAATTGTTAGATAATATGCCGATAAGAAAAACAGATGGCAATCCAGGACTTTTAAGTTTTGAGGGTGAGTTTGAAGCTGAAGTGATCAAAATCACCAACTACAAAAATTTAGTCTACACTGAAACGGATAAATTTGTTTTAGCTTCTTTGTTTAGAGCCTATAGTTTTATTACATCTGCCTATACTTTAGCACCAGCACACCATACGTTTTTGAAAACAGGTAAATATGGCAAAGCTCATGATTTACTTCCACAAAATATTGCTCAACCATTTGTAGCAGTTTCTGAAAAATTAGAGGTTTATCCATGGATTGACTATCATTATGCATATAGCTTAGGCAACTATGTTAAAATAGACAAACTTGGAGGATATGAATGGACAAATCTATCTATGGCTGTTAAATTTTCAGGCATGGATGATGAGAGAGGATTTATTATGCTACATGTTGATATTAATCAGTATTCTCCAGATATGATTAAATCTGTTTTTGGCATAGTAGATAGCAACAAAACTGGAGAAGTATTAAATGATTCTGTAAAGTTACTTGCCGACACTTTACATAAAATGAATGACCGAAGGAAGTTAATGTGGGAAGCCTCACGTTGGAAACATTACAACGACTTCAGAGTTTTTATAATGGGTGTAAAAGGAAATGAAGATATTTTTCCAAATGGTTTATTATATGAGGGAGTTTGGGAAGAACCACACGCATATAGAGGGCAAACAGGTGCTCAAGACAACATTATACCTACAGCAGATATCGTAAGTGGAGTATTAAATTACTATCCTAAAAATCAATTAACAGAGTACTTATTAGATCTTAGACAATATAGACCAGTGTGTGTTCAAAAGTTTTTTTTAGAACTAACACAACAAATGTCCGATAATCCTCTTGCAAATCGATTAATTAATGATGATGATCAATTGGGTATGCAAGAATTGATGAAGGTATATGAAGAAATATATTTATTCAGAAATGGTCACTGGCAATTTGTTCAAAAATATATCATGCAGAATACCGCATATCCTAAAGCAACAGGAGGAACTCCTATCACTCAATGGATACCAAATCAGATAAAAGCTGTCCTAAGCGCTATGAAAGTCCTATCTGAATCTATGAAATCATCAAATGAATTTTCTTTAGAGGATTGGAACCAAAATTATCAAAGGAAGGTTGACTTACTTAACAAACAGCTAGAGATTGTATCTATAGATGCTTTCAATCCAGAGGACGTATTTAAACTCAATAATGATTTAGGTTATCAAGACTTCTGATTAAAACAAAAATTAATAAGGGTTTAAATAACCCTAAATATTAGTTTTGTTACTAAACTAAGATTAATATTGAAGCTTCACTAAATTTAATGCTCTCACCCCCTCTTTTTTAAAGGCTACATAATACCGCAAGTGCTTCTTCAGTTTTTTGTTTTTTAAGCAGTTCTTTTGCCATTAGGTGAACTTTTCTCTCTTTTTCGTTTAAATTTTTTAATTCCAAAATATGCTTTAGCTCACCCTGATTTTTTAGTTTGGAAATTATTTCAAGGTTAGGTAATTTATAGCAATTTCCCAATCTGCCTAATTCATTTCCGGTCAATATAAGGCTGTTTTGGACATGTACAGGAAGATTATCCACCCCTATTCCTTTAATTGTGGGTTTTTCTATTTCAAATAAGGCGTCATTAGTTATTCTTGCATACCAGTTTTTCCCCAATCGCGCTACCAAGTCTAGTTTAATCGTATCTAATTTACCATCATCCCCCAAATAGTTTTTATTTATGTGAATATTTTCTACCCTACATATTACTAGGTTACCTGCTCCACCCTCTGTTCCTAGAGCAATTATTTGTTCAACAACACATTCAAAAGAAACAGGAGATTCTGCCACTCTTGGAGGTGATATTTTCAGTGATGCTATCGGGGTTAATCCAGATTTTATAAATTCATTTATTCCCTTGTCATATTCTGTACTTGTTAGAGACATTTGTTCCACAATTCCGAAGTTTACAATATTAATGCAGACTTCTTTTACCTCTTTTACATTTTCTAAAGTGTGCTTAGTAGTGTTGTTTGAGCCTCTTCTTGCTGGAGAAAACACAAGTATTGGGGGATTTGCACTAAAAACATTAAAAAAACTGAATGGGCTCAAATTAATATTTCCCTCAATATCCACGGTGCTTGCAAAAGCTATGGGTCTAGGGGCAATTGCCGTAAGTAGGAGTTGGTGTAAGTCCTGGGTAGAGATAGAATTTGGTTCTATGGTTTTGGTGTTATTCATCTGGTTTTATTAATATTCACAGGGTAATAGTTGTGATTTGACTTCTCCAAACCCAACTCTCATGCCATTTTTTTCACAGTAGCCCTTCATGATAACTGTATCAAAATCTTCAATAAAGCTCCTAATTTCGCCACTCACTAATTTTATTGGGTTTTTTCCACCCCATGAAAGTTCTAGCATAGAGCCGTATGATCCACTTTCCCTACCGGAAATAGTTCCTGAAGCCATAAGGTCTCCTACATTTAAATTACACCCATTAATCGTATGATGGGCCACTTGCTGTGCCATATTCCAATACATAAACTTAAAATTTGATCTACTTACCAAGCTTTCATTTTTATTTAAAGGCTTAATAGATACTTCTAAATTTATATCGAAATTCTTTAATCCTTTGAAGGATAAGTATGGGAGCACTTCAGGTTGCTGTATAGGTCCTTCTACTCTGAATGGTTCTAGGGCCTCCATTGTTACAACCCATGGAGATATAGAAGAGGCAAAGCTCTTAGATAAAAAAGGGCCTAATGGAATATATTCCCATTTTTGAATATCTCGAGCAGACCAATCATTAAAAAGTACTTTGCCAAATATATAATCCTCGGCAATATCCGTAGTTAGAGAGGAACCTAATTTTGTGCATTTCCCAATGATAAATCCCATCTCTAGTTCAAAGTCTATTTTTGAAGAGGGCTTCAAAACAGGCAGATCGGTATTTGGATTAACGACTTGCCCTTTTGGTCTTTTTATTGGCGTACCGCTTACAACAATTGAAGACGCCCTGCCATGGTATCCTATTGGCAAATGTCTCCAATTAGGTAGGAGGGCATTTTCGGGATCTCTAAACATTTTACCCACGTTGGTTGCATGTTCTATACTGGAATAAAAATCTGTATAGTCTCCAATAGAAACAGGGAGTTGCATTTTTATTGTTTCCTTGTTTACAAACGCATCTTTATTTTTTCTTAGTACAGACTTTTTGTTACACAGCTCAGACTGAATATGCAGCCTTACTGCTGACGTAGTTAATTTTCCTAGAGAAATAAAATCGTTTAAATAATTATTGTCAAAGACTTTTCTATCAAATGAGAAATTTTGAAATATACCTAAATCAAATGCTTTTACTAGATCTAAAATTTTGTCACCTACAGCTACACCTACTCTTGCGCCTATTTTCTCTGAATAGAAAATACCAAAAGGGATATTGTGTATACTGAAGTCTGAATTTTCTGGAATATCTATCCAAGGGTCCATAATAAGTTAATGTTTAATTATAAGTTGCATGCCATCTGAAATTAATTTATTCATTGTACTTGTTGATTTCAACTTATTTAAATGTTCGTGTATTTCTTTTTCTACTTCAAGACCTTTTCCATAAACTAATTCATACATTTCAAGGCATAAAAGCCAATCCTCAGGGTAATTTTCCTTTAACTCCTCTAGTATTTTTAAAAGAGAATCCTCTTCCAAGCTAGAATTTTCTCTCATATACCTTAAATTCTCATATAAGGCATAAAGCTTTTTTTGGAGATTGTTAGGTGATGGTTTTCGACTTTTTGTTTTTGAAACTTTATACAAGTTTCTAAAAGAATTTGGACAGGCGGGTCCTGCAAAAGCAGATATTACCTTTTTTCCAACTGCCATATCGTAAACTCCCCATTCTGGTTTAAATAAGATCATATCTCCATAGGTGACGGTACAGTTATTAAAAGATATAAGAATTATTTTTCCTCTTATATCCCTTTTTCCTGTAATAATTTCACCACTTACTTCTATACCTCCTTCAAAATGCAAACACACTTGTTTTCCTTCACAAATACCATATATCTCTAAATCCTTAGGTGACATGTCTTCAATAGCTAGATTGGTGTTCTCTAGTTTTCCTATTGGGCTTCCAAATCCGTTTGGGTGTTGATGAACACTATGGCTGTTTAGTTCTTTTTCTCTGGAAGCCAAAGCAGTTTGTCCTAATGTCTGTATATAAATAACCTTATTTTCAAAAGAAATTACTTTTGAAAACAAACCTGAAATTTGCAATCCAGTACTTAGTTCTACAGTTCCTATATTTTGAGACTCAATTAGTTTTTCTACACCCTTGAGTCCGCCAGTTCTCAGGGCCATTTTGTCTGCAAACTTTTCTAAAATATAACTTAGGTGTGCAAAATTTGGTGTAACAAAAAGCTGAGGCTGTGTCTTTGTTATATCAAAATTAACTTGTGCAGCGTCTATGGTATAATTTCTTTTTTCTACCTGCTTTAGTAGACATAGTTTACTTTCTTCTATGGAGGAAAGTAAACCGGCGCCATATATTTTAGGATTGTCTAAGGTACCAATCAATCCGTATTCGACTGTCCACCAATGAAGGTTTCTTAGTTGAGCCATTTCTGATAACTCTCCCATGTTTTCTTGTAATTTTTGAAGTTCCATTATAGCATTTTCAATACTTCCATGATCTGCTTCTGGATCTTCTTTTAAGATAGAAACTTTTCTAACTGCCTCGTATATTTCATAGTCTTTAGGTGATGAAATGGCCTTACTGCCTATTTCGCCAAATCTACGCAGGTACTCTGCATATTCAGGATTTCCTATAATTGGGGCATGGCCTGCTGCTTCATGAATAATGTCTGGAGCGGGGGTATAAGCTATTTGATCTATATTACGAATATCAGAAGCTATCACCAACACATTGTAGGCCTGGAATTCCATAAATGCATTGGGTGGGATAAATCCATCAACAGAGACTGCAGCCCAGCCAATATCTTTAAGAATTCTATTCATTCCTTCCATCTCTGGAATACGATCGATACTAATCCCTGTACGTTCAATTCCGTCAAGATAATAATGATGAGTTACTTTTGGCAAGTAATTTAAATTTAACCGCATCACATATCTCCATATAGCGTGATCCTGTGCTGTGTAATCTTCATATGGTTGTTTAACTATAAAGTCATGGAGGTAGATTGGTAACTTTTTTGTGACTTCATTCCATTGAAAATTTGTAAGAACTTTTGAATTCATGGGGAAGTGGATTTATAAAGTACCTCTATTTTCTTGTTCTCTCTCTATTGCTTCAAATAATGACTTAAAATTACCTACACCAAAGGATTGAGCCCCTTTTCTCTGAATAACTTCAAAGAAAAGCGTTGGTCTGTCAACTATTGGTTTGGTAAATAACTGAAGTAAATACCCCTCCTCATCACGATCAATAAGTATACCGTTTTGTTTTAGTATTTCTACATCTTCGTCAATTTCGCCTACTCTTTCTAATAAGTCGTCATAATAAGTTTCGGGCACATACAGAAATTCTATACCTCGTAGTTTCATTGCGGAAACTGTATCGATAATATTATCAGTGGCTACTGCTATGTGTTGTACTCCTGGACCACCATAAAAATCTAGATATTCTTCTATTTGAGATTTTTTCATCCCCTCTGCCGGTTCGTTTATCGGAAATTTAACGCGCCCATTTCCATTACTCATAACCTTACTCATAAGTGCGGTATATTTAGTAGATATATCATTGTCTGTAAATGATATAATTTGAGCAAACCCCATTGTTTCAGCATAAAATTTACACCAACTATTCATATCTCCCCATCCAACATTCCCCACAATATGATCTATGAATTTTATGCCCACTGAAGGTGGACTGTAATGCGAAGTCCATTTTTTAAATCCAGGCAAAAATGGACCTCTGTAATTTTTTCTCTCTACAAAAATATGAACTACCTCACCATAAGTGCATATTCCAGACCTAACTACCTGCCCATGTTCATCCTCTTCAAGGGTAGGTTCCATAAATGGAATAGCCCCTCTCTTGGTTGTTTCTTCATAAGATTTTGTAGCATTTTCGACCCAAAGGGCAATTACCTTTACACCATCTCCATGGGTGTTTATGTGCGTATTTATGGGACCGTCTTTTTGAAGGGGAGTGGTTAAAACAAGTGTTATTTTGTCTTGTTTAAGCACATAAGAAACTCTGTCTTTTATACCTGTTTCTAGTCCTGCATATGCATGAGATTGAAATCCAAATGCAGTCTTGTAAAAGTGGGCACTTTGTTTGGCATTTCCCACATACATCTCTATGTAATCAGTACCTAATAGGGGCAAAAAGTCTTCTGCATCAGAAAATATTTTTTTCATCCCATATTCGGTATTTTGTAGTTCCTTAAGTTTTCTTATTTCAGCCATTTTCCTCTATTTTAGCAACTATACTATGATTCCTCTAACCAAGATTGGTAATACGATTCATCATTAATTTTCATAGCCTCCTCTGTTACCATAAGCGGTTTAAAAGTGTCTACCATTACTGCGAGTTCTGCAGTTTCTTTTTTCCCAATGCTTTTCTCCATAGTTCCAGGGTGTGGACCATGTGGTATACCAGATGGATGAAGCGTTATTTGACCTTCTACAATATTTTTTCTGCTCATAAAATTACCATCAACGTAGTATAATACTTCATCAGAATCTATATTGCTATGGTTATAAGGTGCAGGAATTGCGTTGGGGTGATAGTCGTACATACGAGGTACAAAGGAGCAAATAGTAAACCCGCTATTTTCAAAAGTTTGGTGTACTGGGGGCGGCTGATGCACCCTACCTGTTATAGGTTCAAAATCATGAATGGAAAATTTGTATGGGAAGTTGTAGCCATCCCACCCGACCACGCTAAATGGGTGAGCAGCATATACATACTCATGAATAAAGTCTTGTTTTTTAACTTTAATGATGAACTCTCCCCTTTGATTATATGTCTCTAATTCTTCTGGCCCGTGTAAATCTCTTTCACAAAATGGAGAACTTTCTAGGTGTTGTCCAAACCAGTTTCTGTATCTTTTGGGTGTATATATTGGATTTTTAGCTTCAACGATAAACAGCCTATTGTCTTGATCATCAAAATTAATCTGGTAAATAACTCCTCTGGGAATTAATAGGTAATCCCCATATTTAAACGAGATGTTTCCTAGATGAGTTCTTAATTTCCCAGAGCCTTTATGAATGAAGATGAGCTCATCTGAATCGGTATTTTTATAGAAATACTCTTTTAGAGAACTAACAGGTGCGGCTAGCACTATACTACAATCACTATTTGTTAGGACAGTTTTTCTACTCTCTAAATAATCTGTTGTAGGCGTGATATTAAAACCCCTAAGCGCTAGAGATTTCATGTTTTTTTCTACAGCTATTTTTGGAGCAACATTATAAGATTTTAAAATTTCCTTTACTTGCGTGGGTCTTTGAGTGTGGTATAAAAGGGAAGCCATGCCGTCAAACCCTATAGTCCCAAAGAGTTCCTCATAATAAAAATCTCCTTGTTCATTTTTAAAAATTGTATGTCTTTTTTTAGGAATAATTCCAATCTTGTGATAGTAAGGCATAGTCTTAATTTTAGGTTTTAATTAAAGCAGTTGTTCCTTTTTCAACCGAAAGTTTTTCGATGGCTATATTGAGAGAATTCTTTGTTAAGTTTAAGCCATCTGGACTTTTTTTATGCAGTTCATTAAGTGCTTTTTTGATTGTATTTGAGCAATCTTCAAACAATAATTTGTCTGTTATTTCTCCATCACTATTCATTAAATAAGCAAAAACCCTAGCCATACCGCAATTGGCTATGAAGTCTGGAATAATCGATATTTTTTGATCCATTTTTGAGAGTAATGGACCCATGAAAATTTCTGGATCGTTAAATGGCACATTAGCACCGCAACTCACTAATTTCAATCCTTTTTTAATTAGCGACTCCATTTGGTTTTTCTCCACCATTCTTGAACCTGCTGCGGGAATAAATAGATCTGTTTTTAACTGCCAAGCAGCTTCAATTCCTTGGTCATTAGCAATGAAGTTAGGAAGTAGGTGAAGACGCCCTTTGTTTTGATAAAACAATTCTATGTCTTCTAAACTAAAGCCTTCTTCATTAAGAAGTCCTCCCATTTGGTCAATTATAGCTACTATCTTAACACCTGATTGACTAAGATAATAGCCTGCTGCAGCACCTACATTCCCCCACCCTTGAATTATTGCTTTTTTACCTTGGATATTGCCGCCCCAAATTTGATAATAATGCTTTACCGCTTCTGATACTCCATAACCAGTAATTAAGTCAGAAACTAGGTGATTAGTTCCTGTAGGAGGTTTATATAAAGGGTTTGTAACACATTTTGAAACCCCAGTTTTTAAGCGTATAATTTTAAATTTATTTTGTTTTTCATTATGATCGAAGTGCCCATTTACAATTCCTTCTTGAGGATGTGCTATTCCCAAACTTTCTGTTATTGGAATAACTTCTTGAATCTCATCTATATTTAAATCACCACCCGTACCGTAATAGCTTTTTAAAATAGGTTTGATAGCAGCATACCATCGAGTTAAAACCTCTTTCTTTCTAGGGTCTTTTGGATCGAAGTTTATCCCTGATTTAGCTCCGCCGATTTGAGGACCGGAAACAGTAAATTTTATTTCCATAGTCTTAGCTAAGGAGGTTACCTCATGACGATTTAAACCTTTTCTCATTCTGGTTCCTCCACCTGCTGCCCCACCTCTAAGAGAATTTATTACAACCCATCCCTTAGCCTCGGAATCTCTATCTATCCATTCAAATACAATTTCCGGGGCAGTGTGTTCAAATATTTCTATGAGATTATTCATCTTTTTTATTTCTAAAAATTGTGTGTAATTAAAGTTATAAATCCGCTGTCAAAATATTTTTATACACTTAATATTTTTGTAAATACAGAAATTATATATATTTATATTACTTTTTTTAGAAAAAAATTCTATTTAATCCGTTAATTTAACTTAAATATGGACAATAAATTAGATGTAATTGACATCAGTATATTAAACCTTTTACAAGAAGATGGCAGAGTTACCATAAAGAAAATATCGGAGGAATTAAATCTTTCTACAACACCTATTTTTGAGAGGATAAAAAAACTAGAGAAGGGAGGGTATATTAAAAATTATGTAACCCTCTTAAACCACCGAAAACTAGGTTTAAAGCAAGTGGTATTTATCCAATTAACTTTAAAAGAGCACTCAAGAAGCTATATAGAGAAATTTGCCAACGAGGTAAAGTTGTTTCCAGAAGTGTTAGAATGTTACAGGATAACTGGGAATTTTGATTTTTTACTTAAAGTGTTGGTTACGGATATTGAGTCTTATGAGAATTTTATTTTAACTAAACTTTCATTGCTATCCAACTTAGGTAATGTTCAAAGTCATATTGCGTTATCAGAGGCTAAAAACACAACAAAGGTTAATTTGAATGTATTAAAAAGCCGGAGGGAATAACAAGATTTAAATAAATTATTGTTTCATTACTGAAAGCAACATCAATTTTTAAAAAATAACTAATCGGTATATGATTAAGTTTTACTTGATTAATTGATTTTTATCTTTTTTCGATTTTCAATTGTTATAGAGACAACTTATCCATAAGAAGAATACTTTTTTACCCTACTGAGCACCCCCAGGAGCACCCTCGGGAAATGAAAAAACCCGTAAGTCCTTGTTGTGTAAGGGTTTACGGGTTTTGAGTGGTGGTACCTCCAGGAATCGAACCAGGGACACATGGATTTTCAGTCCATTGCTCTACCAACTGAGCTAAGGTACCGAGCGCCGAAGCGGATGCAAATATAAAGGAAATTTAGG
>Ga0222713_10003284_pt1 | contig 16849 bp, 13 predicted proteins | sample C33_649DmetaG_FD_165061 | JGI IMG/M metagenome (GOLD analysis project Ga0222713, IMG submission 165061) | Estuarine water microbial communities from San Francisco Bay, California, United States - C33_649D | ecosystem: Environmental > Aquatic > Marine > Unclassified | place: USA: California...
CATTCTGGCAAGAAACTACGATCCCGGTTGGAATATGAGTGATGCGTACCGCTGAATCTGTGGTGTTAACGCTCTGCCCACCAGGACCAGATGAGCGATAAACATCGATACGTAGCTCATTCATATTAATCTGAACATCAATTTCCTCTGCCTCTGGAAGAACTAAAACTCCTGCAGCCGAGGTGTGAATTCGCCCCTGTGATTCAGTCTCTGGAACTCTTTGGACTCTATGAACTCCACCTTCAAACTTAAGCTTTGAAAACGGCGCAGCTCCAGCAGCCGTTGCCCCGCGAGCTTTAACTGCAACAGATATGTCTTTATATCCCCCAAGATCACTTTCAGTGACATCAATAATTTCAGTCTTCCAACCTTGCTTCTCAGCATAACGAAGATACATTCTCAATAGATCTCCAGCGAAAAGAGCTGATTCATCTCCACCAGCTCCAGCTTTAATCTCTAAAATAACATCACGATCATCATTAGGATCTCTTGGTAATAGCAGCTCTTCCATAGTGCTTGCATAATCTTCATAAGCTTTTTCAAGAGCAGGAATCTCTGCAGCAAAATCTGGTTCAACCTCTGCTAGTTCGCGAGCAGCAGTGAGATCCTCTTCAGACTTTTTGAAGGCGCGATAGCCAGCAATGACAGGTCCTAGTTGGGCATATCTCTTTCCTAGTTGGCGAGCTTTTCCTTGATCAGCATGAATCGATGGATCTGCCATATCTTTTTCCAATTGCTCATACTCTTTGAGTATTTCAGGCATGGTGGAGAAACGGTTGGCATTCTTCTCAGCCATTTGCTCCCTGCCTTTCTAACCTCAAGTAAACCTAGTTTGATAAATAAGAAAAGACCGCGCCCCAGTTAATACCGGGGCAACGGCCTTTACTTTAAAAAGCTACTTCTTGGTCTGTTGTTTCTTGGCTCTCTCTTCGAACTTAGCAATACGTCCACCAGTATCAAGGATGCGCTGCTTGCCAGTGTAGAAAGGGTGGCTAGCTGAGGAAATTTCCACAGTAACTAGCGGATACTCCTTGCCATCGCTCCAAACCATCTTTTGATCACTTTTAATTGTAGAGCGGGTCAAAATCGCAAAATCTGCAGAGGTGTCACGGAATATCACATATCCATATTCAGGATGAATATCTTTACGCATCTTTATTGCTCCTTATTTTTTATCTAGCTGGGTCCGAGGAATTTCGGTGAACCAGCTACTTAGGTGCGAAGGCTACCTAAAGCCCCCACATTTGAGCCAATTGGCCCTTACTCCCCCTTCGGGGATTGATCAGGACCAACGGTAGTCTTTTGAACCTGCATCAAAAATTCAGCATTCGACTTAGTTCCCTTCATCCTCTCTAGGAGAAGTTCAAGAGCTTGTTGGGAATCAAGGGCGTGAAGAACTCGACGAAGCTTCCAGACAATATTTAGCTCCTCAGGTCCCATAAGAATTTCTTCCTTACGAGTTCCAGAGGCATCGATATCAACTGCTGGGAAGATGCGCTTATCAGCAAATCTGCGATCAAGCTTAAGCTCCATATTTCCAGTTCCTTTAAACTCCTCAAAGATAACTTCATCCATCTTTGAACCAGTTTCAACTAGAGCTGTTGCCAAGATAGTTAGTGATCCACCATCTTCAATATTTCTCGCTGCTCCAAAGAATTTCTTTGGCGGATATAGCGCTGCTGAATCAACACCGCCGGAGAGAATTCTTCCTGATGCTGGGGCTGCAATGTTATAAGCGCGACCAAGACGAGTAATTGAATCAAGTAAAACGACAACGTCATGTCCTAGCTCGACTAAACGCTTTGCACGTTCAATAGCAAGTTCAGCAACTGTGGTGTGATCATCTGCAGGGCGATCAAAAGTTGATGCAATTACTTCACCCTTTACTGATCTTTGCATATCAGTAACTTCCTCAGGGCGTTCATCAACTAGAACAACCATTAGGTGACACTCTGGATTATTGGTTGTTATGGCGTTAGCAATTGCTTGCAGCACCATAGTTTTTCCAGCCTTTGGTGGGGAGACAATTAATCCACGTTGCCCTTTACCAATTGGGGCAATCAAGTCAATTACGCGAGTAGTTAAAATATTTGGAAGGGTCTCAAGACGTAGACGATCTTGGGGATAGAGCGGAACAAGTTTTGAGAAATCAACTCTCTCCTTTGAACTATCCGGCTCCATGCCATTGATAGTGTCGAGGCGAACTAGTGCATTGAATTTTTCTCTCTTTTCACCCTCGCGCGCTTGGCGCACCTGTCCGGTGACTACATCGCCTTTTCTAAGGCCATATCTGCGCACCTGTTGGAGCGAGACATAAACATCATTTGGACCAGGCAGATAACCAGCAGTTCTAAGGAATGCGTAATTATCAAGAATATCTAGCAGCCCACCAACTGGAAGAAGCACATCGTCTTCACTTAAAACTATCTCGCGCTCTCCGCGGCTTGGGCGATCTCTATCTCTACTGCGATCACGGCCTCTATCGCGGTGACGGTCTCTGCGCCACTCTCTATCTCCTCGAGAGTTATCGCGTGAATTGCTATTGCTTGAGTTATTGGAACTATTACTTGAATTATCTGAAGGCATATCTTCCTCATCTTCATCATCATCTTCGCTATCAGATGACGCTGTTTCATTTGAGTTGTTGTCACGTCTCTTTTGATTCCTTGCGGCTCGCTTTGCTTCGCGTTCAGCTTTAGCAGCTTCGCGGTTAGCGGCCTGCAGATCGGTGATTGATGTTACTAGGTCAGGCTTCTTTAAATCTGCTGCGCCTTCGATACCTAGATTAGTTGCAATTTTTCTTAACTCAGGAAGTAGCAATGCAGATAGATCGCCAGATTCTCTCCGAGCACGTGTGCTTGTTTCTGCCATTTATGGTTCTTTTCTAGACCTTAAGTGAGATCTTTTAGTTTGAATTTATGATTTTTTTTATCTGGTCTTACGGGAAGTATCAGATTGTGGGCTCAAGATGTCTGCCCTACGAGTGGGAAATCTACCACTGCCTCGAGCCAACCGACAAATCCAAGGCTTTGCCCGCTTCTTTAGGCTAGTTATACCGCTGCAATCCTTACGCCAGTTGGAGAGATCTCAAGATCCATCGCCTTAAAGTAATCGCCCCCACTGCGAATCAAATCGTCATGTTCGGCCTTAGTTGCAGTGTGCAGAACCAGAACTGAGGGCCCTGCCCCAGAGATCATTGCCGCTACCCCAGCTTTTCTAAATTTATTTACTAGATCTATCGACTTTGGCATCGCCTCTCTTCGATAACTTTGGTGAAGAAGGTCTTGCGTTGCAGCAAACAATAACTCTGGCCTAGAAGATAAGGCATGAACTAAAAGGGCAGATCTTCCTGAGTTAATACTGGCATCGCTATGGGATATCTGCTCTGGAAGCATTTTTCTTGCCTTGCCAGTTGAGAGCTGAGAGTCAGGGATAAATAAAAGTGCTCGGATATTTGGATCAACGCTAAAGCCTGAAGCGCATCCAGTTAAGACCTTTGCTCTATCTTCCATCCAAGAAATTGTTGCACCACCCAAGGTTGCAGCAGCAATATTATCTGGATGTCCTTCAATATCTGTGGCAAGAGCAATCAGATCATCATCGCTCATCAAATTACTTCCAGAGAGAACTAAAGATCTAGAAAGACTTAGTCCGCCAACAATTGCAGCAGCTGATGATCCAAGTCCTCTTCCATGAGGAATTTCATTTAGGCATCTCAGTGCAATGCCTCTTGGTTTACCACCCATAAACTCAAAACCTGCCATCATCGATTTGATTACTAGATGTTTTCCATCCTTCTTAACATCATCTGCTCCCTGGCCAGTAACATCAACATCAAAGACTTCATCATCTAAAATTTGAGCAACATAAGTGTCGCGAAGTTCAAGGGCTAGAGCTAAGCAATCAAAGCCGGGGCCTAAATTGGCAGAGCTAGCCGGAACGCTTGCCTGCATCGGAGTTGCCTTATAAGTAAGGCGATCTTTAAATCCTCTAGACATGGTTAGCTAAGTCCAATCACTTTGGCAGCTTTTTTAACATCAACAGGGACAGTGATTGGTTTATCAGCTCCTTTTAATATCCATTGAATATCTTTTAGACCATTTCCAGTTACCGTAATAACAATTTTCTTTCCCTTTGGTAGCTTCTTGGCAGCCTTATATTTAATTAATCCGGCAAGTCCTGCAGCACTTGATGGTTCAACAAAGACTCCCTCTTTAGCTGCAACTAAACGATAGGCGCTTAATATCTCGGCATCGCTGACCATATCTATTAAACCTTTTGATTCATCTCTAGCTTGCTCTGCCTGCTTCCATGAAGCAGGGTTTCCAATACGAATAGCGGTGGCTAGCGTCTCCGGGTTTTTAACGATCTTGCCACGAACGATAGGAGCTGCTCCCTTTGCTTGAAATCCCCACATAGCTGGAAGTGATTTTGAAATCCTATCTGCGTAATACTCTTTATAACCCTTCCAATAAGCGGTGATGTTTCCAGCATTTCCAACTGGCATAACATGTATATCTGGGGCAAAGCCAAGCGCGTCTATAACTTCAAATGATGCGGTCTTTTGCCCTTCGATGCGATAAGGATTTACTGAATTAACAAGTGAAACTGGATATTGTTCAGAGAGTTGCTTTGCAAGAGTTAAGCAATCATCAAAATTACCTTTTACTTGTAACAATTTTGCGCCATGGGCGATTGCTTGGGCTAGCTTTCCCATAGCGATCTTTCCTTGCGGAACTAAAACAACAGGAACCATTCCAGCCTTAGTGGCATAAGCAGCTGCGCTTGCACTGGTATTGCCGGTAGAGGCGCAGATAACTGCCTTTGCTCCATCCTCTGCAGCCTTTGAAATAGCCATCGTCATTCCACGATCTTTGAAAGATCCAGTGGGATTTGCTCCTTCAAATTTAAGCCAGACATCATTTCCCAACATCTCAGAGAGCACGCAGGCATAGATAAGCGGAGTGCCACCTTCATTTAACGTAACAATTGGAGTTTTGCTACTAACAGGTAAACGCTTTTCATACTCTTTTATTACACCGCGCCATTGGTGGGCGCCAGATTTCTTAAATAAGCTCACTATTTACTTCCTTCAATACGAAGCACGCTCTCAACGCTCTTTACTACATCGCTATCTGCTAAGGATTTAACAGTTTTCTTTAGCGCCGACTCTGGAGCGTAGTGAGTTGCAACAATTAATTCTGCGCTATCGCCTCGACCTGTCTGACTAACTGTTTCAATAGAGACGCTATTGGCAGCAAATAACTGGGCCACACTTGCTAGAACTCCTGGTTTATCAGCCACATCTAGCCTTATTAAATACTGTGATTTCACATTATCTATCGCTGCGATAGCCAAATCAGCATAATCACTCTCGCCATGGCCTTGGCCGCCTCTGATTTTATTGCGGGCTATTGCAATTAAATCTCCCAAAATAGCGCTCGCTGTTGGCTCGCCTCCCGCTCCTCTGCCATAGAACATTAGCTCACCAGCTGATTGAGCCTCTATAAAGACTGCATTGAAAGCTAGGCGAACCGCTGCAAGTGGATGCTTGCGAGAAATTAGAGTGGGATGAACTCGAACTGATATCTCATTATCTTTAGTGAGCTCTGCAATTGCAAGTAACTTAATTACACATCCCATATCTCTTGCTACTGCCACATCTCTAGCGCTGATCTGGCTAATGCCTTCGCAGTAAACATCACTTGATGTAATTCTTGAGTGGAAGGCAAGACCTGCCAGAATTGCAGCTTTTGCTGCAGCATCATGGCCTGCAATATCTGCTGTGGGATCTGCTTCAGCAAATCCTAGATACTGCGCCTCTTTTAATACCTCTTCAAAAGATGATCCCTCTTCATCCATCTTGGTAAGAATGTAATTGGTAGTGCCATTAACAATTCCCATAACTCGATTTACATGATCTCCAACAATTGATTCGCGCATTGGGCGAAGTATTGGAATTGCACCGCCAACTGATGCCTCATAGTAAAGATCAACGCCAGCTTTATCAGCTGCGCTAAATAGCTCTGCGCCATGCTGGGAAAGCAGCGCTTTGTTAGCGGTGATGATTGATTTACCGTTGCTAATTGCTTTTAAAATTAGAGTTCGAGCAGGCTCAATGCCGCCCATTACTTCAATAACAATATCTACCAATGGATCGCTAACTACAGATTCGCTATCTTGGGTAAGAAGCTCAGTTGGGATCTGATCGCGGCTTGCTTTGCTATCTCTGACTGCAATGCGAGTTAAATTCAATTTAGCTCCAGATCGAGCAGCAAAATCGCCATCATCTGCCAAGAGCAGGCGAGCTACCTCTGAGCCAACAACGCCGCAGCCAAGCATTGCGACATTAAAACTCTGCTGCGCGCTACTCATTTTGCTTCACCTTTGCCGATCTGCCTTGGTTCTTCCTCAATCTCCAAGGCTAGAAGGTCGCGGTGAGTTTCGCGGCGAATAATGCTGCGCGCCCTGCCATTAAGGACACAAATCACTGGCGGCCTTGCCATATGGTTGTAATTGCTGGCCATGCTGCGCCCATATGCGCCAGTAGCGGGAACAGCTAGTAGATCACCTGGAGTGATATCGCTAGGTAGCTGCACATCTCTAATGATGATATCTCCTGTTTCACAGTGTTTTCCAACTACTCGAGATTTTCTAAGTGGGGCGCTGCTACTGCGATTTGCAAGTGAAATTGAATACTGCGCTTCATATAAAGCTGGGCGAATGTTATCGCTCATTCCACCATCAACTGATACATACCAACGAGTGGTGCCATCTTCCAGAGTTACCTCTTTAGTTGTTCCAACTTTATAAATAGTTACCATAGAGGGACCAACAATCACTCGACCTGGTTCAATAGAGATTCTTGGAATCTTTAATAGAGCCTTTTCACACTCTGTCTTAACTCTTGTTGCAATAACACTTAATATCTCTTGAGCAGGAATTAGTTTATCGCCTTCGATATATGCAATTGCATAACCACCGCCAAGATCTAATTCTGCAAGTTCAGCTCCAAACTCATCTCGGTATTTAGCAAGTACTGAGATAAGCCTTGAAGCGCTTAATTCAAAAGAATCTGGGGTAAATATCTGCGAACCAATATGAGCATGTAAGCCTCTTAGCTCAAGAGAGTCATGTTTCTTGACAGACAAGATCGCATCCCATGCAGCCCCTGATGCAATGGAAAATCCAAATTTCACATCTTCATGGCCAGTTGAAATAGCCTCATGGGTATCAGCATCAACTCCAGGATTGAGACGGAGTAATACCCCTTGAGTGACCGACTTTTCATGTGCAATTCTGGCTACCCGATCAATTTCCTGCAGCGAATCAATAACAATTACTCCAACTCCATAATCAATGGCTGCAGCAATCTCTGACTCTGATTTGTTATTGCCATGTAACTCAATTTTTTTAGCTGGGAAATTCGCGGCTATAGCTACCGCTAATTCACCATCAGTGCAGACATCAAGTCCAAGACCAGCCTGTTCAATCCAGCGCGCAACTTGAGTTGAGATAAATGACTTTGCCGCGTAATAAGCAGTTCCAGCATTGGTTCCAAATGCCTCTTGCAGAGCTTTAGCCCAGAGGCTTGCTCGAGCTTTAAAATCAGATTCATCAAGAATAAATGCTGGCGTTTCAAACTCATCTGCTAAATCACTAACTGAGATATCTCCAATTGTGATTTCGCCATTTACTCTTCTTGCACTCATTGGCCAAATTGCGGGATTTAGATCCTGGCTCATATCTACATCTTCTCCGGAGCGCTTACGCCCAATAGATTCAAAGCATTACTTATTACCTGACGGGTTGCATCACAGAGCGATGCCCTAGATGAATGTATTGCACTTGGTGATTCATCACCTAGCGGAAGAACGCGACAATCGTTATAGAAGCCGTGATAGAGAGTTGCTAACTCCTCAATATATCTAGCGATGCGATGAGGCTGACGAAGCTCTGCAGCGCTTGCAACAACTCTAGGAAATTCTGCAAGAGAGCCCAATAGCTCTCTCTCACGATCATGGGTTAGTAGCTCTGCTTGGTAGGAATTGATTCCATAAGGAATTGATAAATCTTTAGCATTTCTTAACACAGCACAAATCCTGGCATGAGCATATTGCACATAAAAGACGGGGTTATCGTTAGTGCGTTTTTTAAGTAGATCGATATCTAAAACCATAGGAGTATCTACTGGATAGCGAATCAAGGTGTAGCGAGCTGCATCAACGCCAACTTTCTCGACTAGCTCCTCTAGAGTAATAATTGTTCCTGCTCTCTTGGAGAGCTTAATTTCCTGGCCGCCTTCAATAATCTTTACCAATTGGCCGATTAATACATGGATGTTGTATTCCGGGTCATCTCCAGCGCAAGCAGCAGTTGCTTTAAGCCTGCCAACATATCCATGGTGATCTGCTCCGAGCATATAGATGCAGATATCAAATCCGCGCCTTCTCTTATCTAGATAATATGCAGTATCAGATGAGAAATAAGTTAACTCTCCCCCAGATTTAACCAGTACGCGATCTTTATCATCACCAAAGTCAGTGGTTCTAAGCCAGATAGCCCCTTCATCTTCATAGGTATGACCTTGCGATTTAAGAGTTGCTAAAGCTTTATCAATGCCATCACCGCTATGAAGGGAGCGCTCTGAAAACCAGATATCAAAGCGTGTTCCAAAGTTATCTAATACTCTTTTCTGTTGCGCTAATTGCAATTCATATCCTGCTTCGCGAAAAGTATCGCTCGCGCTCTGACCACTAAGTTCTTTATATTCTGGGTGCTTTATGAGAATTTCTTGAGCCAGCTCATCTATATATTGCCCTTGATAACCATCTTCAGGCTTGGCCTGGCCAAGGGCAGATGCTGCAAGTGATGCACCAAAGAGATCCATCTGATTACCGCGATCGTTAATATAAAACTCACGAGCAACCTTTGCTCCACCAGCGATTAAAACTCTTGCAAGGGCGTCACCAACTGCTGCCCAACGGGTATGACCTAGATGTAGCGGTCCAGTGGGATTAGCACTTATAAATTCTAAATTAATCTTTACTCCAGCAAGGATCTTTACCTCTCCATACTTTTCACCTTGGGCAAAGATGGCATTAACTACAGCGCCTTGTGATGCTTTTACCAAAGTTATATTTATGAATCCTGGCCCAGCAATATCAATTCTTTCTATAATTTCATTTGACTTTAGTGAGCCAGCAATAATCTCTGCAATCTGCCTTGGTGGTTTTCCAGCGCTCTTTGCTAGAGCGAGCGCAATTGAAGTTGCATAATCACCATGCTCGCGATTCTTTGGTCGCTCCAACGTAATCTCATTAAGAGCTGCGTTTGAACTCAACTCTGCTGGCAGCTCACCTTTTGCAATAGCGGCTTTGACAGATTCCAAAATTGCAGCGGCAAGCAGCTGATGAGGGGCTAGCTCGATCGAATTTGGTGAATTAGAGGCCGACACCTAGATAAGGCTACCGACCCAGCCTTCCTTCTTGCGTTAACTAGAAATAGGCCTTGATTTAGGCTCAATAGAGGGCATCGTTATCAAAGTGTTATCTGCCAAGGCTCGCAAATCTGAGAAATCGACTACCGCTCTAGGGGTGAATGAAAGTAGGTTTCACTACAGGTGAGTCGCCTTATGCGGTTCATTAATTAACTACTTTCGAAAGGTATCTAATAGATATGTCAAAGCGCCGTCTCGCGATCTCTGCACTAGTTGCATCGTTCGCACTAATTCTCACCGGTTGCTCCTCATCAGATGAAGGTTCAGCTGATGGTTTCGTTGGAGTCATCCTTCCAGATGCTGCATCTTCAGCACGTTGGGAAACCGCTGACCGCGGATTCCTACAAGCTGCATTTGATGCCGCTGATGTAGAAGTTGATATCCAGAACGCAAATGGTGATGCTGCTGCATTCCAGACCATTGCAGATGGAATGTTGTCTGCTGGTGCCAAAGTTCTCATTCTTGTAAACCTTGACTCAGAGTCTGCAAAAGCTGTTCAAGATAAGGCAGCAAAACAAGGTGTACCAACAATTGATTATGACCGCCTAACACTTAACGGTTCAGCGTCATATTACGTTTCATTTGATAACGAAGCAGTTGGACGTCTACAAGGTGAAGGAATCAAGGCTTGCCTTGATGGAGCAGGAAAGACAAAGGCACGTCTTGTCTACCTAAATGGTTCACCAACTGATAACAACGCAACCTTGTTCAAGGCTGGTTATGACTCAGTACTTCGCCCATCAATCGATGCAGGCGATTACACACTAGTTGATGACCAGGCTGTTCCAGACTGGGATAACGTCAAGGGTGGAACAATATTTGAGCAGCAACTATCAAAGGCTGGCGGCAAGCTTGACGCCGTAGTCTCAGCTAACGAAGGCCTTGGCCTTGCAGCTGTTGCTGTTCTAAAGAAGAACGGACTCAATGGAAAGGTTTGCGTATCCGGACAGGATGCAACCGTTGATGGTCTCCGTGCAATTCTTACTGGTGATCTTTCAAACACCGTTTACAAGGCAATCAAGGCTGAAGCAGAAGCTGCTGCAGCACTTGCTATTGCTCTTCTAAATGGCGAAGAGGCAACAACAGCTACCGGATCTGTAAACAACGGTGTAACCGATGTTCCATCAGTTCTTCTAGTTCCTGTCTCAATCACCAAGGCAAACGTCAAGGATGTAATTGCTGATGGCTTCCAGACACGTGAAGCAGTATGCGAAGGCATCGAAGACCTATGCACAGCTAACGGAATCTAAGAATTCTTAGAGGAATAGTTAGTTAAAAAGAAGTAAAAGAGTTCAGCCCGAGTATTAAATTACTCGGGCTGAACTATTAAACCCAACTAAGGCTAGGAATAAAGTGGCATCACCGATTCTCTCCCTTAAGCGAGTAAATAAATCTTTTGGCCCCGTCCATGTTTTAAAGGACGTTGATTTCTCTGCCTATGCTGGAAAAGTAACCGCCTTAGTTGGAGATAACGGCGCAGGAAAGAGCACGCTAATTAAGTGCATAGCAGGCATCTATACCCCAGAGACTGGGGAGTTTATTTTTGAAGGAAATCCAGTCACCATCTCAGGACCAAGGGATGCCACAGCACTTGGAATTGAAATTGTTTATCAAGATCTAGCGCTCTGTGACAATTTAGATATTGTCCATAATATGTTTTTAGGAAGAGAAGAGATTAGCGGAATTACGCTAAATGAATCCAGTATGGAATCTTTGGCAAAAAAGACTCTAGATGGCTTAAGCGTTAGAACTGTTAAGTCAATAAGACAAAAGGTCGCCTCACTTAGTGGTGGACAGAGGCAGACCGTTGCTATTGCAAGAGCAGTTCTTTGGAATAGCAAGGTAGTAATCCTTGATGAGCCAACTGCTGCGCTTGGAGTTGCTCAAACTGAACAGGTTCTAAAATTAGTAAGACAACTAGCCGATAACGGGCTTGCAGTCATAGTAATTAGTCATAATCTAAACGATGTTTTCCAGGTAGCAGATAATATCGCTGCGATGTATCTAGGAAGCATGGCTGCCCAAGTTGAAAAGAATTCAGTAAATCAAAATGATGTAGTGCGTCTTATAACTACTGGAGCGCAAAAATGAGCCAAGATTTAAATATCAAACAATCAGCTAACGATTGGTGGAGCAAGGTCAAAGCCGGCCAAGTTGGAGCACTTCCAGCCCTACTTGGACTATTTGTTCTCTGCATCGTATTTGGCATTCAGAGCTCGGTATTTTTAACGCCAGGAAATCTAGCCAATTTACTTACCCAGGCAGCGGCAGTAATTGTTATTGCGATGGGCCTAGTTTTTGTGCTCTTGCTTGGAGAAATTGATCTCTCAGCTGGATATGCAGCAGGAGTCTGTGGCGCTCTCTTGGTAATCATGATTACTGAGATGGATTATCCCTGGTATCTAGCATTTCCAATAAGTGTTCTTGCTGGAGTTCTCCTAGGAGCGGTTATTGGATATTTAGTTGCCCAATTAAAGATTCCTTCATTTGTGGTAACTCTTGCAACATTTCTAGCTTTTCAAGGGCTATTACTTCTCTTGGTTGGCGAGGGCGGAACAATTCGTATTGAAGATCCAGTAATTCTGGCAGTTGAGAATAAGAACCTCTCAGTTTCTTATAGTTGGATTTTCTTCCTTCTCACCGCTGGCGCTTATCTCCTCTCTGGCTTACTGAAATTTAGAAAACGCAAAAAAGCCGGCCTGGTTGATAATTTATTTAAACTCTGGGTAATAAAGACTTTTGTTTGGATTGCTATTGGAACTCTGGCAACCTGGGCCTTAACTGTGGAGCGCAGCAATAATCCAGATTTGGTAAGTCTTCGAGGAATTCCTTATGTAGTGCCGGTAATTCTGGTTCTTTTAGTTGGTGCCACTTTCGTTCTTTCTCGCACCTCATTTGGTCTTCATATCTATGCAGTTGGTGGAAATGCTGAAGCTGCTCGCAGAGCTGGTATTAATGTCAAGATGGTAAGAATTACAGCGTTTATGATCTGTACCGCTTTTGCAGCAGTTGCAGGAATGATCTTTGTATCAAGAGCAAATTCCATCTCACCAACAACTGGTGGAAGTTCAACACTTCTTTATGCAGTAGGCGCCGCGGTTATTGGCGGAACAAGTCTTTTTGGTGGAAAAGGAAAAGTTAGTGATGCAATCCTCGGCGGCCTTGTTGTAGCAGTCATTGATAATGGCATGGCGCTACTTGGCTATCCAGCTGGAATTAAGTTCATGGTTACTGGCGCAGTTCTTCTAATCTCAGCAACTATTGATGCTGTATCTAGGCGAGGAGCGAGCACGACCTAAAGGCTAAGTATTTAAGTACTTTCCAGCGGTTTTTGACTCTGGCAATTACTGGGTATCCTTACGCCTCCAACTCTTGCGGGAGTGGTGAAATGGCAGACACGCAGGTCTTAGGAACCTGTGCTTCGGCGTGTGGGTTCAAGTCCCACCTCCCGCACCAGTAGTGCTTCTGGATACATAAAAAAGTAAAGCTATTAAATTCTGAATAATTCTTTCTCAGATCTTTGCTGCTGCAAAACCTTTCTCAAGATCAGCAATAATGTCTGAGATATCTTCAATTCCGATGCTTAGTCGCACCATCCCTGGCGTAATTCTTGCGCTGCGCAGCCCATCTTCGCCAAGCTGTGAATGTGTAGTCGAGGCAGGGTGAATAACTAGGGAGCGCACATCACCAATATTTGCCACATGGCTAAAGAGTGAAAGTCCCTCAACAAATTTCTTACCAGCTTCTAGTCCGCCCTTAATATCAAAAGCCATAACTGCTCCAGCGCCTTTGGCTGCATACTTCAATGCATTTGAATGCCATGAAGAACTTGGCAGACCTGAGTAGCTAACTGACTCCACTTGATTGTGTTTTGCCAGCCACTGGGCAACTGCTAGGGCATTTTGTAAGTGGCGATCCATTCTCATGCTTAGCGTCTCTAAACCTTGCGCTAAGAGCCAAGCATTAAATGGCGAAACGCTTGGTCCTAAATCTCTGAGAAGTTGCAGTCTGCATTTGAAGATATAGGCGACATTTCCAAATGATGATCCCACTCCTAGATCTTTTGCATAAACCATGTTGTTATAGCTTCCATCTGGTTGATTAAAGCCAGGAAATTTCTCTGGATTCTTGGAAAAATCAAAATTTCCAGAATCAACAATCGCCCCAACCATCGCGCTGCCATGGCCAGAGAGAAATTTAGTTGCTGAATGAGTGACGATATCGGCACCATAATCAAAGGGGCGAGTGACATAGGGCGTGGCAATAGTGTTATCAACTATCCAAGGCACCTGCGCTTCATGGGCAACTTTGGCGATTTTTTCAATATCAAGAGCGACACCTAATGGATTAGAAATTCCTTCACCAAAGAAAGCCTTGGTATTTGGCTTTACCGCTCGCTTCCAAGAATCCATATCGCTAGCATCTTCAACAAAGGTAAATTGAATACCAAATTTTGGCAGCGTGTATTTAAATAAATTGTAAGTCCCGCCATAGACATAAGGACTTGCCACGACGTGATCGCCAGCTTCAGCGACATTCATAATTGCAAGGGCGGTTGCTGCCATCCCAGATGAGACAAGGAGTGAGGCAATTCCTTTCTCTAAGGTTGCAAGTCTCTTTTCTACTGCATCTTGAGTTGGGTTATTAATTCGGGTATAAACATTTCCAGCTTCAGCTACGCCAAATAGATTTGCAGCATGGGCAGTATCGCGAAATTGGTAAGCAGTAGTTTGATAGATAGGAAGGGAGCGAGATCCGGTAGTTGGATCTGGTGTTTGTCCTGAGTGGATTTGTTGGGTATCAAACGACCAGTCTTGATTCTCTGACATACCTGACCTCTTCGTTGAAGTTTTCGTCGAATTCAACCTTCAGCGGCAGAATTCTGTGCCTTTGCACTCAGACTAGTAGAAATTCAGCTAAATGTGTGCACAGCGCCATAGAAATCTATATTTTCCTTAATCGCTTTTTATTCAAGACAGGGTTAGATTAGCGCCATGACAAAGGCGTCATCGCAGGATTCTTCACGCGCAAAATCGCCATCTCTGGAATCCCCGCTAGCTACCGCTCTCTCGCAATTAAGAAGAGCTATTGATCAATTAAGACTCTCTGAAAATGATTGGAATACCCTTTCAACTCCGCGCCGCATATTAGAAGTGGCTGTTCCCTTGCGCCGCGATGATGGCCGCGTTGAGATGTATAAGGGCTATCGCGTTCAATATTCAACAACCCGCGGGCCTTCTAAGGGTGGAGTTAGATTCCACCAAGATATCGATCTAGATGAAACCATTGCACTTGCCATGCTTATGACTTGGAAGTGCGCACTTACCAATCTTCCTTACGGTGGAGCAAAGGGCGGCGTTGCAGTAAATCCTAAAACTCTCTCACTTGCTGAAAATGAAAGATTAACCAGGCGCTACACCTCAGAAATTCTTCCAATTATTGGTCCAGAGCGCGACATTCCAGCCCCTGATGTGGGAACTGATGAACGCAATATGGCTTGGATGATGGATACATATTCGGTTAATGCCGGATTTTCTGTTCCTGGTGTAGTTACTGGAAAACCAATTGTTCTTGGCGGATCTCTTGGAAGAACATCTGCCACTGGTGATGGCGTAGCAATTTCAGTTCGCGAGGCGCTAAAACTTAAAGGAATTGATCCAAAGGGTGCAACGGTTGCTATTCAAGGTTTTGGAAAAGTTGGATATTGGGCTGCCCTTGCCTTGGAAGAGATGGGACTAAAGGTTGTTGCAGTCAGCGATGTCTCAGGTGGTGTTACTGGATTTAAAAGCGTTACTGATTTGCACAAGTATGTGCAAGAAAATGGCACGCTCTCTAATGCTCCTGGAACAGATGGCCTGACTAACACTGAGCTTCTTCATCTAGGAGTTGATGTCTTAGTTCCTGCAGCGCTCTCTGATGCCATAACTGAGGCAACTGCTAGTGGCATTAAAGCCAAGATTGTTGTTGAAGGAGCAAATGCTCCAACAACTCCCTCTGGAGATGCGATTATGAACGATAACGGAGTCTTAGTTGTTCCAGATATTTTGGCAAACTCAGGCGGTGTAATCGTTTCTTACTTTGAATGGGTTCAAGATAAGCAGAATTATTTCTGGAGCGCTGAGGAAGTTAAGACCAACCTAAGCACCATCTTGATGCGAGCTATAACCGAGGTAGCCGATAAGGCCAAGGATGAGAAGCTGACTTGGCGCGAAGCGGCCAATATGATCGGTGTGGCCCGCGTGGCCCAGGCCCATCGCCTTCGCGGTCTCTACCCATAATCAAGGGCTTCACCCCATTTTCAAGCTAGAGCTAATCGTGGGAAGATTCACGCCCCCTGAAAGTACTTAAAAGAAGTGCTGAACTAATGAGGAGCTGAACAAAGTGGCAGATAAGAACTTTTTATCATGGGTTGGATTTAAGGGCGAAGAAAGTGATGCCAGTAAAACAAATCTTGCCGCAGGTTCAGCCTCGCTAGAGCGCATCCGCGAACTCGAATCCCAGTTAAACGATCTTCGTTCACGCCGAGACATCACAGGGCTAAGCAAGGAAGAGTTTGAAATTCTGGCAACAGAGACTGCGATGTCTATTATTCGCACTGCTCAACAGCGCGAAGCTAAAGCAAACTCAAGTGCTGAGAAAGTATTAAACGAGAGCAAGAAGCTAGCAAGTTCAACTCTAGAACAAGCTGAGGCAAAAGCTAAATCACTTCTTACTCAAGCTGAATCGCGCGGTCGTAAATATATTGAAGCAGCAGAAAGTGATGCCTCAGATATTCTCTCTCAAGCAAATTCTGAAGCTGAAGATCTTCTTACTAGTAAGAAGCGTGAGGGCGGTGCAATCACAGCTACTGCTAAGAGAGAGGCAGATCGCTTAATACTTGAAGCAAGCACAGAAGTTTCAGAGTATAGAAACTGGCTCGCCGGAGTTATCTCAGAGGCAGAGCGTCTCTATCGAATTCAGAGCCAATCACTTGATTCAGCTGAGAATGCGATTTCACAATCTAGAGCAAGGCTTGAGAGCGCATTTAATCGACTAGCAGAGCTACAAAAGCAGGTGGTCTCAGCAATTTCTCCAGATGGTACGCCAAGTGCTGACGCTAAAGTGGTTGCAAAAATTAACGCAGCAAAAAATGGCGAAACCAAGAGCGCGGCAAAGAAAGCTCCAGGTAAGAAGAGCGCAACTAAGAAACGTCGGTGATGTCTTCTAGTACTCGCTACATCCATTCAGTTGATGGCCTTCGCGCCGTTGCAGTTCTGGCAGTTCTTCTCTATCACCTAGGCATTGATTGGATTCCAGGTGGTTTTCTTGGAGTCGACCTTTTCTTTGTCATCTCAGGCTATGTAATAACTG
>Ga0222713_10003285_pt1 | contig 16844 bp, 12 predicted proteins | sample C33_649DmetaG_FD_165061 | JGI IMG/M metagenome (GOLD analysis project Ga0222713, IMG submission 165061) | Estuarine water microbial communities from San Francisco Bay, California, United States - C33_649D | ecosystem: Environmental > Aquatic > Marine > Unclassified | place: USA: California...
ACCAGGCCTCCAACATGGATGATTCGACGGTGTGGAATCTCACTGGCAAACACGCCTTCTCGGAGTCCCTGTATTTCCAGGGCAATGTCGGCACTTCGTTCCGTCTGCCCGATGCCGAGGCGCTGTTCGTGAACGAGTACTACGATGAAGACAGTGATGGGGTGCCGGATGGCGGCTTCTTTACGATTGGCAATCCCAATCTCGAGCCGGAGAAGAGTGAAAACATCAATCTCGCAATTGGCGGCACTCTCGGCACCGTCACTTACGAGTTGACCTATTTCAGTCGGGATATCACCAACTACATCGACTCCTATGTGCCTCTGGTAATCGGCAGTGTCGAAGGTGAGAGCTTTATCAACACCGATGATGAGGTCAATATGGACGGCTACGAACTTCTCGCCACCATAGCGTTGAATGCACAATGGAGCACTAACCTGAGCCACACCCGCACCGAAGCCCAGTTCAACGGTAGTGGGCCGCAACTGACGAGTATTCCCAAGAGCGAAACGAAACTGCGCCTGGACTATCGCAGCACGGCCCGACCACTGGGTTTCTCACTGTCCAGTGACTTCGTCGGGGATATCAACGGCCGCCGCGGCGTAAAACGGGGAGATTATGTGGTGACCGATCTGTCGGCGTTCTACAACGCCGGCAGAGAGGGTGAGCACCAGTTCGTGCTGCGACTGGAAAACGTCTTCGATGAGGTGTACGCAACCCGTATTGATCGCGGCACTGTCGACGTTACCGGTGCCGGTTATAACTTCGCCAATCTCGGCATGGAGCGCACCTTGCACCTCGCCTACACCTATCGCTTCTAACGGAGCGCACGCCGACCCGCCTGCTCTGCTGCGGATTGCCCGCCAATCCGCAGTGCAGTAGTCTCAAGTCTGAGCGGCTCAATTCGGACACGCCAATGATACGCCTCCTCTTTCTGCTGCATCGCTATCTCGGTATCGGGGTCGGCCTCATCATGCTGATCTGGACCCTGTCGGGTATCATCATGATGTACCAGGAGTATCCCGAACTCGATGCACGCGAACAGTTGGCCCTGCTAAGCCCTCTCGAGGTCGCCAACTGCTGCGAGCTGCCAGATTCGCGGTTATTACGGGACGAGAACTTTTCCGATGCGCGCATCGAAATGCTGGGAGAGGTACCGGTCCTGCGCGCAAGTTCGCTGGAGCGAGGCCTGCTTACCTATGATCTGCGGCAGGGCACGCGCATCGACTCAATCACCGAATCCAAGGCTCAGGCTTTGGCCAACGCTTTCACAAGCTCACATCTGCCAGGCGCTATCGCCACTCTGAGTGCACAAATCTTCAATGACCAGTGGACTGTTTATGGCGCCTACAACCCCTTGCGACCGCTCTATAAATTCACTGTGGATGATGCGGCGGGAACCGAGTTGTATATTTCCAGCAAGACCGGCGAGATCGTACAGCTCACTACGTCATCACAACGATTCTGGGGTTTTGCGGGAGCGGTCATTCACTGGCTGTACCCTACCATCCTTCGACAACACACGGCGTTGTGGGCCCAGGTCGTCATCTGGCTGACAATTCTCGGCATCTTCCTGACCTTGACCGGGCTTTACATCGGCATCCGTCAATTCCGTGCCCGCGCCAACGGTCGCCTGTCACCGTATCGCGGCATGGCGCTCTACCACCACTATGCAGGTTTGATATTCGGCGTATTGACTCTCACCTGGGTCGCCAGCGGCCTGCTCTCGATGAATCCCTGGGGAGCGCTGGAGGGCGAAGGTGGACGTGCGGAGGCGCAGCGCCTCACTGAGCGACCGCTGACCTGGCGCGACATCGAATCGGTCTTGCAGCGCCTGCCTCAGACCAATCCGGGCCTGGCCGTGCGCGCCCAACTGTCTGTGCTGCGCGGTGATGCCCAGCTCATTGCCTATGCCGGTACCGGTGCCGGAGAACGCCTGAATCCGATGACATTCCGGCCACAGCCGCTGACGAATCAGGATCTGAGTCAGTTGGCCACACGCCTGCGTCCTGAGGCCGAGATTCGTTCAGAGACCCTGATCTCCGAGAGCGATGCCTATTATTACGATCATCACGAAGCGCTGGAATTTCCGGTATACCGCGTCAGCCTCGCCGATGACCAAAATCGCATCTACTACCTGAGTCCGCTGAGCGGCATGCTGCTGCGCAAGGTTGACTCGGAATTACGCCTGTATCGCTGGCTCTTCTATGGTCTGCATCGTGGCGACTTCACGGCATGGCTGCGCAGCCGACCGGTGTGGGACAGTTTCATGCTGCTGTTCCTGCTGGGTGTCGCACTGGTCTGTGGCACCGGCAGCTATATGGCGATTCGACGCCTGCGCCGGGACATGATGCTCAAACGTCACCGGGCTCAGATTGCGCCGAGTTTCGGCGAAGGCCTTGAAGAATTCTGACACTCGGTGTGACGGGAAATAGACTCTGCGCTCAGTAGAGTAAGCCGGCGATGGCGCCTGTCATACAGGTGGCGAGCGTGCCCGAGATCAACGACTTCGGGGCGAGTGTCACGATCTCCTGAGTGCGTTCAGGACACATGCCGGTGAGCCCGGCGATCATGATGCCGAGGCTGCCAAAATTCGCGAAGCCACACAGCGCATACGTCATGATGATCGTGGATTTCGATGACAGGCTGCCCGGCGTTAAATCGGCCAAGGCGATAAAGGCAATCAATTCGTTAAGCGCGGTCTTGATGCCCATCAGGCTTCCCGCTGTCATCGCCTCCGACCAGGGAACTCCCATCAGCCAGGTCAGCGGTGCAAACAGATACCCGAGCACTAATTGCAGGGTCAGCGGCTGCTCGCCGGGCACTGGCAGCAGCGACAGGGCGCTGTTGAGCAGGGCAACCAGCGCCACCAGCACCAACAACATGGCACCGACATTCGCCATCAGCTTGAGGCCATCACTGGTGCCACGGGTAATGGCATCCATCAGGCTGTGATACTGGGTTGCGCTTGCGACCTCAGCCGTGTCTGGACCGATGGTCGCGCTTGACTGGGCCGGAACCATGATGAGCGACAGCATGATGGCTGCGGGCGCGCTGATGACAGAGGCGGTGAGGATATGCCCGAGGGCATTAGCGATGACATTCTGCAGAATCACCGAATAAAGCAGCATGACCGTGCCCGCCACCGTCGCCATGCCACAGGACATGACAATAAACATTTCGCTGCGGGTGAGTGACTTGAGATAGGGTCGAATGAGTGCCGGTGATTCCACCATACCGATGAAGATGTTGGCGGCTGCACTCAGGCCCACCGCGCCGCCGACACCCATGCTGCGTCGCAGAACAAAGGCGAAACCTCTGACGATCAAGGGCAGGATGCGGTAATGCCACAGGATGGCAGACAGCACCGTAAACAAGAGAATCAGGGGCAGGATGCGAAACGCGAGAACTACGGTCGCGCCAGCATTAGATACATCATACGGATAGGCGACATTCGCGGGGTCGCCGCCCAGATAGCCAAAGACGAACAGCGTGCCAGCCTCGGTGGCGCCGACAACCGCGGAGACCGCCTGGTTGATCGCGGCGAGCATCCGCTGGATGAAGTCAACCCGAAAGACGATGAAGGCGAACAGGAACTGAAGGGCCAGGCCAGCCACCAACAGCCGCCAGTCCGGTACCCGACGCTGCTCGCTGCACAGCACGGCGAGGGCGATAAATACGAAGATTCCGGCAAGCGCCTGTACGAAGAGCATGATTAGCCAACCCGGTTGCGTTGCGCCACTCTGATATTCCGCCCTAGATATCCATCAAGGCATCGATATCATCATCCAGCGATCTGGTACGGGTCGCCAGTGACACCCCGATGAACAAGACCATTGATGTAACGAAGGCCACCAGTCCACCGCTGATGCCATAGGGGATCTGGATTGCCGACAATTGCGCGATAAAATTGATGAGCAGGCTGGACACGATCGCGACGATCGCGCCTGTTGCACTCGCGCCCTTCCAATTCAGGCCGATCGCGATCACCGGGAAAATACCGGAGGCGAACGTGGCCCAACCGAAGGCGCCCAGCAAGGCGACAAGCGTTGCGTCCTGGAAATGTGAATACAGCGCGAAGCCTGCGGCAACCACCGCGAGCAGCACGGTGACGATGCGCGCCCACAATAATTCATTCTCCAGACTCTTGCCCCGCAAGGCCTTGGGAATGTCGTGAATAATGGCGGCAGTTCCGATATTGAGAAAGGCGTCTGAGGTGGACATGATGGCGGCGAAAAGACCCGCAAACACGATGCCAGCGAGCAGGGGATTAGTGAAGGCAGACAGGAAGACGGAGGCGGCGTCATCGGGCAGCGCCAGCGGTTCGCTCACACCCGCGAGCACGGCGGCCCGCATGACGATGCCAATGGAGACCCAGAGCAGTGCCGCCAGCACATAACCCAGCAGTGACATCGGCAGAATGGTGCGGTTGTCCGCGATGTTCTTGTTCATCATCATCTTCGTGACAAGATGGGGCTGGCCGGCAAGTCCCAGGCCAAACACAAAGAACCAGCCTAAAGACGCCATGATGCCCGCAGTGCCAAACGGCATAATCGCCTCGGCATCGTCGGCCAGGATGATCGAGGTCGCCTCTTGCATGCCGCCGTCGAAGACGGAGGTCGCTGCGATCAGGATCAGGACGCCGGCGACCATCATGATGCCCCCCTGCACCACGTCGGTGTATACCGAGGCAATGATGCCACCGGTGACGCAATAGAAGATCAGCACCGTACCCGAAATCACGACACAGCTAATCAGGCCGATGTTCGCAAACGTTTCGGTCCCAGACAGAATGGCCTGCATGACCACCGCCATCGCCAGTATCTGGGTGGCAAGGTAACCCATCACACCCAGGACGATCGTGAGTGCAAGCAGAAATCGCACCGGCTCGCTGCCATAGCGCGCCGCTGCCACGTCGGGCAGAGAAATACAGTTACGAAGACTGGCGATCATGCGAATCCGTTTCGCGACGAGGAAGAAGCCCAGTGCATAACCCGTTGAGGAGATGACGATCATCCAGAATGAGCTGACTCCCGTGGAATACACCAGACCCGGGCCACCGACGAAACCGAATCCACTGAGGGTGCTGGAGAAAAGTGCCAGGGACACCACAATCGGCCCGAGCCCGCGACCGGCGATGAAGAAATCACTGGAGGATTTCGTGCGTCGCATCGCCCACAATCCGGTGAGCACGCAGAACACCATGTAGACGAGCACCGCTCCGATGATTATTTCCTGCCGGTAGGCTTCCATGTCTTATTCCATTCCATTGTCTTTAAGCAATTGCTGATAGCTGGCCTCGTCTTCATCGCTGTGGATAAATTTCTTGAATCCCAGCGTATAGATCAGGATCAGCGGGATGGCACCGAACCAGGTACCGTACATCTGCCAGGCGGTCGCGAGCGGGAAGCCGAGGAAGTAACCGGTTGTCCGCGTCTCGAGATAGTCCAGGTGTCCGAAGTACATCTGCCACCAGATCAGCAGGGTGAAGAGATAGGTAAGAAGGAGCAGTGCATAGAGTTGAGGTGTGCGGTGACGCGGACTGACACCGAGCGCACACAGCGCGACGATCAGCAGCAGTAACAGGCACTGGAAGGCGAATGCCAGTCCGCCGATTTCTTCGAGACGGGCGGCGCCGTCGCCCCCCACCATGAGTCCAGCAATCGTCGGGTGTGGCATGCCTCCCGAGTTGGCAATGGGATCAGCGACGATGATGGCGAGCAGTATCAATGCCATGACGCTGCAGATGGCAAAGATTGCGACGATAATCGGATTGCGCATGCGTACTCCCGCTTCTCACGACCAGGGTTGCCCGAGCATAAAGAGACAAGACGGCAGAGTCTAGTCCTATTGCCCTTCCTCCTGTTGCCGCCTTCCTCCTGTTGCCGCCTTCCTCACTGCCGTGCACCAGAGTGCAGCGCGTCCGGCCACGAACCGGCTATACTTGCCTCGCACTTTTACGCGCCCAGCATTCTTGCATCTGCATTCAGGAAGCCCCCCATGCGTCTCGACAGTCAGGTTCCTCCACCCTATCTACCGGATGGCACGCAGCAAACCGTGCTGCGTCTGGGACTGTCTTCGTTGCATCCTGCTGACTGGTTACAACCGGACGCCGATTTCGCCCGATTTCACGCCCACAAGGCTGACTGCCTGCAGCATCACCAGGAACAGGTCATCGCGTGTCTGCCGTCCTCATATGCGCTGCAGGGGCTGTTTGCCGATTTTTTGCTGGAACATTTACTGCATTGGCACGGCGACAGCTATGCGCTTGTAGACGGGAACCTGATGCATTTACCGTCGGGCCTGCGCTGGCCCCTCGCCGATCGTTCGCTTGCCGCCTGCAGTCGCTGGATCCAGGAAGACATCGTGTTGCTCGAGCCACAAGGCAACAGCTATCGGCTGGCGGCGGCGAGTGTTTGTTCGCCCTCAAACTGGCGCCTGGAAGAAAAGCTCGGTGCCACGCTGGCAGCCATCCATGCCCCGGTGCCGGGATATGAAGCGCAGCTCGCCGCCCGGGTTGACCGACTGCTGGCGGGACTCAAGGCAGACAAGCCGGTAAGCCGAATCAACTGGTCACTGCAACCCGGTAACGAATTACGGTGGCGTGACCAGTCGAGTGACGGCGATCACAAACTGGACATTTATTGGCGCATTGAGCGGCAATCCCTGTTAAGGTTACCCGCCGCAAATGCTATTATCTTTTCCATTCGAATTTATCTGCACCGACTGGAAGATTTGCTGAAAACCCCCGGACTGGAAGCGGACCTGCACAACATTCTGCATAACTTGCCGACTGAACAACTCACCTACAAGGGATTATTGTCCCTCAGGAAAAAGATCGGCTGGTAACGCGGCGACAAGCACCCTGATACCCTCTTTAAGACTATAGCAACCATGACCACCCGACTCACTCTGCGAATACGCCTCGCACTCGCGCAATTTGCCCTCGTTGGCGTAATGCTCACCGCGACTTCAGTTGCCAGCGCGGCCAATACCCTGGTGCGTGTGACGACACCACTGGGCGGTTTTACCCTGGAACTATTTGATGACATTGCGCCGGTCACTGTCACCAATTTCCTGAATTATGTGCGTAGCGGTCGTTATAACGGCACGGTAGTCCACCGCACGGAGCCTGGCTTCGTGGTTCAGGGAGGCTGGCTGACCTTCAATGAATCGGCGCAAAACTTCATGCCTATCGCTGTCGACTCGACCATCGTCAACGAGTTCAATGTGTCCAACACCCGCGGCACGATCGCCATGGCCAAGGTCGCCGGCGATCCCAACAGTGCGAGCAGCCAGTGGTTCATCAATACCGGCAACAATGCGGCGAATCTCGATGCGCAGAACGGCGGATTCACGGCATTCGGCCGCGTACTCGACAACGGCATGGCAGTCGTCGATGCCATCAACGCACTGCAACGCTACAGCCTCACTACCGGGCTAGAGACTGTGCCACTGGTGAACTTCACGGCGCTGCCGCTGCTTTCGGCGAACCTGGTCACTCTTTCGATGAGTGTGATCGAAAACCTGTCGGCCAATCCCAACGTGTTCAATTCGACCTCCAACATCCTCCAGGTCAAGGTAAATGCCGGTGAGCTGGGCCTGTTGTCACTCGCCTTCTCCCTCTATTCTCTCGAGCCCGAGGTGAAGATTCAGGCTATCTCTGCCAGCGTGAAGGCGCTGCCAGCAACCGTCGAAAAGATCGCCACGTTCAATACAGCGACGAATGAGCTGACCTTGCCTGAATTGGTCGTAGGCACAGCTGTCGCGTATACCAATGTGGTGTTTCAGCTCACCGATGCCAATCAGTTGATCTTCACTCTGAAATCGGCGAACTAGGCTAAGTTCCCGGAATAGCGGGCATAAAAAAAGGCAGGGCGTCACCGCTCTGCCTTTTTTCGTTGCAGGCCTGAACTACGGCATCAGGCGCGGAATGAATTTTGTCATTCCCTGCACCGGACCTACTTCACCCGCATAGACCACACCGTTACGATCAACGGTTACACCCTCACCCATGGAACCGTAGCCGCCCATCCCTGAAGCGCGCTCGGACATATGCTCGGGTATGTAATACATCACTTCACCAGTTCGGGCACTGCCTACACGCAAGCCCTTGCGCCAGCCCGGGTTGTAATTCGGGTCAGACTCGGAGTCGATCGCGTACAGCATGTCATTGTCATCGATGAAGATACCGCTGATACGGCTGAACTGGTACCAGGTATCGAGATGATTACCGTCCTGATCGAAGATCTGGATGCGCACATTGCCGCGATCGGCGACAAAGATCCGACCCTGAGAATCCATCGCCAGAGAATGGGGCGAACGGAATTGACCATCCTCAAAGCCCCACTCACCAAAACTCTTGATGAAGGTGCCGTCGGGACGGTACATGGAGATACGGCTCTTCGAATCCGGACCGGGTTCATCCTGGAATTGGGCGCCATGCGTCTCTCCGATGTAAATAGTGCCATTTGGCGCTACTAACACGTCATTGGGGTCGGTCAGATGCGTGGGCGGATCACCGATCTCGCCGGGAGTGCCGATTGTCAGCAACAGCTCGCCAGTCGGGCTGAATTTCATCACCGTGCTACCAAGCTTGGCAGCGGCGGGATTTTCTCGAATCTCATTGGCATTGGCGACACGAGCATCCACTACCCAGACATTGCCTTCACTGTCCACGTCCATGCCGTGAGGCCACAGGATCTGACCAGCGCCAAAGCTCTGCACGACGTTGCCATTCGGATCCAGCTTGACGATAGGATCGATGGTGGGCGTTGTCGCGCAGGAATTGGTACCGCAACGGTCACCGGCCCAGACATGAATGCCATCGATGTCGATATTCACGGCACTCACCGAACCCCAGCTGCGACCATCCGGCAGGGTGCCGAAATTGCGCTGTGTCTCATAGGGATTTGGCAGGTTGTTGATAGGCGTCACACTGGCATGCGCCGCTGGCTGAATGGCACCGCGACGACCCTGAGCCGAAGCCGGGCTCGCCAATACCGCCAGCGCCAGACCGGCGACGGCAGCAGGCAGTACGAGCGTGGTTTTCAAGCGATAAGCTGTGGTTGTTCTTCTCTTCATCGTTCACCTCTGGAGTCACAAATAAATCGCGATATGACAGCGGAACATGACCTCTCGCGATTGCAAAGTCAAGATCGTACCGGAGACGCGAATCGAAACCGCGACGAGCCGATAGCCTAATGTGGGTGTGCCAGCAGATGCTGGCGCAACAGGTCCTTACCGTAGTCGTTTCCGTTCGGCGTGCGCACTACGGTGTGAATGTGATCGCGCGTCGGCATGCCGGGCGTGTTCTTCTGCAAGGTCCCCACCGGATTCTGATGATCGAATTCAATCAAAATAACGGGGCTGTGAATGCGGTAATAAAATGCGGCGTCATCGCTCGCCGCACCAATCCATGCAAAATAGGTTTCATCTATGTACTGACTCACATCGTCCATGGTCACCGCAGCATGGGGCTCGCGCAAATTACCGACATACACGCGCGCAATGTTCAGCAACAGGGCTTTCTGCGCGCCACTCAGATCACCGCCGCGAATGCCGGCGAAGTCGATCTGCTGGTTGTCGGCATTGGCCGCCGCCATCGGTGCGTTGCGGGTTTTTTCCGGATTGATCGTCGCTTGCAGTTGCTGGGACGCATCGAGTGATTGCATGAAGGCAAGCCCAAGATTCTGTTCTTCCTGCATGATGACATTGCCAGCATATTTGCCGGAATCTGTGACAACTGGCTCTCCTCCCCAGAATGCCGGCGTCATTACAATCTGATCACCCAGCACGAAGAAGTTGATCACCAGATGATGGCCATCGAGTTGCCAACCCCAGGGCTCCTCGTTCGAGGGATTGCCCATGATCGTGAAATAATATTTTTCCTCGCCGTAGCGGATGGGTTCGCCGTTAAGTTCGAGCAGGGTTTGCTCTGTACGCATGATGCGCTGGGTCTTGCTCAGACCGGCGGGACTCAGCGACTCACTGAGCAGGTTCCAGGCGGCCGCCTTTTGCTGATCAGACATCTCTTCCAGGCTGATGCCATGGCGCGCAAAGATGCCGACATCGACATTCGACCAATTACGCCATTCAGGGTCATCTATGGCGAACTGGCTGCGACTGAGTTGCATGGGCGACATCGTTGAGAGAAACAGGTTGGCCGCGTGAACCACCATTTCAGTCGAGGCGCCGGTCGCGCGGAGCGGAAACAGCCCTTCCCTGATACCGGCAGACGTGGCGATGCCAACGAACGGTTCCGCCATTGCCTGCGCGCCGGCGCTTGTAAAGACCCGCTTCTGGTTGAGCAGCGCTTCGTCATAACCGGCCTGACCCAGACCAGGGGTGGGCGCCAGGCAGGCGGTGAGCAGGAACGGGATGAGGATACGTGGGGCAGACATAGAGAACTCTCTTGCGGAGCCTTGATTTTGACAGACGACAGGCTAACCGCTTGTCCCGCAGGCTGCAAGACTCACAGGCGACTTCCGACTGGGGCTATTCTGCCATCACCATGCGCAAGGCCGCCGGATCTCGCCAGCGCCCTCCCCGCAGGCGCAATACGTACACGATGGCGATTGCGAACAGCATCGAGACGAAAGCGAGCCAGGACGTGCGTGGCCCCATCTCAAACACCTGGATGATGAAGAATTGCGCCACCAGCATGGCCCAATGCAGAGAGGTCGATGTATAGAAAAGCCAGCGGGTGTCGCCCGCCCCGCGCAGCACGCCTCCGGAGACCAGAATGATGGAATCGGCCATGCAATAGCTGGAGAGGCCGATCATCATGAAGGTGGCCAGTTCCCTAATCTCGCTGAAATCCCCACCAGGAGGCGCAAATACCTCAACCATCGGCGATCGCAGGCAAATGAACAGCAGCGCCAGAGTGCCCGAATAACACAGGCCCAACAGGAAACCCGAAGCGATGACCTCATTCGCCCGCTCCATGTTGCCGGCACCCACGAATCGGCCAATCAGGCTGATCACCCCGATATTGAGCCCCATCATTGGAATGAAGGAGAGGATATCCCAGTTGAAGACGATAGCGGCTGAGGCCCCCTGGGCCACGCCGTAGGACTGAAACATCAACAGGAACAGGTTGAACGCCGCGACATTCAGGAACAACTCGAACCCGGAAGGCAAGCCGAGTCGGAGGAAGCGGCGCAGGATGCCGCGGTCGAAATGGAAGGACTGCAGCACGTGAAATTTTTCCCGATGGCGTTTGCCCAGATAGAAGCAGACGAACAACGTCAGCGACACCGTGGTGGCGATGATCGTGCTCAGTCCCGCTCCCAGAATACCCATTGCCGGAAAGCCGAAGTGGCCGAAGATCATGGCGTACGACAGCGGCACATTCACCAACAGGCCGATGATGTCACACACCATGACAACGCGTGTGCGCGAAATGCCGGCGAAATAGGACGACAGGCAGATCTTCGCGAGCGTGATACCGGACCCTGCCATCAACACCAGATAGTACAGTCGTTCCAGTTCCACCTGCTGCGGATCGTGTTGCATCGCCGCGAAGATGTCTGACACGAAGAACGCAATGATGCCGAGCACAGGCAGACAACCCGCGGTGACAATGAGTCCCTGAGTCACGACCTTGGAACATTTTGCCAATTGCTCGGAGCCAAGGTACTGAGCTGCCATGGCATTGGTGTAAGACAGCAGGCCTGAGAAGAAGCAGAAAGAGAAGAACGTGGCGACGCCGCCGCCGAGGGCGGCAGCCATGTGAGCCGGACTCAGTTGCGACAGGAAATACCGGTCGGTAAACGTCATCACCGCGAACGTGCCCTGTGACACCACCATCGGCAAGGCAATCTGCAGGAGCTCAGCAAGCGTCACGCGATTGAGGTGCAGTTTGTTCAGAATCATTGTCAACGTCGCCTCGACGAATAACGGGTTGTTGCGAGTCACGACTTCACACGGCAGCGGGCCGCGGGAGGAAGGAAAAAACAGCTACTGGAATGAGGTTTGAGTCGTCCGACGGGCTGCGTGGATGGCAGCCGGCGTGCATGGTACGTGATTGGCACCAACGAGGCAACCGCGCAAGTTGAACCCTTCGCGACTTGAAGGTTCAGGCGCAGCGCAGTAGGCTAGCCCTGATCAGTATTACCCGGAGCCTATTATGCAAGCCAAGACACACACCGCGCTCACACTCACTCGCCGTCGACTGCTGCGACTGGCCACGGCCCTGACCCTGGGTGCCACCTCCCTGCCCTTGCTGGCACAGGACTCACGCGGAAAGCCGCTGGATGTGTACAAGGATCCGACGTGTGGATGTTGCGCCAACTGGATCGACCACATGCAACAGCATGGTTTTGCGTCTACCGTCATTCATCCGGCCGATCTCAACCAGGTGAAGGCCGAATTGGGCGTGCAACCTGCCTGGCAATCCTGCCATACCGCGGTGACTGAAGAGGGATACGTGTTTGAAGGCCATGTACCGGCGCGTCACATTACCGCTTTTCTCGCGGCCCCGCCGGCTAACGCACTGGGATTGGCGGCGCCGGGCATGCCGATGGGCAGCCCGGGTATGGAGATGGGAGGACGCTTCACACCTTACGACGTGCTGCTGATGAAGCGCGATGGTACCGCATCGGTGTATGCGAGCATCAAGAGCGCAGCCGATCAGTAATACCCACTCGCCGCGCGCTCAGCGCGGTTTAGATCTCGCCCCGCTGCGCCGCCTGAATGATGTTGTCGGCGGTGCGGAACGCCAGCGCCATAATCGTCATCGTCGGTTGACCACGTCCGGACGTGACGAGACTGCTGCCATCCACCATGAACAGATTCGGCACATCGTGTGAGCGATTGAATTTGTTGACAACGGAAGTCGCCGGATCGTCACCCATGCGGCAGGTGCCCAGCAGGTGCACACCACCCAGCTGACCATTCTCCGCGTAGAAGCCGACGCGCTGCTTCGCCCCCGCCGCTTCCATCAGCTCCATGCTTTTCTCATAGAAAAATTTCATCGTTGCGAGGTCATCCGGATGATCGGTGTATGTCAGCCGCAGCGCCGCGCGACCCCACTTGTCTTTCACCGTAGGATCGAGGGTGATGTTGTTGGTTGCCAATGGCAGCGAAGTTGTGTGCCCATCGAAGCCGGCGGTGTGCGTAAACTCTGTCTCCAGACTGCGCTTGTACTCACTGCCCCAGAATTTGCCACTGAAGAAACTGCCATTCAGTGCAGACTCCATCGGCAAGCCGCGATTCGGGTGGCGGCCGTCGATGCCACCACCACCGTAGAAGCCCAAATTCGGATCCAGCGAATAAAAATCGTGAACAACGCGCGTTGCCGGCACACTCTTGTAAGCATTCACTGGCTCATCGAACAGACCCACGACCGAGGAATAGCCATTGAACATGAGGTTTTGACCCACATAGCCGCTGCTGTTTGCGAGTCCGTCGGGGAAGCGGCTGGACTCGGATAACAACAACAGGCGCGGTGTCTCTGCGCCATTGGCACAGAGCACCACGGCCTTGGCCAATTGCGATTGCTCTGTGCCGTCGGCTTCCCAATAGACGACCTCTGACGCGCGGCCCTGGGCATCGGTCTCGACACGGGCGACGGTGCAGCCGGTGCGCAATTCACAATTGCCGGACGCCAGCGCCAGTGGAATCATGGCCGCCATGGATGACGATTTGGCATTCACTTCGCAGCCGAAGCCGTTGCAGAAGCCGCAGTGTATGCACGCGGGGCGACCGTTGTGCGGCTCCGACAGAATCGCAACCGGCGCTGGATACGGGTTCAGCCCTAATTTTTTTGCCGCTCGCTCCAGCAGCACGTCGGACCCCTTGATGGGCATGGGACGGCAGGGATAAGGACGTGAACGCGGCGGATCCCAGGGACCCTGCAATCCGGAAACACCGATTTCCCAATCGACCTTGGTGTAATAGGGCTCCAGATCCTCGTAGCGAATCGGCCAGTCTGTAAAATTGGTGCCGGGGACGGTACCGCGCACGCTGGCTTCCATGAAATCGATCGGCCGGAAGCGCCAGAAATTGCCGGAAAAGTGGACGCTGGAACCCCCGACGTTGTGGGCGTAGCCGAGCGCCGCCCGATCGGACAACTGCGCCGTTTCGCTGGCATTCCTGCGTACCGTCTGCGGGTGCCCCTGCCGGGGTCCCCAGGTCAGCGCATCATTGATCGAATAACCCCATTCGTCGTGCTTGAAATCGGCAGCCTGCAGATGCGGCCCCTGCTCCAGTACCACGACAGAGAAACCGGCAGTGGCAAGCTCCTTGGCCACAATACCGCCGGCAGCGCCGGAACCGACGATGACAAAATCAACCGCCTCGCGGGTCGAGTGGGTGGCGCCTGTGCTGGTAGTTGCGGTAGAGGCTTCAGCCATGGTTATTCTCCCTTCGCGGCGTAGTCAGCGTCATAAAAGCCATAGGGTGACTGCCAGGCGTGTCGTGCCTCGAAGCCGCTGAGAGCATTGCCGATACGTTCAGGGTTCGCACCGTATTCCGGCAAGGCATACATGCCGGCGACGGTCAGGAAGCGTAGCGTCTGGAAAAATTCACCGCGCTCGATGCTGTTGAGCAAGCGATCCTGGCTGGCCGCATCGAGACTGCTGAAGGTCGGTTCTCCATAGGTGCTCGCGCTGGCTGACTGCAGTTCAGCGAGCCCCTGGCGCACCGCCGCCAGCTCCTTGTCACGCTCGTCTCCAAGCACGTAGTCCATGAAGTAGACGACTCCTGCTTCGCGCGCGCCCGGTGTTTCATCCGTGGGAATAATCCGGGCAGCGATGGCATCCAGCTCCTTCGCCTCGTCCGCGGTGAAGGTGTGCAACCGTCCCCCCTCCAACATCGCCTCGGTGGCGCGACTGCAGGCGGTGAGAATCATTGGCAAGGTCAGGGCGATCAGCGATCCGCGTCCGGCGGCGGCTGAAGCAGCTAGAAAGGCGCGGCGCGAGAGTGCATGTGACATCGTGTGGAATACCTCGAGGGAGAAGACGCATGAGTCCAATCGCGTGCCGGCGCAGTCTAGCATACGGAACCGTCGATCAGCACAGCGCGTCAGCCCGGCGACAGCAATCCCTCGCAAAAAGCACTTTTCAGCACGAAATGCGCCCAAAGCAGTGCAAATTTCAGGCTGATCATGGTGCGGTGTTTCCCTGGGGTCTGCACAGGAGCGGGGCAGGGCTTCCAGGAACCGCGAAAAATGGCACTATTCGGTTGAAATACGGCGATTTTATCGCGCCCCAAAGATGGACATTTAGGAAGCAGCCTTTTATCCTTCTAACCCACGCAGTACTCGAACACACGCTCGATCAGCCCCAGATCGGTGTATTGGGGTGGTGTCTGATCACTGTGTAAACCCACAAGCTATTCAATACAGCTAACAACCTTTTTTTCCTAAGGGGGAAATAAATGACTAACCGACCTGGATTGGCCAAAAAAGCTCTACCAGTCGCAATCGCTCTTGGATTGCTACTACCAGCTGGCTACGCTCCAATGGTTTTCGCACAGCAAGCTGATGATTTAGTAGAAGAAATCATCACCATCGGTTCTCGACGACCGCAACGGAGCGCGTCTGACTCATCAGTGCCAGTCGATGTCATCGGCGGTGATGAATTCCAGAATATGGGCTATGCAGACCTCAACGAGATGTTGCGCACTGCTGTCCCCTCTTACAACGTGCAGCGCGAGTCTATTTCAGACGCTGCCACCATCGTGCGACCTGCCAACCTGCGCGGTCTGCCACCGGATAACATCCTGGTACTCGTGAACGGCAAGCGCCGCCACCGTTCCGGCGTCATCGCCGAACTCGGCGGTTCACTGGCAGCTGGTTCCCAGGGTGCTGACATTTCTGCCATTCCTTCGCTGGCAATCAAGCAGACTGAAATTCTGCGTGACGGTGCGGCGGCCCTGTACGGCTCTGACGCGATCGCTGGCGTGATCAACTTCGCGCTCAACGATTCCAACGAAGGCATGACTCTGGAAGCGCGCACTGGCGAGTTCGGCGAAGGCGACGGTGACCTGCTGCAACTCATGGGCAATATCGGCCTGCCACTCGGTGATAGTGGTTTCCTCAACGTCACCGGCACCTGGATGGAACAGGACGCCACCAGCCGTTCCACTCAGCGCACAGACGCCGCGACCCTGATCGCCAGCGGTAACGCGCAGCAGAAAGCCAGCATTGCCCAGCCTTATGCGCAGGTTTGGGGCGGTCCTGAATACCGCGACAACTGGAACATCTTCTTCAATTCCGGCATCCAGCTCTCCAGCGACCTGGAGTTCTACTCTTTCGGTAACTACGGCCAGCGCGAAACCGAAGGTGGTTTCTTCTACCGTAACCCGAACGACCGCGATGGCACCTACACTGCTAATGGCAATGTCCGCGCGATCGTTGATACTACAATCAAGGCTGGCCAGACCGGCATAACTTCCAACTGTCCCGCCTTGCGCAGCCCTGGCTCGGGCAGCAATGGCAAGCCGCTGGACGCCGCCAAGGTCGCCGCCGATGCGGCCGCACTGGCTGCATTGCCTGCGAACTGCTGGGTCATGAACCAGGTCGTACCCGGAGGCTACACGCCTCAATTCGGCGGCAACCTGAAGGATGGCAGCCTCGTCGGTGGTTTCCGCGGCAATCTCAGCAGCAACCTGACCTATGATGTCAGCGCCAGCTACGGCCGCAACAAGGTATCGTTCTTCCTGAACAACACCTGGAACCCGTCCAATGGCCCCAACGGCTTCGTCAACGGTGCGCTGCAGCGTGACTTCGATCTCGGCTCCTATGTGCAGTCTGAAACCAACTTCAACGTTGACTTCAACTACTCCATGCCGGTTGACGGTCTCGCCTCAGACCTTAACATCGCCTTCGGTGGCGAGTGGCG
>Ga0222713_10003287_pt1 | contig 16836 bp, 13 predicted proteins | sample C33_649DmetaG_FD_165061 | JGI IMG/M metagenome (GOLD analysis project Ga0222713, IMG submission 165061) | Estuarine water microbial communities from San Francisco Bay, California, United States - C33_649D | ecosystem: Environmental > Aquatic > Marine > Unclassified | place: USA: California...
GGTTTCTCGATATGCGTAAACCCGAAGTCGGCGAGCATCTCGCCGAGCGCGTCATCGGCACGCTCAAGGCGGGCAACTTCGGCTATATCAAGGTTGATTATAACGAGAACATCGGAATCGGGACCGACGGGGCCGAATCGCTCGGCGAGGGCCTGCGTCAGCACCTTGATGGCGTGGTCGCATTCTTTAAACGCATGCGGACGGAGATGCCGGACCTGATCATCGAGAACTGTTCTTCCGGTGGCCATCGCCTCGAACCGACCATGATCGGGTTGACGGCCATGAGCAGCTTTTCCGATGCCCACGAGTGTCGCGAAATTCCCATCATCGCGGCGAACCTGCAGCGGCTGATGTTGCCGCGTCAAAGCCAGATCTGGGCGGTGCTCCGTTCGAATGCCGATCTGCGGCGCACCAATTATTTATTGACCGGCGGCTTTCTGGGACGGCTCTGCCTTTCCGGGGATTTTGCCACGCTGCGACCGAATCAGCGGGACCTTGTGGCGCAGTCTATTGCGCTATATAAAAAGGCGGTTCCGGTCATTCGGAAGGGACGCTCCTACCGTTATGGTCCGGACGTGCCGGTGTATCGTCATCCTGAAGGCTGGCAGGCCGTGGTGCGCGTTGGCGCGACTGGCAAACAGGTGCTGGTCGTGGTGCACACTTTTGCGAAACCCGGACAGACCACGCTAAAAATTCCGCTTCCGGCCGGTAAATGGAAACTTGCCGATACGTTGACGGAGAAGTCGACCGGAGTGAAACTTACCAAGGGCGAATTGCACTGGCAGCCGAAGGGCGAATGGGCCGGGATGGTTGCTCTACTGAAGCAATGAACACGATTGATTACAGTGAATCCGATATCGAGGCGGTGCGCAGTGGGCAGCGCTGGGTGATTGCGGCCATCGCGATCAATCTGGGCAGTATCGTTTTTCGCCTCGGACAAACGACAGAAGTCTTGGTGACGTTGAATGCGGTGATCATGCTGACCGCATTCATGATCTCATTGATCGGTCTGGTGCGATTGACCGGCGGTTTGAGATATCCACTGATCGGCCGGATTTGCTGCTGTGTGCTGATGCTCGTCCCCTTGGTGAATATTCTAGCTCTCGCGATCATCAATCGCGACGGAACCCGGCTGCTGCGGGAACGCGGTTTCGAAGTCGGGTTGCTCGGGGCGAAGCGATTGGCGAAATAGTATACTTTATATTAAGTGGGGTGACGGTGATCGTGCCTTGTGGATATTATCCAGTCTTGCGCGGTGACCAGAGCGGCCGATGCGTCAGCTAATAATATAGTCTCGCCAACCAATACTATTGCCGGACGTATTGATCTGGCCTGTCTTGAGGCCGTTAGCAGTTGGAGTGACCCCTGATACTGAACCAACACCCAGCAATTCTCACCCCGAACTCGTGAAAGTCCTCTGGTTTGAATTCACCCTCGCGCTGCGGCGACTGGCCCGGCGCAGGACCCAGAATGGACTGATGTTGGTGACCTTTGCGGTGTCCGTGACCCTGTCGCTGCTAAGCTGGACGCTATTCCACACCGTATTTTTGAGCCAACCGGCTTTTGATCCCAAAGGGGATTACTTGGTAATGACCTATGACGATGGCAAACCCGGTGCCGTCAGACATTCTACTTGGGGTGAGATGGAAGCGATTAAGGCCGGGCAGACGGTATTTTCAGACTTCGTCGAAGTGGGTCTCTACTCATCGGTATTCATTCGCACCCCGGATGGAGCGGAGCGATCGCTGACGGCTTATATTTCGGCCCGGGCCCTTCAACTGACTGGCGCCCAGCCCCTGATCGGTCGATTGTTCACTCCGGAGGAAGACGTCTATAAGTCGACCCCGGCCGCTTTGCTAAGCCAACGCATGTGGGAGCAGAGTTATGGAAGTGATCCAGACATCGTGGGCAAAACCGTGGAGGTATCCGGGGATCCGGTGACCATCGTGGGCGTCCTGCCTCACGACTACCAGTTCCCGAATGATCAGGATCTCTGGTTGAGCATGGGCCAGCCTTACGACCATCCGAAATGGCCGGTGCGCGATGCCTTGGTGAAATTGAAGCCAGGGATTACCAAGGAGCGTGCGGAGCAGGACATTCAAATCATGCTGAATGGCTTGGGCGCAGACACGCCGGCGATTAAGAATGATTTGCGGCCGGCCTTGGTGCCGTATCGCGACGTTTATTTGTATTCCAGCATCAAGGTCAGTGCGATGATCCTCTTCGGGCTATCCATGGTCTTTCTCATGGTGAGCTGTGCGAACGCGGCAAATTTGCTGCTGATAGATTTCTTGGGGCGACGGTCGGAGGTGGCTTCAACCTTGGCCTTGGGCATTCCCCGCTCCGCCGCTGTTCGCGGATTGTGCTTTCAAGTGGGGCTGATCGCCGTCGCCACCGCCCTGTTCAGCATTGCTCTGTTACCGGTGGCGGGCCCGCTGCTCTATAGTGGCATCAAGATCGTCAACGGCCCCTATTGGATGCGTTATGCGTTTGAATGGAGCTATGTGGGCGTGGCCTTTGGACTGGCCGGCATCATAGCCTTGGTGACCTTGGTCGCGCCGATTATTTACCTGCTCTGGGTCAACCCGGAGCAGGTGGTTCGGGATCACGCTTCCGCCAATCGCGGCACCGGACGGGCCGCCTGGCGGCGAATACTTCTGACGGGACAAATCGCCATGCTGACCGTGCTGGGCATCTGTTCCGGACTGCTGGTCAACTCGAGTTTCAATGTGGGCGAGAGTAATTGGGGGTATTCCGCGGATCGGGTTTTTCTAGGCAAGATCAGCAATCTCGCCATGAACTTTACTTACGAACAGCCACAACGTGACCTCGACCGGTTTGCCGTGCATCGCAAGGTGCTGGATGAAGTAGAGCGTCGGCCCGAGACTGCGGCCGCGGCCATCTCCGATGATTCTCCCGGTTATAGTCATGACCCGCAATGCAGCTATGCGTTGGATCCGGCGGCATTCGCGCAAAATGCAGCTTTGGGTCAAGCATTCACAACCCGCGTAACGGAGGGATTTTTTGCTGCATTGGATGTTCCCTTCGTCGCCGGACAGACATTTCCTCGTGAGGTTTCTTCTGATGGACCGAACTATGTCGTGATTAATGCTTCCCGGCTGCCAAACTCTGGCCGGTTGAAGACCCACTCCAGCGGACCCTCTATATGCGGGACCGGTGGATGAAGGATACAGATCCGCCGCGACCACACACCGTCTACGGGGTGGTCCGGGACTTTCAGGCCAGCGGTCCGATGGCGCAGATCAACGACGGCATATTCAGGTGCTTTAAAATGAGCGTCGGTAGTTCGGTGTTTTTATATGTGCGTGACCATTCCGGGATGCCGACGGTGCGCTCACTGTCCGATGCGATACATCGGGCCGAACCAGGGGAATCGCTTTATTTCCCTTCAAGCATCGGTGAACAGATTGGCATGGTGCTCAGCTCGATGAATCTGACCACCCACCTGACCACCGTTTTTGCCCTTGCGGCGGTTCTGTTGTGTGCGATCGGCGTCTATAGCCTGACCGTAACCCAAGTGCTGCAATCATCCCGGGAATTTGGCATTCGCATGGCATTGGGCGCTGAACCCGGAACGTTATGGAGGAAATTTACCCGCGGTCATCTCCTCACGGTTTTGCTTGGGGTAATCCTGGGTTTGGTCGGGACCAGTCAATTGGTGAAGGTGATGGAGGCGCTACTCTACGGGGTCGATCCCTACAGTCCCGCAACCTACGCCGGAGTAGCCATTGGGATCCTGCTGGTCGCGGTGCTGGCTTGCCTGCCGAGCCTCTTCCGCCTGCGCAAAATTACCCCGGCGGATTGCCTGCGGAGCCTTTAGTCGCAGGATCTCGCCCGGCATCGCGCCGGGTTGAAAAGAAACGGGCCCAGTAAAAGTTCGCCAAGGAACTGGCCAAGATGAAATGAACCGGATACTCCATACGGTGTAAGCAACCCCAACAAAAGTAGACCCTTATGGACTTGGAACAAATTCTGATATTTCTCGTGGTAGGTATTGTCGCCGGCTGGCTGGCCGGGCTGATCATCAAAGGCGGCGGCTTTGGCATTCTCGGCAACATGATCATCGGCATCATTGGTGCAGCGCTCGGTGGTTGGCTCTTCGATGTGTTGGACATCTCGATTGGCGGTCGCTGGCTGGGACCCATTGTAACCGCGACGGTCGGCGCCGTGCTGTTGCTGCTGGCCTTGGGACTGGTGCGTAAGAAAAAATAACCTCAACGGCGAGACCGGCGGTCACGCCCTACCCCAAATCGGATTCGCGAGGAAAACTCGCGCATCGCACACGGTTCACGCGACCGGACCAAACTCGTAGGTCAGGCTCCAAGCACGGTCGGCGCCGGGCGCGAGTTCGGTGGCCATATAGGGCTCGATCGACCACGTGTTGCTGTTGCCCCAGACCGGGCAGGAATCGGGCACAAAATCCGTGGAGAAAACCACCCCCGTGAGTTTGGGGTGGGATAGCTCGGCCCGGAGCGGAGTCTTGGCGCCGACAATCAATTGTTCGAAGTGACCGTCGTCGCGGTGTTGGAAGCGGCGTTTGAAGGTGAGCCGATGCTGATCGTCGAATTCGTAACCGACGTTGTCCGCCATGTCCCAAGTCGCGGGCAACCCGCAGGTGATGAGCCGATCATCCAGGGCGAAGAAAGGATGAGCGAACCAGTGCAGCGGCAAGGGGCGTTCTCCAATATTGGTCAACCGCGTGGAAGAAGTGAGGGTGCGGCGATTCAGGGCGATGCGTCGGGTGAGCTGGCAGGCATATCCATTACCTGTTTGCTCAGTGCAAAACTCGATGGCTCCGTGGCTGGTGGTAATTGACCAGAGACAGGGTGTGGCCACATCGAGAGCACCGGCCATGTTGCGCGCGACGTCACCAATGCCGATGATGAAGCCGCGCAAGTTTTCCAAAATCAGGGGCCGGCCGGTGCCGAATTCGGCATGACGAAATGATTCGGGCAGCCCTTGGCCATTAAAGGGAATTGGGTTTTTGACCGGCCACTCGGCTCCGGCGAGCAAGGGTCCGGCGGTGGCGTCGGTGACCTGCCAAATATAGCCGCCCCAACAGTAGCGGGTGCCCAGGTGTTTTTGATCGGCCGGATTGGCTGGATCAAGAATGGCGACACTTAGGTCGGCGTTTTTGAGCTGCAACATGGCGGATGCCGCTGGGCCGTTGGGAAATACCGCCAACTGGCGGAACGATTACTTCACGCGCCGGATACGGACGGTCGTGTTCTTGCCTTCGATTTCAAGGGCGAACTGGCCGTTGGGACGTGGGGCGATGGTGATCTTGCGATTAACGAGTTCGTAAGGGATGGGCTCCATGCCTTCCCAAACTTGCCCGTTGTCGAGTTTGAAGCTGTTGCCGCCCACCCAGTTTGTGACGGTGGCATCCAGACCGGGTTCTTCTTTCCATTCCTGGCTAAAGGAAATGTCAGGCAGGCCAAATCGCTGCAGGATGGTGCGGCGTTCTTCCTCGGCGATGGTCTTGCGCATCGAGTCAGTCTTTTGGGTGACCTGAGTCTCCACTGCGCCGACGTAATGCTTGGTGATGGCGTTGTTGAGGGCGGTGATTTGCTCGGGAGTGAGCTGATCCAAGCCGGTCTTATGGAACTCCTCGAGTGACATGATGTTCTCGACGCCGGGGAATGAAGTTTCAGCACAGACAGCCGTAGTGGTGACAAGAAAGGCGAAAAGGAGTCGTTTCATGGGTAGGGTCAGATTGGGATGAAAAAGGGTCAGGGGCAAAACATCTCTGCCGCCCGCGGAGGTTTCAAGTGGCTTCGGTGGTATCGAGCAAATCGGACCCGGTCGACTGGGCGGCAATCAACTCTGCAAAGACGCCTTTTTGCGCATTGAGTTCCTTAAAGTTGCCTTGCTCCACGATGACGCCGTCGCGCAGGACGATAATGCGGTCGGCGTTTTTGATCGTGCTGAGACGGTGGGCGATCGTGATGACGGTGCGGCCCTCGCTGAGGCGATCAAGCGCCTCTTGAATGAGCCGCTCGCTCTCGTAGTCGAGGGCGGAGGTGGCTTCATCGAGGATAAGGACCGGCGGGTTGCGCAGGATGGAGCGTGCGATGGCGATCCGCTGGCGTTGACCGCCGGAAAGAGAGGCGCCGCGTTCACCGACGAGGGTCTGGTAGCCCGCGGACATTTTAAGGATGAACTCCTCGGCGTTGGCCTGTCGGGCGGCCTCGTGAATTTCGGCTTCGGTGGCGTCAGGTTTGGCGAAGCGGATGTTGTCGGAGACGGAGCCTGAGAGCAAAATACTGTCCTGCATGACGACCGCGAGCTGGCGGCGGATCCAGCGCATGTGCCACTCCGATTGCGGCACGCCGTCGATCAGGATGCGACCACCGGTCGGCGCGTAGAGCCCGAGCAGGAGATTCGCCAAGGTGCTCTTGCCCGAGCCGGAAGGGCCGACGAAGGCAATGTGCTCGCCGGGCCGAATGGTTAGGTCGAGGTTCTTGATGACCTGCTTGTCCGGGGCGGAGGGATAAAAATAGGAGACGTTTTCGTAAACGATATCGCCACGCAGACGGTCTTCCCGGCGTGTGCCATGCCATTGTTCGACATAGGTGGAGTCGATGAGCTCCTTGATGCTATTGTAGCCCTCCTGAGCGTTGAAATACTGCTCGCTCATGCCGATGAACATGTGGACCGGATTAAGGATATAGCCGAAACCCGCCATGAAGGCGAACAACGTGCCGATACTAATATGGCCCTTGATCGCCATGATGGAACCGCCGGCAATGACGATCAGTGTGAGAAACTGCATGCCGACGTGCACGTAGGTGCCGAAGAGGGCATTCACGTAGGACTGGGAGACGCGGCTGGTGGCGAAGGATTCGCTGCTGCGGTCGAGTTCGCGTTCGACTTGGTCTTCTTCACCAAAGCTGCGAACGAGCCGCAGCGCGGAAATGTATTCGGAAGCGGTGCCCGTGAGCTTCTCCTGCGCGAGGCGGTTTACATTGTTGGCGATCTTGATGTTGCGGAAAAAGAAAAACTTGGCCGTGGCGTAAACCGGAATGGCCAGCACGAGAACCAACATCAGAAACCAGTTCATCCAGGCGAGAATGATGAGAATGCCAATGCCCAGCGCCAAGTTGGGCAGCAACTGATTGAGCACGTTGTAGACCAAGGCTTCGACCTTCTGGGTATCGAAGGCGTATTTGGAGAGAAGACGTCCGGTCTTTTGCCCGTCGAGATAACTGAAACTCAAAAATTGCAACCGGTAGAAAATGCGGCTGCGCATTTCCACCATCAGCTGGGAAGTCATTTTAGCGAGCAACTTGGCCCCCCAGACCGAGAAGAGGTAGTGCAGGGCAAGACACGCGACAAACCAACCGCTGTAGTAGAGGACCCCGTCGATATTTTTATCCTGCAGCGGTTTGTCCACGATCCGTTGGATCAGGATCGGGATCGGGGCTGAGGCGGCACTGCGCAGTAGCACGAGGAACAGCCCGCTCCGAAAACGAGACCGAGTGGCCCAGAGATACCCGATCAGGGACTTTTGCTCCAGGGGAGAGGTGGGAATGGACATGATGGTGGCCCGAAGAACTAAGCACGAGCCGCGCCGCCGCGAGACTAGATGTTACTTTTTTTCCCGAGGCGGGGCCATGCCGCCATGCAGCACGGTGTAGAATGGATCTCCGGCCTTGATGCTGCCGCGCTTGACCGTCGTGTCAGTAAAGGCCGATTTATAAATGGCCGTCAGAAACTCGAGCGTGCGGCGCGCTTCGTCACCACTGGTGAGCGGCGTGGTGTTGGTGTCCATGTTCTCCGCCATGGCGAGGAGCTGGGCGCCGTGGATGGATCCGACATCGGGCGGGAAATCGTTCCATGCTTTCTGCAGTCCGGCATTTTCGGAATCAGCCGGGGTCATTTTCCAGTTCTCCTGCTTGTAGGCGTAAACATGGGTGAGCTCGATGGTGGCCTTTTCACAGTCGAGCCGCAGATAGGTTTCCTGCCGCGGGCACAGGGTGCTGTTGATAATGGAGGCGCGCGCCCCGTTGGCGAATTTCACGAGTGCCATGGAAACGTCCTCCACTTCAATCTCGTGGTAGAGCGTGTCGGTCACGGCTTTCACTTCGCTCCACTCGCCGAAGAGATGCAGCAGATGGTCCATGGTGTGAATGCCCTGGCTCATGGTCGGACCGCCGAGCTCAGTCTTCCACTTGCCGCGCCAAGGCACGGCATAATAGGCGGCATCGCGATACCACAGGGTGTTGCAAACGGCGACCAACGGCCGGCCAAATTCACCGTCGGCGAGCAGGCGGCGCACATGGGTGTTCGACGAGGCAAAGCGCATCTGAAACACACTGGAGGTGTGGCAGCCGGTGCGTTTTTCCGCGGCCTCAATCTGGTCGAACTCGGCCAACGAGGCGCACAGCGGCTTCTCGCACAGCACCCAGGCCCCGGCTTCCATGGCCTCAATGCTCATGCTCATGTGCAGTCCCGGAGGCGCGCCGATCAGCACGATGTCGGGCTTTTCCACCCGGAGCATCGTGGCGTAGTCCGTGTGGGCCGCCGGGATGTTGAATTTCTTGCAAAATTCGCCGACGCGGGTGGCGTCGATATCGCAGGCGGCAACCAGATGAACACGGCCTTGGGTGAACTCGGCGGCACGCACATGCGCTTCGCCAATGCCACCCGTGCCGACTAAAACAGCGCGGTAGGTTTTCATACTTTAAAAATTAATTGGCAGCCAAAACCACCGGAGTTTTACGGGGTGTATAAACGGTCAACCCCAACAGGGATTGAGTGGGAGCCGGGAAGAAAAGACTCGCCGTGTAACCCACCAGAATGGTCGTGAAATTGGCGATCATGATATAGAAGACGGGATGGACGGCATTTTGGGTCCAGGCGTAAAGCGTGAGCACGATGCTGACGGCCACGCCGATCATGGCACCTTGCCAATTGGCGCGTTTGGTAAAGAGACCAAGAGCATAACACCCGGCGAAGCCACCCCCCAGCAGACCGCCCAGAGCGAATGAGGTATCCAGCGCGGATTTGATGTCCGCCGTGGCAAGTAGCAACGCCGTGCCGATGCCAATCAAGCCGCCGACCACCGTGGTGATCTCGGCCATCGCGAGGCTCTTTTTCTGGGTCGGGTTTTTGGCGTAGCGCTCGTAAAAATCGACCGAAACCAGCGTCGCCACACTGTTGATGCAACTGGACAGGGTGGACATGGAGGCGGCGAAAATACCCGCGATGATAAGGCCGGTGACGCCGGCCGGCAGTTCAGCCGCGATAAACTGAGGGAAGGTCGAATCGATGCTCAGCATCGGGTTCAGGTTGGCGGGGTGCTGCTTGTAGAAAACGTAGAGGGCGGTGCCGATGCCGAAGAAGGCGAGATTGCCCGGGACAATAATGGCCGCGAGCGTCCAGACCGAGCGACCGGCCTCCTTGTCGGATTTCGTGGAGAGCACGCGCTGCATCATCACCTGGTCCTGCGGATAAACGAGGACGCCAAGGATGTTGAGCATCAGGAAGCCCCACACCGTGGCTTGAGTAAGGTTGAAGTCCCAATCGAAAGTCTTCAGTTTGCCGTCTGCTATCGCGACCCGGAACATTTCACCCAAGCCTCCATCCACGTGGGTCACGATGTAGCCGAAAGCCACGAAGGCGCCGCCCAGCATGACCACCACTTGAATGAAATCGGTCCAGATCACGGCCTTCATCCCGCCGAGCGCCGTGTAGAGAATGGTGACCACGCCCATGATGAGGATGGCGTGCGTGACGTTGATGCCGGTCACCGCCGCCATGGCGAGGGAGGGCAGATACAGCACGATACTCATGCGGCCGCCGAGCTGTAGGACAATCGCGAGTGCAGAGGCGAGCACCCGGATATGCGGATGAAACCGCATTTCCAAATAGTGATATACCGACATCAGGCTTAGCCGGCGAATCAGAGGCACGATCCAAGTGGCCACGAAAATGGTGCCGACCATGCCGACGACATTATTGGCCAGGAGCACCCAGCTGCCGGCAAAAGAATACGCCGGCGTCGCAATGTAGCTGATGGCGCTGGTGCCGGTGGCGTAGAGGCTGACGCCAGCTGCCCACCAAGGGATGTTGCGCCCGCCGAGAAAGAAATCCGCGTTGTCCTTACTGAGCTTATCCTTGCGGTAATAATAATAACCGATGAATGCGGTGAATCCGAGATAGGTCGCGATGAGAATCCAGTCGATCGGCTTGAGCAGGCGTTTGGTCAGCGCGACATTGATCCGGGTGTTGGTTTCGTTGCCGGCTTGGTCGCGGGCGGTGAGGATGAAACCGTCCTTTGCATGGTGCACGGCCTGCAACGTGCCATTCACAGGCACGTGGCCGATCAGAGCCCAACTGCCCGTGATGGTGTGATAGGTATAAAACACTGACTGGCCGGCATCATAAGTGCCCAAGGCGAGCACATGGGCCTGACCTCCAGACTGTAATTCGGAGATTTTGCCGGGAGGATTTGTTTTGCGGGTCCAGCCGTGCTTGTCGTGTTTAAACCAAGCCTGATTCCCGTCGGCAGTTTCCGCGAGTAACCAAAGTGCATCATTGTGGAACAGCTGATCGAGGGGTTTTACTCCCGCGGCGACACCGTCCAGTTTCGGCAACTCGGGTTTGGCTGTTTTGACCGTGAGTTCCCGGGTTTCTGTCTCACTCAGAAGCGCAGTGCTGAGGGATACCAATCCGTCGGCGCGGGCAAACAGTGCCAATGCAAAGAATAAAGACAGCAATGCGCAGGTGCGCCAGGGGTTAAGGGGCATGGGGCGAAAATTGAGGGTCGGTTACCCCTGAATTTCAAGGCACGATTTCACGAATAATCACATCATTTGCGTGATGACACAAAAAATCGCCGTCCGGGTGGGACGACGATTTGAAAATGCATGGGTGAAGGTCAGTTGACCCCGGCCAATTTCAGGATCTTGTCGCCGGTGAGGCGTTTTTCCTTGGGCAAAGAATGCGGGGTCTTGTTGCCGTGGATTTTGGCAACTTCCTTGAACTTCTCCTGGGTGGCTTTGACGAATTCTTCCACCGGCCGAGTTTCGCCGAACTGGGCCATCATTTCCGGCAACCAGCGGTGGCCGAAGCGCACGTGGTTTTGTTCGTCGTTCCGGTCGAAGGCGAGAAGGGTGTCGGCTTCGAAATCGTTGAGTTCGCGCACGCGGTCCATCACATGGGCCTTGGTCGGAAAACTGCCGGCCTCGAATTCCATCGTCATCATGGCATAGCGTTCATGGGCGGGCATCTGGATGAGGATGTTATAAAGCTCGAGCGACTGCTCCACCGTCATGAGATCAACGCCGAGTTTGGGCAGCTGACGGAAGCCGAACTGACTATGGCGCGATTCATCCCAGAGATGGCGGGTAAGATCGTGATGTAGATCGAACGGTGCGTCCGGCGTGTCGATGAACGCGGTGGCGAGATAATCGATGGCGTCCATTTCCATCATCAGCCAGACGTAGACCATGAGGCGGATGACGCGGGCATCGGTCTTTGGGTCCGTCAGCCACGGGCGGACGATGGGATCCTCGGTGGGATCCATGCCGAAAATACTGGAGCAAACCGGATACTTGCCGCGGTTGCAGGTCTCGGGATGGGTGTAGGGCGTCTTGGTTTGCTGCCAGACGTAGTTGGTGGCGAGGGGCAGACGGGTTTCGTGGCCGAGCCAGCCGCCCAGATCGTCGAGAGCTTGGGTGAGATGGGTTTCCCATTCACGTGCTTCGACGCCCTTGAGATACGGAGCTATTTCGCGCAAGTGGCGTTCTTCATCAGCGATGAATTCCTCGACGAGTTTCTTCGAGGGCCAGTCCGCGAGCGGGTCCGTAACCTTAAGATAATGTTTATAGGCCGCCAGCATGGCGGGTTTCAGCACGTGGTAGAAACCGGCGGTGATTTTAAGCGGATCAGCAGTGCCGGTGCCCACGGCCTCCACGAAGACGCGCCGAATACTGTCACGCACGGTGTCGGTGGTGCCGAAGGTGCTGAGTTCGCGACCGCGTTCACGCAGAAAACGCGCGTGCCCGGCGGATTCCCAGGCGTGCTGGCAAATGAGATATTTCAGCTCGGGCTCACCCACGCGATAAACCAAGGTCGTGACGGTGCGCAGGAACTCGCGCTCCACCTCGAAAAGGAGGCGGAGGAGGCGCGTCATTTCGTTGACGGCGGCCATGCGGCCGGCGGCGGGGCGTGATGAAGTAGTGGTAGCCATGGGATAACGGAATTGAGGATTGGTAGGGGCCGATCTCCGAGCGGCCCGCCCCCGGAGGTCGGGCCCTACCTGAAGAGGCGCAAGATTAAGATAACGACTATGAGAAGGATTTGCTTAACAGATCAGCCCACGTTTGCCGTTGGGACCGTGGGCGGGCGGGTTGACGCCGACCCAACGCTCGTCGATCGGCTCCGAGGCGCGTTGGTAACGACTGTCACTGGAGATGCGCAGGCGGTTGGTCGTGCGGTTGTCGAGCGAGGCGTGCACGGTGAACATGCCGAAGGTGAGGAAATCACCGGCTTCAAATTCAGTCGTCAGCCAGCGACCGCCGAATTTATTGCGGACGGCCGGAGGATTATGGGAGAGCGTGCCGGTGAACGACCAGCCGCCGTTCTTGGCCTTGTCGACTTCCTTGGCCTTGTTTTCGCAATAGCCGTCGACGTCGCGGTAGACGTAGTTCTGGAGCAGGTCCATGCGCTTGTGCGAGCCCTCAAGAATCATGAGGCCACCAAGTTCGAAGGAGATGTCTCCGTAGGGCATCCAGCAAGTCATGTGCTTGTGCGTGCCGCGCCCCATGTAGGGCAGATCACAATGCGGATTCGTGCCTTTACCCGGACCAATCGCGCGCAACCAAGTATAGTCGTAGTGGCGGATTTCCTCACCGTAGAACTTGCGGTAGAAATCCGTCAGGCGCCCCGAATAAAGCAGGTCCTGCACGGGTTGGCAGCCGTTGGTGATCTCAGGTTTAAAGATATAACCTGCGTCGGGTTTGGCCACGGCATCCATCGTGGGATAGGCCGGATCGAGCGCGCCAGCAGCGGCGAGTCGGTCGGTAATACCGGCACGGGCCGCGAGCACCTTGTCGCGCTCGAGGTAGCCCTTCATGAACAGGTAGCCGTCTTCCTCGAAGCGGCGGTGCAATTCGGCGACATCATCGGCCACGTCCGTCGAACTACGGAGGATCCCGAATTTGTCTTCGCTCATATCGAGCTCATGACCATAGGAAACGATTTGGGGCAGCGTAGCGGTGCTCATGGGTAAAAAAGTGGTCGGATTTTGGGTAACATGGGCCTTTTGGCCCGGCGGATGATTGTTGAGCGTCCACTATATACCTGAAGTGGGTGATTATAAATGGTTGAAATGTGATTTCGCATGTAAAAAATGGGAATAAACCATGCCACAAGCAGTTACCGACCCATTTCATAGCGAAGCCTGGCTGGAAAGCCCGATTCGCTTGCAAAATGACGAACTGCAACTCGCCGGAGCCTTACGCGATGTGCCGGGGTTGGATCCACAATCGATGCGTGTTTTGGGAAGTTATTCCTTCATCTACATGGTCAACGTGGACGGTTATTACGCCGATGCCAATGGCCACACTTGTGATCTGAGCAGCGGGGATTTGGTGCTTATCTTCCCCGAACTGGCCCATGCCTACGGTCCGAAACCTGGCACGAGTTGGGATCAGCTCTACTGGGTCTTCAATGGCCCCCAGTTTGATTTTCTGCGGGGTAGTGGGCTTTTGCATCCTTCGCGCCCAGTCTGGCATGTGGAGCCGGTGGATTACTGGCACCGGCGTTTTCATGAAGTGCTGGCGGGTGATAACTGGCATTCGGAGGTCGCGGCCCGGCGCATCATGGGCAACTTTCTGCACTTGGCCTATGATTTGGCGGCCGCGGATGCCGAGGGCACCGCTCGTCAATCTAGGGATCACTGGTTGGAGGAAGCGCAGCGTTTGCTGGCCAACCGGAGCGACCAAGGTTGGCTTTCCCCGGAACGAGTGGCCCGACAAGTAGGGTTGAACTACGATAATTTCCGAAAGCAGTTCGCGCTCAAGCTCGGCACGTCCCCCGGCCAGTTTCAAAAGCGCAAGAAAATCGACCGGGCCTGTGCCGCCATCTATCAGGGCAGTCACGGCTTTAAGGACTTGGTGGAGGAACTGGAGTTCTGCGACGCATTTCACTTTTCGAAAACGTTCAAGCAAGCGATGGGGATTACGCCTTCCGAGTTCCGCAAAAAAGCCCACGGCGGTTAACCGTGGGCTTGTAAAACAATAGCCTGCAAATCAATCGAACTCAGGCCACTTACTGCCGGGGATGGGTCGCCAGAGGATGTCCTTGTCGATGCGCGGTTTCTTGTGCCGGTATTTTTTCATCAGCCGGATTTTTTCGCGGAGCAGGTCGGGCAGGTCCTCGCCGTAACAGAACGTATTGTTGCCGACAGCGGACAGGATCATGAACTCCGTGCGATCGGCCTCCAACAGATCGATGAGGTTCTGTGTGTTGACCAACTCGGCGTCGATGGCGGCTTGCAGTTGTTTTTCAAACTTACGCTTCTCTGCCGCCTTGGTGCTATCGAGGTAGCCATAAACATTGGCGCACCAAGCGGCGACCATGCGGATGGATCCGCAAACGGCACGATAACCGCGAGCGCGATCGAGCAGGTCGATGAAGACTGCCTGAGCCTGTGGCTCCTTGGCTGTCTGGGTCTCGAGCTTGGCCAATTCCGCGATGAGTTTGTCGATGCGAGGCAGGCATTCCTTGTCGTAGTTCGCGGTGGCCTTGATGCCTTGGTCCTTCGTGATGATGTCGAAGAGCACATCTTTGCCGAGATCGTTCATGCCGGGGTTGTTGTGCTGGAAGCAGCCATGGCGCTCGTAGTAGGCGCGTTCCTTCATTGGAATGGCCTCGATATCGGGCACGTAAGGGCGATCGAAGGTGCGCTGCCAGGTAAAGGCAAAGCCGCTGAACAACATGACCGGAGGTTGCCAGCTGACCGCCTCCTCAAAGGCATCCCAACACGCGACGAGTTTGGCGGCATAGTTATCACCGACGAAACTGCGCGCCGCATTGAGCAACACGTCGTCGATGGAAACTTCCGGCGTGAACTGCGTGGCGCGGAGCACGATCGGGTTGGGCCAGTAAGGACATTGCTGCGGATTACCGAGGGCACCGAGCGCACTGATGCGTTTGAGTCCGAGGTCTCGCATGGAGATTAACTTTTCGCGCAGCAACCGCGGATACGGCACGCCGATCAGGGGTTCAAAGCACGCGGTGGTGCCGGCGGCGTATTGCATCGTCGGTTCAGCTCCACGTGAGCGGGATTCCTCCAGCACTTTGCGTTCGCTCGGATCTATCTGGGTTTGCAACGGACTGCCGGCCGCGCCGCTCATCTCGGGGTATTTCGGGTGGGCATACGGCAGGGAGTAGCCGCGCACGAGGAGACTTGGAGCCTCCCATGTGATATGTTCGTTCATGCCCGCCTTGATGTGATCTTGTTCAAGTTTGAACGGTTCGAGGCGGAGGATGACGTCGAAGTCCGGATTGATTTCGGCCGCGGCGGATTGGATGTTTTGCAGGTAACGCGCGATGCTTTCGCCCGCGGCTTGGGCGATTTTCTCGTGATTGCGCCATTCGCGAATCATGTAGGGTCCACCGTTGCGGCCGACGTAGAGCGACCCGGTGTGCTCAAAGCCGGCGCCGCTGTCGTTGCTCCACACGCTCATATAACTGATGTCGGGTGCGGCCTTCATCAGGTTCTGAATCGCTGCGCGGTAGTGTTGCTTGGTGACGGGATGATCTTGGGCGAGGCAGTAGCGCGGCAGGCGCGAACGGAAAGGATGGTCGACGCGGACACCGCGCAGCGTGGGATAGCGTTGGAAGAAGCGCTCAGGCAACGTGCGCGGTTCGAACATGCAGACGCCGGGCTTGAGGCCGTATTTGCGACCGAGGGCGGCGAGGCTTTTCAGATTGTTCAAGTTCGCTTCAAGGTAGTGCGGTTGCCAGAGACCCTGCGTCAGTGGCGTATCAATGAAGTGATTGAACCCTGCGGTATAGGTGTAGAACTGGGGATAGTATTCCGACTGCACCGAATCTTCGATTGGCATGTGGGCTTGGAGGCCGTTGACCTCGACATGGGTGAAGCCCGATTCAGCCAGCGTTGCCACATAGCGTTCACGGTCGAACTTGCGTGCGCTGCGCCAGTATTGAGTAAGACAGCTGTCCCAATGCGGCCGGTGCCAGGGAAACGTGGCGGGCAAAAACAGTCCCTTCGCGAGCTTGCTGCGCAGTTCATCCGTGAGGCCGTTGCCGAGCAGGCGCACCGCGGCATAAAGCAGCGATCCGGCATCGGCGATGATTTCACCGGTGCCATCGTCATCGAGCTTGAGCCACATCCAACCAGGCTCGGCGGCCTTGGACTTCGGCAGCAGCTTGGCCCAATCGCGCGGGGCGAGGGCGACGTTGACGCCTTTGCCGGGTCGGCCGGACTTGACCGCGGTGGCACCGGTCAGACGCGCGAGCTCCATGGCGGCGGTCTGTTCAACCGGCTGAAACTTCGCGGGATAGGTAATGCTGCGCACGTTGAGCGCGGCGAGAGGGGCGGGTTCGTTGCTCATTAAAGGAAAGTAAGGCCCATGCCAGACCTTCGTTCCCATGGGTGCAAGCACCCCGGTCAAATGTGAGGATTATTTACCAGAGTTCCCCATTTGAAACCAATGGCTCACCCTTGATCGGCCGAACCAAGCCACTGCAGTTACCGGTTACTTCTGGAAGGGAAACCCTTCCGGCCAAGGCTGGCCGGAGGCCGTTCGCCAGAGGATGCCTTTGCCCGGTCTGACC
>Ga0222713_10003288_pt1 | contig 16834 bp, 17 predicted proteins | sample C33_649DmetaG_FD_165061 | JGI IMG/M metagenome (GOLD analysis project Ga0222713, IMG submission 165061) | Estuarine water microbial communities from San Francisco Bay, California, United States - C33_649D | ecosystem: Environmental > Aquatic > Marine > Unclassified | place: USA: California...
GCAATGTCCAGATAGTATGGGAGGTTTGATGCGCTCGGAACAGCGTCCATCGCCTCAGACACGAACGCAATCCCTCCGACACGGTTGAACGAGTCGCCCTTGAGACGGTTCGCGATCGTGACCATATCGATCGGAATCCGCTCGTCCCGCATTTTGATGATGATCTCCCACAGGTCATGGCATCGAACATCGTAGAACCAGTCCGCCTTGATACCGCCGTTTATCGCGTCATCGATGGCGTTGTTGTTCAGCAAACAGCACCCTATCACGCCAAGTTCGGCCTCTTGCGAGAACGGAGGCTCTCTCACTTGGTGCCTCCACCAAGCTGGGCCTTGAGTTGGAAGTACCGCTCTTTCATGGCCGCAAACTCCTGCTTCTGCGCTTCGGTCACCAGATCTCCGAACATCGCCTCATGCCGAGGGTTCGCCACGTGCCCAGAAAGCCGCTCCACGAGGTTTTTAAGCTCGTCTGGGGTGGAGACAGCGGACTTGGTGTCATGACGCGCCATTGGGGCCGTAGCGCCCCAGTTGTTCATCAGGGCCAGCGGAGTCAGGATGGCATCGCGGAAGATGCGCCGGTAGCCAGCGACGTGAGCGTCGATCATCTCATTGGTCAGGCTGGGCTCGACCTTCTTGATTCCAGCCAGAGCAACCCCAACCCGCTTCCACTCGCCCTCGGTCATGCGGCTGGTGTCCGATCCGCAAGCCTTGGCCAGATGGTCCGCAAGCTCGTTTCTCGGACGCTCTTTCGCGGCACCGCCGCTTAGTTCTCTATGATCTTCTTCTATAGTATTATGAGAGGGCGGGTTTCCGTTGACGGTTTCCCGTATACGGTTTTCCACCCCAGAACTGGCGTTGAGGGTGTGTTTTCCGTCAACGGCGGGGGAGTCGGTGAAGGTCCAGATCCGGCTGGAAAACCGACCATCGACCATCTGTCCCTGCTCCTCGACCGAGGCGTAGCCAAGCTCCAAGAGCTCGTCGAAAGCGGCCTTGATCGAATCGCGCCCCTCGGTGCAATGCTCAGCCGCCCACGCCTTGGTGACCACCCACTCGTCCATATTGGACAGGATCATGCACAGGAGCCCCTTGGCGCGAAGAGACATCTTCTTCCGAAGAAGTTCGTTTGGGATGATGGTGAATCCACCCTGCTGTCGCTTTACTCGGATGATGGTTTTCATCGGTCGTTGAAACAGCCCGTTTCAGTGAACGGGAAAAAAGAACCCCACGTAGTCCGAGGGGGAGAGATCGCTGGGGCGGATCAGCGAAACCTCGGAAAACGTGGGGCAAAAAACTGTGATTGAACCGCGCCTATTGAACACCCTCGACTCTCCTCTCACCGATCGCCGAGGACACTGACCTTGTAATACACCGCAGACAGCCTGTCAACAGTGTCTTCGTCCATACTCCCAGATCAGGAGGGAGTCCGATGTCTTGAGCGTGATCGGAATGCCTGGAAAGAGCTCCTGGGCGCGGCCCTTGAGCTTGTTCTTCCACTCTGTCTTCGAGAGCCCCTTGGAGTTTCCGAGGCCGAGTTCCTTCTGCCACGTCTGCGGAGGAACGCGCTCGATGCGGTAGCCGAGGGCCATGGCGGCCCCAAGGACGATTCCAAAGTTCTCGAACATCACCGCGGCCATGGAGCCGGGTATGCCCTTGCCACCGCCCATTGGAACAAACCGCGGAAGCTGCTCGATGTGAAGAACGGTGTAACCCTTCAGCACCAGATCGCTCAAGAGCTTGACCGTGTCAGTCGGCTCCTGAGGCATGGGCACCGCGGTCATTGGCCCATCGCCGTTCTTCCATGCAATGCCGCCTGAGGATCCCGGGTCGATGGCGATGTGCCAGTAGTCACTTGGGGTTTGGATCATCGGTGAATGCTTCAGGTGGATAACTGATAAGACCGGCCTTCCACATACGCTCCATCATGGGCCAGTTGGGTCCGCGACGTGGATCGGCGTTACACTTGGGCGCGTACCAAAGTTTGCGGGCGCACTCAACGCAGGTTGGCCTGCCCGACCAGAAGTTCTTGGCCGGCTGAGTGCGCCCACAACGTATGCAGGTTTTCGTTAACTCTTCTTTCTGGCCCATTCAGGAATGGATACACGACCGCGCATTCCATTTAGAGGACGCTCCCAGACGTTAGTCTTGAAGCACTCTGCGAGTGTTTCGAGGTGCCGCTTGTTGATCGCTCGGCCAGCCTCGATCGAGTCCTCATCGAGCTCGAGTGTAACGCACACGTACGGCGGCAACTTCTCCGCCACAATGAAGACCCACCGACTCTTCTTCACATCAGTGGTGAATGGATCGTCGGTCGCGGTCAACATGTTGTACAGGTCGATGTACCACGCTGCTTGTTGTGCGTACCCCCACTTCTTGATGGAGTACGAGAAGTCGTCTGGGTTCGCGTATCCGCGGTCTACCGTCTTGAGGTCCGCAATCGCCTCCGCATCGCTGCCCTTGCTTGAGCAGATGATGTCAGCCTTGCCCTTGGTTCGGATGGTTACTCCGTTGACGACGATCGTCTTGAACATGGCCACCTCCTTCAAAGCCCCATCCATCAGCTTGACTGCGTCTGCATTGGACATGACGCCTTGAGTGATGCCGGCGATTTGGGTCGAGTCGTCCTGAGAAAGCTCAGTCTTCCCAGCATTGGCGGCACTCCAATCGTCCCACCACTTGATGGCTGCGATGGTGTCCTCGCTCGGCTTCTTGGCGTTACGCTGAGCGTCGGTAGGCTTCCGGGGAGCGTCAGCCGGCTTGAGGACCGTCTTTCTGGCGTACTCCTCAGGCTCAAGAACCGAAAGGTGGGTCAGCGTTCCGATCTCCTGAGCCTCGGTTTGTTCAGCGCGATATCCACCAAACTTCTTGGACCAGAAGTGAAGCGGCGACAGCGACATCTCCTTGAGGTCTGAGATGGCGATTGCCGGATCGTTCCGATACACCCGCTCGTCCAGCAGGTGATGAATGCCGTCATGGACCAACCCGTTCTCGTCAAGTATCGTTCTCATGGGTGATCGCGATTAGGCGGTGGCCTTGGCGAGGAACGCGGCCGTATTTGACAGGATCTTCTCCGCGTTGGTTACAGACAGATCTCGGAATGTTTGGCTTTCCCTGATCCATCCAAGCGTCACGAGGAACGCATTGGCCTTGGGTTCATTAGCGCCGATGACGGCGGCCAACTGCGTCTTCCACACAGGCTCACCTCCGGACAGACGCCACGCTTCAAGCTGAGCACCTGTCTCCTCGGTGATCTGGAAAATCTTGTCGACGAAGAGGCCAGAGCGGTCCTTGGAGACAGCGGCCTGATGATTGAGAGCCACATCGAACACCGTGGTGAACTCGTATTCGATTCCGTCACGCATGATCGGAGCAAGGCCGACCTTCTTGATCTGGGTCTTGCCTCGGTCATCCTTCTCCTGAACGTAGTCCATCTTGGATCGCATGCAGCAGATGACGTGGGCTGGAGACTGCAACACGGCCTTCACGATTCCGCCGAACTTGTCGCCGGCAATCTTCCAGTTGGTGTAGGAGTTGCCGCCGCGTTGATCGAGCTTGTCCTTGTAATCAAGGATTCCCTCCCAGAAGTGCGATGCGCTATCGATACCTATGGCTCCGTAGCCAGCTTCGACAGCCGCGTTGACGCCCTCGATGAACTTCTCGTTGTCGAACGGAGGAGCAATGTCGAGCGTGTCGAAGTCGAATCGGTCGGCGTACAGGGACGCAGAGCGATTCTCAGTATCGATGAGCGCAATCTTTCCGGTGGGGCCAACAAGGCCTCGCGCGAGTCGAAGAGACGAGTACGTTTTTCCGGAACCAGACGGACCAGTGACCGCGAGTTTCAGGAAGACCTTCTCGCGGGTTGCTTTGCGAAACAGTGGTGTAGACATGGTTTTGAATGACTTGGCTTAGCGCCAAGCCGAGAGTAGGTGTAAAACACCGTGAGTCAACACCTAACGAGTCTGGAGATATGCGTCGCCAACGGCAGCGAAACGACCGACCCGATCCCACAGCACATCGATCGACGAGTCGTTGATGATGGTGTCGTGGATCACGCCGCCGTCGTAGAGCTCCTGCAGGCGGGTTCTCTCCCATTCCGTTGCGGGCTCCACTCCGGGCCGCCGGATTCGCAGGATAATGCCGCCTCGCTTGATCCATTCTTTGGCCTCACGCAGGCGAACCAGCCGGGTGTTCACGGCGTAGTTTGGAAGAGAGTCAAAGAACTCCTTCATCACCCCGTCGTAGTTCACCTCGCCCCACTGTTCCAAGATCGGCCGGATCTGCTTCTTTTGGGTGTCGTTCTCAGTGAATGCCGAGAACCCAAGATGCTGCTGCACCAGCGAGTCGATCTGGCGCTTGATGATGTCACCGAACGCAATTCGCTTCCATCCGAGGCTGATGAGCCTCGTCGCGGCGGCGTCCTTACCTTCACGGGCGTAACCCGCAAACGCAATCAGGTTAGCCATGTGATGTTCAGTTCTGGAACTTCAGAGGGGTCTGGAAGTCGATGGTGAACACCGATGCGTTGGACGACACGGTTCCGTCGAAGTTGATGTACGCCAGCAGCGGGCTCGTGGCCGGGTTTCCGGTGGGCAGGTAAATCAACGCACCTTTTGCGGTGATTGTGGAACCGCCAGCACCAGTGCCCCATTGTACGTCGTTGATTTCAACCTGCACGAAATTGCCGGACTGGTTGGTCGTGGTCGAAATGTTGCCGAGGGTCTTGCCACCAGTGTCGTACCCAGACCCAGACGCCTCCACGGCACCAGCAGCGATCGCGTCGCTCAGATAGACGTGGGCCTTGGAGTGCGTGTAGCTCGAGCCCGTTCCGAGAAGCAGCACCTTGTAAGGAGGCGTCGATCCGACAGGAGTTGTGGCGAGAGTCATGGTCCCGGAGATGATCTGCTCCAGGGCCTTGTTGTAGATGGTGGTCGTAGCCATAAATCGTTTGGTGCCTACACGGTTTCCGTGTGAGGCGAAAGTCGGAGTCGCTCAGTCGCGATACTTGGCGGTCTTGCGAGCGATAGAATCAGGCTGGCGAACGAACTGTTTGCCAGCCCTCATGCCGGCACGCTTCTTCGCGCTCGTTGCGGAATACTCCGAGTCACTCAGTGCCTCTCGAGCTTTTCGAGGCAGGTATCGCTCTCCTGTGGCACCACGGCCGACGACGGAGTTTTTGCCGCTCTTGGTCCCCCAATCTTCACGGGTCCATTTGGACAGGCTGTTCGACGGAGACTTGGAACCCTTGTATGAGCCGCCCCGATCCTTGTAGCGGCTCACTGCAATCTGAGCCTTGCGGGCGCTCCACTGTCCGGGCCTGCCGCCTTTCGACGACGCCTTCACCTCGCGGACGATCCGGCTCCAGAGAGACGGGTTGGACTTGGATGCAACTTTCACCAGAGAATCCTTCTCGCCCAGTAGTTTGCGGAGAACTTGTCGTTCTTGGTCAACTCGCCGCTCTTGTTTCGTATGCCTCCTGAGCGAGCGAGATAGTTGGCCCTGCGCTTTGGGTTCTTGTGCTTAGTGAAGTCGCTGTAGGCTCGGTGGCCGAATGAGACGACCTTGACCTTGTTGCCCTTTTTGGCGAGCACACGCTTCTTGTGTGTATCACCGGCAGGGGCTGCCTTGGGCTTGTTGAAACCTGGAAACCGCTCGCCACGATAGATCACGCCACCTGACGGAAGACGTTTGATACCCTTGATTGCTGGCATGGTTCAGTTCTCCTTGATTTCAACTGTATCGGTCGCTCCGTTGGTGGAGTTAACCATCACGTTGACCTGCGTTGGCCCAACCTGAGCACGCGGAGCGAATCCTGGCAACACAACCATGGCCTCAGCTTTGGCGGTCTCAGCGGCCTGCTGAGCCGACTTGATTAGAAGCTCGGCAGCCTTGTTGGATTCGCTGATCAGTGATGCGTGAACCTTCATCACGCCGATCATTGATTCTGGGTCAGGGAACTCTCGGTTCTCGATTGCAGATTCACAGAAGTCCATGGCCCTGTCAGTACGTGCCAGATTCATGGCGAGCCGCGATCGGCCGAGATGAATGGCTCCAACCTGAGATACGAACTCGCCAAAGATGCCGGCGGCCTTCAGCTGCTTGGCGTCAATGATATTGAACCCAGCCTCGCGGGCTGCTTTTTCAGCCACCGCCATGGAGATCGGAGGCTTGCCACCCACTGGCCGTGCGGGATGAGCAGGAGAGTCGTTTTGTTCAGCTGGGATTGGCGTCATTGATCCAGGTTGTCTTGAGGTTCATTTCCACTAGCCAGCACTCCTTGTCCAGTAACTTGGCAGCGAGGGGTATGTAACACCAACACCCCACTGTTGCACGACCCGAATCCCGGTGCTTCATCGTCTCCCCGTGGTGTCCGCATGTCTTCATCCGCTTGTTGTAAAGCGGACATTTTGAACAGGCGTTCAGCCTTTTCCTCCAGATACTTCGCGGAGTCCTCGATTCCGAGGAAATCATCAACGCTGCTGTCGCTGCCCTCGTCGCATTCAAGAATCGTGGCAGGGCCAAGGACAGTGGGAGATGCTTGAACAAACTGCATACCCCGCTGGCCACGACGCCACAGTATTCTGCAAGTCGGCGAAGTCTCTTTTTGAATGTGAGCAGAGAGTATCTCATAAACGGTATCTTCAATCTGTGAAACACGGTTAGCCCAGCGTTTGACGTATGGTATTGGCCCAAGCTGGGCGGCTGCCTTTCCCTCTACATCGTCGCATGTTTTTTCCCAGTCTGAGTTGTGCAGCACTTCGACGGTCCATGAGAAAAGCGGGTTTCCCCGACGCATGCGGCACTCCGTCAATTCAGACAACCTCACGATCCTCGATGCAGCCGTGAATGCCATCGACATCAAGCGTTTGGGTTCTCTGACCATGAGCGCCTTGCGCAGCGTTGGGTAGCGTGCAAGGACGATCTCCTTCCAGTTGCGTCGGTACGGAACCGCGGCCAACCGAATCGATCCGAGATTCAACGTGTTGCCAGCAAGCAGCCACCCTGGAATCGCTTGGGCAATAGCTAAATATGAGACAACCAGCAGATCTTTGCTGATGCCTGAAGTTGACGCAACGTGATCGATAAACGGGTCAGATGAATGAGTCTTCTTCGGCTGCTTCGGTTGCTTGACCTGCTCAGGTTCAAGCGTCGGACGCTTCGCCTGACACCCGTCCCAGATGTAGTAGAACTCTGGCGTGATACCTCCAGCCTTGGAGGCAACCGAAGTGAACGAGCTAAGCTCCAAGAGCCAACCAGACTTCAGAGCGGTCGCACTCCTGCACGACAGAACCCGCTCCAGTTCACCAGACTGAGCAAAACCAAGCGGCACTGCCGGGATGACGTGAACGTAACCAACGTCGTCCATAACGCAGTGATGACACTTGACGGGTATGGCCCAGCCGGAGTCGCTGACCACCCACAGTTCAATGTCTCGATCATTGCAGTAGGTGAGCTTCATTGGGTGAAAACAACCGTCGGCTTCTTGGACACTGTAATGGCCCGTCGTTCTACATCCATAGGCGTCTCGCTGATGAGCATGTAGGTGAGAGCGTCGAAGATGTGCTTGTTCTTGTCTCCGTCGCGAATCGGCTCTGCCCGGTTTGGACCTGGCTTCATTTCTCGGACCATCTTGATCGTGTTGTGAAGCTGTGCCGATATGAATACACGCCTATCGAAGAGCAGCTTCTTCAGAAGTCCGATGCGCTGCTTCACGCTTCCGGAGCCTTTTGTGACGGCGTGCAGCACGATCTTACCCTGCGATACCTGCCGCACAACAAGTTCGTCATACACATCTGAGGCAGCGCGGTATCTCCAAGCAGAGTTGTCTGACCAGTGCCGCCACAGCACGTTGGCGGTTCCGTGGGTGTCCTTGAGGTAGTCTTCCCACCACTGCATCTTCTCCATAACCAACTCGGTGAAGTCGGCGATCGACACCTTTCGGTCGATAACCACTGCCTCGTCGAGGATGTCGAAGATTGAATTTCCGTCGTCTCCAATCCGTTTGCACGAGATCGAGCAGGCGTGGTTCACGTCACCCAAGTCCCAGCCAGTAAACAACTCGAAGCAGTTCTTTGGAGGCACAATGATCTCGTGGTCATCCTCAGTTGCGCTGGTCACGTTCCCAACAACATGAGTGCTCGGCACGAAGACATCTGCGAAATGTCCATCGCTCACGTCCTCGACCCACTCTCCAAGCACGTAACGAGCATACAGTTGCTTGTCGTAGGCGTACTTGTTGATGAGGTCTTGCTTCTCCCGCGGATCTAGGAACGTGTTGTCGTTGAGGCTGAATTGGATGCGCTGGAACTGCGACTCAAACTGCTCGTTGTCGCTCGGCTTGCGTGTGAGCCAGATTCCGGCCAGCCAGTGGTTCACTCCGTTCTCAGGCGGGTTAAGGTCGGCGATGATCTGGTGGTTCTCGTATGGAATCTCAACGACACGCAGCTGGTCAGTCAGAACGTCGAACACAATTCGGTCCTCAAACTGATCAGCCTCCGATAGCCACAGCAGCGAGAAGCGCGTCCCCTTGAACTTGGCTGATGCCTCCCAGACGTTTTCCAAAGAGTGAAGCTGAACCTCAGATTCCCCACCGTAAGCGTTCCTGACCCGGGCGTATGACATCTTGGTCGCTACGTCCATGGTGGGCTCCTTGGTCCACTTCATGCCGATTTTGGCGTCCATCCACTGAGGCAGGATGGTCTTCGTGAGATCAGACCATACGCCGACCTTCCCGTTTTTCAGGGTCTTAGCAATGATGCCAACGGTGGCGTTGTTGTTCTCGAAAAGGTGGCGTGCAACACGATGTGCAATCGCAAGCGATTTACCCGCTTTACGAGGGCCGTCCACCATGAGGTATCTGGCATACGAGTTGAATACCTCGAACCCTCGTGGTGAAAGATCGGGCAACCACCGCCCTTGAGTGTCTTGCATAAGGTCGGTGCGACTTTCGGTTGTAAAAGAGCAGGATCGCGGGAAATCCTCCATCGAAAGTCGCCATCTATGGACTCGATCACACTCAAGCGGGACGGCCTCGACGAATCGATCAACTCGCTCGAAGAGGGGGAAACCATGGAGATTCACGGTACTTTTACCGTCGTCTCCAAGTCTGACACTGAAATCGTTGGCGAGCTCACCGACGTGAAGAAGTGCGGGCACATGGGTGAGGACGAATACGAGCTCGACGATGAGGGAGGAGAAGACGAGGGTGGTGAGTACGGGGACGAGCCGAAAGGCAAATCCATGATGCACGGCAAGAAGGGCAAGGGCATGGGCATCCTCATTATGATCGGTGGCCCTAAGAAGAAGTAACCTCCTGACACATGGTCGATCTCGAAGTCCTCAAGAAGCGCGGCGGAACGGTCGAAGAACTCAAGAAGAAGTTCACGGCCGAGAAGCTCGACGACAAGATCAAGGCATTGATCGACATGAACTCGTCGCGTATCGACGAGGGCATCCAGCGCAACTTGAACGAGGCTAGGACTTGGTACGCGATCGACCAGGCGTTTGATGCTTCGCAGCGGCAGATTACCTACACCCTCGTTGAGGGCCTACTTTCCAAGGGCACCTCTACTGAGAAGGTGATGGACGCCATGAAGTCGATGGGCCTCACGTCGAGGCTGTCGAACATGCTGCTTCCGCTGTGCAATTCGGACGGCACCAAGAAGTGTGGACCAGACGGCAAGCCGCTGATGAAGCTGGACATGCCGACGTTCTTCCACATTTTCGTTCCACTGGTTCAGGCATACACGAAGATGCGCTGGGCCAAGCTGTTCAGCGATCGAGACATCTACCCGCTCTACAAGTACGAGCCGGTGTCCACCACGATGCAGAACCGTGTGCGCTGTGAGATCATCACGAGCCGCATTCAGCGCATGGTTCAGGAAATGGGTTATCGTGAGGACGAGCGCCAATCGATCCTGCAGATGCTTAAGTACGGCGTCTGCATGAACTTCCCTGCTGAGGACTTCTACCGCGAGAAGCAGATCTACCTCGAGAACAAGAAAGAGGTTGAGCGCACCATCAAGGAGGGTGTCCGCTTCGAGATTCCTCACCCAAGCCGCATGTTCTACGACCTCAACAGTCGTTTGAGCACTGCCAACACCGATACTGGAATCGAGTACGCCGGATTCTGGAACGTGCTTCGGTACAAGGATGTAAAGAACAACAAGCAGTTCTGGAACACCGAAAACATCCAGTTCAAATACGGAAGCTGGGTTGAGTCGAAGTACAACTTCTATCGCGAGATCAACCCATGCATGCTCAAGTTCCCGGACCCAACGGCGTTTAGCCCTGGAGCCGGTGACACAGATCGTATTCGCGAGGCCTACAGGTACACTACCAACCACCAAGACGAGGGTGTTACGGTGGTCAGCTACTTCCAAAAACTCATTCCGTCTGAGTGGAATCTGTTCGACTACGACAATCCCGTGTGGATGCGATTTATCCATACTGGATCTCACACTGTCAGCCATGCTGTACCGCTGGCCTATAATCCGCTGGTTGCATACCTCTACGACTCGGACATGGGCAGCGCACGAAACTCCTCGCTCGCGCTGGAGATTCTCCCGTTTCAGGACCATCTGTCCAACATGCTCACCCAGTACATTCTGACGGTGAAGCAGAACCTGGAGCGCATCGTTTTCTGGAACTCGGATGTCGTCGATCAGAAGTACATCGACATCATCAATAACCTCGGTGAGAAGAAGTACCGCGGCGTCACGTTCGTTCCGTACTCCAAGCGTGAACTCAGCTGGCAGCAGCAGTCTGAGCGTGACGCATTCACGCCTGTCCAGCTGCCTCAAGGCTCTTCTGGTGAGATCGCAAGCGGCGTGAACCAGTTGCTCTCCATGATGGAGCGCGTACTCGGGTTCTCGCCTCAGGAGGTCGGACTTCCTGCCGCTCACGAGCAGACAGCACAAGAGGTTCAGATCATCGCCAGCAACACGAGCAACCGGCTGGAGCTTACCGGCAGTTTCATCGATGCAGCCATCAAGGCCCGCAAGAAGCTCCTTTACGAGGCCTTCTTGGCCTACTCAGACGACGAGGTGCTTGCTGATGTCGCTGAGGTTGACGAGGTAAAGAAGCAGACTCTCGACAAAATGGGCTTCAAGGTGGATGAGCCTGAGGGTCGCAACACGACTGCTGGCATTCGCGGCAGCAAGGACGCCCTCCGAGTCGACGGCTTCTCGAGTGACCGTGAGGGCGCTGATCGTATCGTGGATTCCAAGTTGGCCGGAACAATGATCCAGACGTTCCAGTCGATTTTCGCAAATCCGGTACTCGCTCAAGCGGCTGGTCTCGATCAGCTGGTCGACCTCTTCAATCAGGTGCTCGTCTACAGCGGTGCTCCCAAAGATTTCCGCCTACGTGTTCAGCCTCAACAGGAACAACCATCGCCCGAGGAGGCTCAGCAACAGCAGGCGGCCCAAGAGCAGCAGCAGGCTGCTCAGCAGCAGCAGATACAGGAGCAGTTGGCTCAGATGGCCAGCCAGATCGTCGACGGAAAGCTGATGGAACTCAGCGAGGGTCTTCGGACCAATCTGGTGGAGCCGATGCAGGTTCAGTCGCAACAGACCACACAGGCAATTCAACAGCTTGCCCAGCAGCAGGATCAACAGAGTCAGGCGCTGGTCAGGCTGTTTCAGATAATCCAGTCGGCACAGCAAGATCCCAATGTTGGAAGTCCAAGTCAGGTCGCTGGAGGCTACCCAGTCGGGCAAGCTCCAGAAATGGCTCCTGTCACCGGAGTATTACCTCCTCAGGCAGGCCCTGTTGGCTGAGGTAGCTGTTCTGCAGGCAACTGCATCGAACGTCATCACGAGAAATGCTGATGCAATCCGCGCCCAAGCGGGATTGGACACTCGTGCATCTCAGTCGCTCACCCAAGCAGCGCGTATTCAAACGTGCTTAGACATTCTCGCAACAGTGTCCTCAGAGGGATACCAGTTCAAAACCGCAGAAGTGCATATCACGGACAAGCATGACAACTGAACAACAGCAGTCGCAAGACGCAGACCAGACAGGGCTCGGGCAGATGAATGCTGCCCGCAGCACACCGGCCGAAAAGTCTCCGGCCGAAACCGCAGCCATGAACGAAGCCGCCAAAGAGGCGAGCATGATGCTGCTGGACAAGCTGCTTGGTGAGGAAAACCAGCAGCAGTCCGAAGATGGTCAAAAGGCTGCCGAGGAGCCCGGAAATGAGGAGCCTCCCGCGAAGAAGCCCGAGGAGAAAAAACCCGCAAAGAAGGCCGAAAAGAAGGCTGAACCGAAAGCGGATCAGAAGGTCATCGAGAAGCCTGCTCCCAAGGCAAGCGAGGATGAATCCGAAGATCTTCCTGAAGAACCGAAGCCGCGTCGGAAAATCTCGGCTGAGAAGATCACCGAGATGGCCAGCAAGGCGGCTGCAGAGGCGACCGCTGAAACGATTCGGCAGATGGAAGAGCGACGGCTCGAGGCTGAGTACGCCCGGAAGCAGGAGGCAGACCGTCGTGAGGAAGAGGTCGAGGTTCCTGAAGAGTTCCGTGATGAGGTTGACCGTCTTCGCGAGGTCCAGAAGCTGCACCCGAACGACTACAAGGGCCGCGACCTAGCCAAGGAGTTCCTCGAGAGCTCCAAGAAAGAACGGGACTACGAGAAGAAGTGGCGCAAGGAGAACCCGGGTGTCGAGTTCGACTGGGAGGATGAGGAGCACGCCGACTTCGTTGATCAAAACGCTGTCGAGGTTGACGAGCGCCACCTGAAAAACGCTGAGCGTTCCATCATCAAGGAGCAGGCGATCAGGGAGGCCGAGGAGCGGTTCGCCAAGAAGTACGGCCAGGACATCGAAGAGGTTCGCCGCTCTCGCGCTGAGGCCCAGCTTGCGCCAATACGCCAGCAGGTTGACCAGATGGCGTCTCAGAGCCTCTTGGAGGTTCTTCGGCCTGACCTGGTGGATACGTTCTCCACTGACAGAGCCAAGGTGGTTGAAGAGATCAAGAACGACCCCATCGCCATGGAGGCTGTCTCTACGGTCGAACAGTGGAGTCTGCCTGCACTCGATGCCGCTGTGCGCGTCATCAACAACCCGGATGGGTACAGCAACAAGTCGCCCGAGGTTCAGCGATTGGTAAATACCGCGCTGCACGTCGAGAAGGTGTTGTCGTCAGTCCCGCGTGAAGAGCGTCCTGTGGCGGAGGATGGGCGCAAGTTTTCCACGATGCGCGACTACGCAAACATGCCTGCCGCTCAGCGTTCCAAGTACTACACGGTGAGAGACGAGGAATTGGTTCCCCAGCTGATCATCAAGACCGCCCAATACGAGGCCAGCCGAATCAAGGCTGACCTTGAAAATAAGGCCGAAGCGTTCGCGAAACGCATGGGCTACACGAAAACGGAGAGTAAAACCTCACAAAAGGTGGAGCAAAAACAGCAGCGCGAGTCGAGCGCCCCGAGTGTCAGAGCTCAGGTGTCTCAGCCTGATGCTGGCAATGATGATAACGGAAATGTCAACGGTCTCCCTAAAGCGTTTTGGCAGAGTATCGGTTTGTGACGGCTCTCTGCGCAAATTAGAGCAGCGGTGATTGTAAAACACAAAATCGACTGACCTATTCACAAACAGGTCAATCTAGTGACAAGATAAGCGGCGAAAGGAATAACTGAATATGCCTATTGCAACCCCTACCGACAACCTGTTCAGCAGGTGTCTTCCGGCCATCGGGACCAACATTGAGTCCTGTGGCGCTGTGACCGCGTGCGACGCCAAGGTCGTCACGTCCGGTGATCTCGCGTCGATCTACGGATCGAACGACACCAACTACCGCATTCTCGGCAACTTGATTGCCGCGGACTTCGTGGGAAAGGCTGTCGGCGTCCGCCAGAACGGTCTCTATGACTTCCTCCAGGCCAACAAGCGCGTGATGGGCGGCAAGCGCCTGAGCGTGCAGCAGGTGGCTGGCGGCGTCTGGGAGCTCTCGCCCTTCATCAAGATGGGCCGGAAGCGTCAGGTTAACAGTGAGTACTGGACCGCTCGCGTGGTCGCTGCCACTGGTGCCACCCCGTCTCAGACCGCTGATCTCGACCTGAAGATCTACTCTCAGAGCTCTATCCCGGCTGATTCTCGCTGGTTCCCGAATGGTCTTCGGATCTTCGTGTCCGGTAAGAACGCTGGCTCTGGCAGCCCTGCCACTGGCGACACCACCTACCGCCTTGCGTTCGTCGTTAAGGCGTACGTGAGCTCTGGTTCCGATGCTAACGGCGCGTTCGTTCGCATCACCGTCACCCCGCAGAATGCTGGCTCCGTGTTTGCGGCTGCCGGCAATGCTGCCGCGGTTCAGGCCAAGGCGAAGATCCCGGCCAACCTCCTTGCGGACGCCGTCCTCGGTCTTGTGGTGCGCGGCACTCCCAACGTCTCCGACTACGAGAGCCACTGCGCTGAGATCCCGGGCATCAACAACAACCAGCTGCTTCCGTTCTGGATCGAGACCACCCGGTACTCGATCTGCGAAGACGAGCTCACCCAGAAGTACCTCTCGGCGCTTCGGGACTCGAACCCGTTCTTCAAGCAGTTTGGTGATGTTGAGACCGTTGAGCTCAACCGCCAGATCATTGAGGATTTCCAGCGCCGTCACGCCAACAGCTTCTTCTTCAACAAGCCGCTGAACGCGAACCAGACGCTGGCGAACTACAACAACCTCCCGGCGATCAATGTGCCTACCGGCTCCTTGAACCTCGCTGTGGACGGTCGCTGCATTGGTCGCAAGGCCAACGCCACCGGCATCTACGAGCAGCTGGGCGAGTGCGGTCGCGTGTACGACATGGAGGCTGACACCCTCGACCTGAACAAGCTGTTCAACACGCTCTACCGCCTCCAGCGGGAGCGCGAGGCTGCCGGCACCAAGGCGGACATCATCGAGCTCTTCACCGACTCGTTCTACGCGAACCAGTTCATCATCGGCATGGTGAACTACTTCAAGGCGAAGTACGGCTCCGACGTGTTCCGCCTGACCATGCAGCTGAACCAGGGTGGCGAGCAGGGGCCGTTCGGCTTCCGCTTCTACCGCTTCACCCTCGACTACCCGCAGGTCGAGCTCCGCATCGTTACCCACCGCATGTTTGACGACATGCTTGCCGCTCACAAGGCGGCTGGGTTCGAGACCGCTGGCCGCATGATGTGGGCTATCGACTGGCAGAATGTCTACCAAGGCATCATCGACAGCAACTCCGTCACCAACAAAACTGGCGACCTGAAGCAGCTTGCTGCTGTGGATGACTCGTACAGCTGCGTGATGAAGGTGCCGAGCCGGACCACCAAGCTGACCAGCACCACCTACACGGCGGTTCTGGAAGCTGAGACCACCAGCTTCGTGCTGGAGAATCTGGGCTCCACTGCCCCGATTGGAAACAGCACGAACGACGGTTCGTACTACGTCTAATCCGTGAATGCACTGGGCGGGTGGGTCTAACGGCTCACCCGCCCTTTTTGTTGGATGACTTTCAGTTGCGGCCATCAACACCCTGATCAAAATCTCGCCATGCGGTACTTTGGAAAATCTCTCGTTTACAACACCATTCAGGCGGCCGACGGGCGCACCGTCCCGTTTATCGAGGGCGCTGCTGGCATTGGTCTTCTGGCCACTGAGGACGCGGTCTTTATCGCAGAACTCGAGCTCCGAATCCGCGAAAAGCGCGGCGGCATCTGGGAGATGACCCAAGAGATTTACGACGAAGAGTTAAAAAAAAAGAACGCCTCGCAATCGCTGCAGCCGTCGTTAACCAGACAGGGCCTGACTCTGGCGGTGGTTCAAGCTCAGGCACAACTCCAGTCAGGCGATCCTGCTGCGGCCGCGGTTCCCGCGCCTGACAAGCCGAAGCAGGTCGATCAAACGCCACCCGCCTCGCCGGATGAGGTCAAGGTTTCAAAGCCGACAGTCGGAAAACTGAAACGCTAAACCAGGCTACATCCCATGAGCGACATTCAAGCCAACCACATCGTTGCAGCCAAGTCCGGTGCCATGTCCATCGGTGGAATGGTCGCCATGGCGATATCACATATTTTCAGTCTACCAAGCTGGGTGCAGATGGCGGCAGCTGTAGCCACGATGTGCGCGAGCTTCTACGCCATTCGTTTGAGCCGTGTGAACATCAAGAAGGTTGAGGCCGAGCTCAAGATACTGCGAGCCAAGGCAAACCAACTTGGTGTATCAATAGACGACTGATGAAACCATTCCTGATCACACTGCTTCTGTTAATTTCTGGGTGCGGCGCTTTGGTGCCAAGCACAGCGAAGCGCACATCTTCAACATCAGAAGCGGCCGCTTCCACGCTCAAGGGTTCCGAGCAGTTCTCCAAAATCGTTACGGGGCAGAAGGCTGAGCCAAAAACTGCCGCAGAGTTCCATGTCGGAGGTCTTGGAAACAAGGTGAGCGTGACGATCCCCAAGGTGCCTGACCAGATCCCGACACCTCCTCAGGTAACGGTTGTAGCAGTTCCAGCGGTTCCTAAAGAGGCAACTCAAGCCGCTCAAACTCAGGCGCAGCAACCGTACCGCGAGGAGGTTCACTACTCATCAAACGTGGACGCAACCGACAAGGAAAAGACCACTGAGTCCACATCCAAGTCAGTATCGATCCCGATTGGCGTGAACCTGATACTGCTGGCTGTCGGAATGCTGGCCGTGATTTTTGCCATCAATAGGGCACGCAACTCCAGTCTGGCGGTAAATGCTCTCTACCAGACGTTCGACTCTGCGCTCGCTGGACAGATTAGGAGTGTTCGCGAGCGTGCCATTCTCTCGACTGACAACCAGACTATCAGCATGCTGAACGCCCAGATCGCCGATCTTGAGGCGCAACGCGGAAGACTCG
>Ga0222713_10003289_pt1 | contig 16833 bp, 14 predicted proteins | sample C33_649DmetaG_FD_165061 | JGI IMG/M metagenome (GOLD analysis project Ga0222713, IMG submission 165061) | Estuarine water microbial communities from San Francisco Bay, California, United States - C33_649D | ecosystem: Environmental > Aquatic > Marine > Unclassified | place: USA: California...
GGGTGACGGGTACGGGCTCCGGGCGTTCAGGCGTCAGCCGTTCCGGAGCCGGCCGCGGAATCCTGATGGCCGAAGGCTGAAATGCAGATTCCCGAGGGGCTGATTCCCTGGGGGCCGGCACCTGGCATCCTAAACAAAATGGCCGCAGGTAACTTTCCGGTTTCCGGCCCCCCATTGAGCGAGGTTCGAAGGTAGGGGCGTGGCTTCGCCGCGCCCTCCAAGGAAGGAGTGCACGATGAATCGTGCCCCTACCTCGGTTCGCCCTGCGGCGAACTTGATTGGGTAGGGGCGTGCGGCCCGCACGCCCAAGGATGACCGGGCCGGTCATCCCTACCAAAGGCTGCACTCCCCCGATACTCGATACTCCGGACTCGATACTCTGGGTTGAAGAAATTGAGCTCAGCTCAATTTCTTCAACTCGCCGGTGCTGTCGCCGAGCTGGACGTCGCGGATGTCCATGCGGTTGAGCATGCTGACCCAGAGGTTGTTCAGCGGGGTCTCCTTCGGATACACGATGTGGCGGCCGGGGCGGATCGTGCCGCAGCCCTTGCCGGCGAGCAGGATCGGGAGGTCGTCATGATTGTGACGGTCGCCGTCGCCGTTGCCGGAACCGTAGACGATCATCGAGTGGTCGAGGAGGTTGCCATCGCCTTCCTTGACGGACTTGAGGCGTTCGAGGAGGTAAGCCAGCTGGGTGGCGTGGAAGACGTTGATGTCTTTGATCTTCGACAGCTTCACCGGATCGTGGCCGTGGTGGGAGATGCTGTGGTGGCCGTCGCGCACGCCGATGAACGGGTACGAACGGTTGGAGCCTTCGTTGGCCAGGACGAACGTCGCCACGCGGGTCGTGTCGGTCTGGAACGCGAGGACCATGAGGTCGGCCAGGAGGCGCAGGTGCTCCTCATAGCTTTCCGGGATGCCCCGGGGCCTGAGGGCGCCGACGGGCAGCTTGGGCTGGCCGGCCACGCCGGATTTCTGGATGCGCACTTCCATCTCGCGCACCGCCGTGAAGTATTCGTCGAGCTTACGCTGGTCGTCGGCGCCGAGGCGCACGTTGAGTTCGCGGAAATCTTCGCGCACCGCGTCGAGGACCGACTTGCGCTGCGCGTCGCGCCGCTGCCGCTCGAGGTCGGTGCCCGAGCCGAAGAGCCGCTCGAAGATCAGCTTCGGGTTCACTTCCTTGGGCATCGGCTGCGTCGCCGAGCGCCAGGAGATGTTGGACTGGTAGATGCAGGAGTAGCCCGAGTCGCAGCCGCCGGCGAGCTTGCTGGCTTCGGTGCCGATCTCGAGGGAGGCCAGGCGCGTGCGTTCGCCGATGCGGGCGGCGGCGAGCTGGTCGGCCGAGACGCCGGCGCGGATGTTGGCGCCGTCGGTCTTGCGGGGCTGCGCGCCCGTGAGGAAGGCCGACATCGCGCGCGCGTGGTCGCCGCCGCCGTCGCCGTGGGAGCGGGCCTTGTCGGCCGTGAGGCCGGTGAGCACCGAGAAGTCGGACTTGTGGGCCGCGAGCGGCGCGAGGATCGCGGGCAGCTTGGAAGGCAAGGAACCTTCGTTGCCGACGCGCCAGCCGTCCATGTTCACCCCGTTGGGGACGTACAGGATCGCCATGCGGTTCGGCGCGGCCTGCTTCGTCGGCGTGTTGCCGGCGGCCCAGGAGGTCTGGAGCCCCATCGCCTCGAGCCACGGCAGGGCCATGACGGCCCCGAGGCCTTTGAGGACCGTGCGGCGGGGAAGGAGTTCGGTCTTCATGACGGGGGTGATTATTTCTTAAGAGGTTGGGACCCGGATTCAACCTGCGAAGTTCCCCGGCGGAGGCGGAAAGGGTCGCTTTGGACCACCCCGAGGACCAGGGCGGAGAATCGGGCGTCCTGGGCGAGGGCCGCGGTCGTGATCTTGTCGACCGCCGGGCCGTCATAGTAATCGAGGCCGCGGCCGAGGCCGAACGTGAGGAGCTTCGAGGCGAGATTGCGCACGATCTTCTCGCGGTCGGCCTTGAGGATCTTCTTCAGTTCGCCCGCGCCGGCGAAGGCGCGGCCATCGGGCAGCTTGCCGGACGGATCGATCGGGGCGCCCTCGTCGGTCGCGCGCACCAGCCCCACCGCGTCGAACTTCTCGAACGCGAAGCCGATGGCGTCCATCCGCGTGTGACAGGAGGCGCAGGCCGGATCGGTGCGATGCTGTTCCATGCGCTGGCGCAGGTTGCCCTTGAGCTCCTGACCTTCGAGGGTCGGGACCGAAGGCGGCGCGGGGGGCGGCGGCGAACCGAGGATCTGCTCCATGATCCACTTCCCGCGCTTGACCGGCGAAGTGCGCGTCGGGTTGGAAGTCGCCGTGAGGATCGACGCGTGCGTGAGGATGCCGCCGCGCTCGCCGGGCGGGAGCGTCACGCGGATGAACATCGACGGCGTGATCAGGCCGCCGCCGCGCGAGAATTCGCCCGTCAGGCCGTAGAACATCGCCAGGTTGCGGTCGATGTAGGTGAAATCGGCGTCGATCAGGTCGAGCACGCTGCGGTCTTCGCGGACGATCTCGGCGAAGAACAGTTCCGTCTCCTTGATCATCGAGGCGCGGACCGCGTCGTTGAACGTCGGGAACATGGCCGGGTCGGGCGAGACCGCGGACAGCTGGCGCAGCTGGAGCCACTGCAGCCCGAAGCCTTCGGTCAGGTAGCGGGAGCGCGGGTCCTTCAGCAGGCGCTGGGTCTGCGCCTCGAGGTTGGCCGAAAGTTTCTTCGCGTAGGCCAGCTGGAACAGCTCGTCGTCGGGCATCGAACCCCAGATGAAGTAGCTCAGGCGCGAGGCCAGCGCGAACTCGCTGATCGGATGCGCGTCCTTGGCCGTCGGCTGCTCATCCTGCTCGGCGCGGAAGATGAATTTCGGCGAGGCCAGCACCAGGGCGATCATCGCCTGAGCGCCGGCTTCCCAGCTGCCTCGGGCCTGCTCGGCGTCGAGGAACACCTTCGTATAGCGGTTGAGCTCGGCGTTGGTGGCCGGGCGGCGGAAGGCGCGGCTGACGAAGGAATTCACGACCGCCTGGGCGCGGGCCGCGCCGATCTTGGTGCCGATGACCACGGCCAGGCGGCGCTGGAGTTCCGTGCGCGTGTCCTTCGGGCCGAGCAGGCGCAGGCGGAGGCCGGAGAGCGTGCGCGCGTTGCCGGTGATCTTGGCCGGCGGATTGAGCCACTTCAGCGTGAAGTCGTGCGAGCCGGCCGTCAGGGTCACCTTGGCCTCGGCGACCTCGGACTTCTTCACCTGCTTGAACTGATAGGTGCCGACTTCGAGGCCGTCGACGAGGAAGGCGACCTTCGGGGGCGGATCGCCGGCGGAGCCCGTCGAGCGGAGGCTGACCGAGATGACGTAGTCGCCGTCGCGCGTGGCCGTCATCGGGCCCGTGAGCGTCGGGGCGGGGTCGAAGTAGCGCTGCTGGCTCTCGCGCTTGCCCTTGGGCTGCATCTCGACCATCGCGAGGCCCGTGCCTTCCATCTCGCCGGCCTTGTCGGGCATCGCCTTGGCGGCGATCGCCTGGCCGACGTCGAGGAACCGCTCCAGATGGACCGGCGAGAACGTCAGCACGTCCCCGATGTTGTCGAAGCCGTAACCCGTGTCGTCGGCCGGGAAGTCGGCGGAGAAATTCTCGTCGAGGAAGCAGAGGTCGCGGATGGTCTGATTATACTCCACGCGGTTGAGGCGGCGGATGGTCACGTCGCCCGGGTCGGGCTTCGCCTTGGCGATGGCGGCGGCCAGGAGCTTTTGAATGGAGGTCTGGAAGCCTTCGATCTCGGCCGGCGTCGGGCGCGTCTTCTTCTTCGCGGGGGGCATCTCGCCGGAGGTGACCTGGTTGACCACCTCGCGCCAGACGCGCTGATCGCGGAAGAAGCGGGAGTCGTCCTTGAAGGCCTCGAGGTTGAGGTGGCCCTTCTCGAGTTCGGCGTCGTGGCAGTCGTTGCAATACTTGGCGAGGAACGGCGAGACGTCCTTCTGGAAGTCCTGGGCGGAGGCGGCGGCGGACCAGACGCAGGCCACCAACCCGAAAATGGCGACGAACGGGGAAGGCCGAACCAACTGTCGGGCCGAGAGCAGCATCTAGCCAACAGACAAAACCCTCTGGGTAAGGTTGCAAACCAAAGGCCTCATCCGTCAAAAAACTGTCAAAAGAATGTAAAATACTGAACCCATTCTATATCATTGATTTATGAATATAAATCGGGGATTTCGCGAGATTTCGGGCGGCCGAAAGAGCAAAACCCCTCATGAAAGCCGATAATACCTCGATTCTGAGGCCACGACCCCCCAAGATTGGGTACTAAATCGGCAACCTAAGCCTCGGCTTGGTGTTTCAGAGTTACCCCCTTCCCCCTTAATAAAATGCGTCACCTAACTCGACCCACCTCCGCCCTGCTCATGACGGCGATCTTGGGCGGCCTCCCGGCCTTCGCCTTGGACCTCGAAGGCCTCAGCAAGAACTCGCCGTTCGGCGGCACCGGCGCGGCGACCGGCCCCGGCGCGGCCCCGAGCTCCCTGGAGTTCCGCGGCATGTACCGCGAAGACGGCGTCAATTACTACAGCATCTACAACGCCCAGACCAAACAGTCGAGCTGGGTGGCCGAAGGCGAAGCGCCTTCCACGAACGTCCCCGTGGTCGTCAAGGGCTTCGACCCCGTGAACGAGACCCTGGACGTCGACAACGGCGGGCAGCCGCAGCAGATGGCGCTGCACCAGGCCGTCATCGTGACTTACAAAGGGCCGAGTCCGGCGCAGCTCGCGGCCGTCTCGGCGGCAGCGGCCGCTCCGCAGGCCAGCATCGGCGCGCCCATGGGCGGAATGCCGCAGAACCTCACGCCTGAGCAGGTCGAAGCCTTCCGCCAGCAGATGCGCGACCGCTTCAGCAAGGGCCGCGGGCCCGACGGCGGCAGCGACGGCCGCGGCAGCGACGGCCGCGGCAGCGACGGCCGCGGCAGCGACGGCCGCAGCCGCGGCCCGGACAGTTCGTCGAACAGCAAGACGCCCGTCGCGCCGACCAATTCCAGCAAGCCGCCCAAAACCCCCAAGGTCCGCTGAACTTCCCTCCATGACCACCGTCCAGAAAACCACCGCCCGCCGTCTGCGCAAGGGCTTCACCCTGCTCGAGATCCTGATCGCCGTCGCGATCGTCGGCATGCTCGTCGGCCTCGCCGTCACGAACACCGACAAGATCCTCGGCCAGAGCCAGGAAGGCGTCGCCAAGCTCTTCGTCAACGAGTCGCTCAAGACCTCCCTCGTGCGTTACCGCATCGACAACGGCGACTACCCGTCGACCGAAGAAGGCATCAAGGCCCTGATCAGCGCGCCGGAAGGCAAGTCGGACAAGTGGCGCGGACCTTACATGGAAGCCAAGGGCGGGCGCTCGCCGCTCGACCCGTGGAACCAGGAATACCAGTACCGCTACCCGGGCACCAAGAACACCGAGAGCTACGACCTGTTCTCGATGGGCCGCGACAAGAAGCCGGACACCGAAGACGACATCGGCAACTGGTGAAGTCGGACGCGCAGCATCGATCCGGCCAGCCGGAGCGCCGCGGCTTCACCTTGCTGGAGACGCTGCTCGTCCTCGGCCTGATCAGCATGCTGGCGGCCGTGCTCGTGGGCGGCTCGGCCCAGCTCCTCAAGGGAACCGCGCGCTCGGACCCGGAAGACGCGCTCATGGCGATGCTGCAGACCTTGCGCCGGCAGGCCGTCGAGCGCGGCCAGATCCTCGAGCTCTTCCCCGGAGAATCGTCCGACGAGGACGGCCCGGACTTCGTCTGGTCGTTCGAGAACGCGCCGGAAGACGCTGCGCCGCACGAGGAGAAACTCCCGAAGGTCGAAGGCGTGTCCGTGAAGATCCTCGCGCCCGAGACCATCGGGGCGATCCTGCTCGGCGGCGTGGCGTCGGAAGAGCCCCTCGCGCGCCTGCGCTTCTACCCGGACGGCACGTGCGACCGCGTGCGCCTGGACATCCGCCGCGACGAGGAACGCCGCCTCGTGCCCATCGACCCCCTCACCTGCGCGCCCTTGCCGGCGATCGACGCCAAATGAGACGCCGCGGCTTCACCCTCATCGAAGTGCTCATGAGCCTCGCGATCTTCGCGCTGGCGGCCGTGAGCCTGGGCGCCGCGTATTCGAACGTCCTCATGAGCCGCCTCGCGCTCAAGCAGGACGAACAACGGCTCGACGACCAGGCCCGCTGCCGCGCGGCGCTGCTCGAGACCCCGGGCTTCGACGACGTCGAGACCGGCGGCGAGATCCGCCTGCCGGGCGGGCGCAAGGCGACCTGGCAGGGCAAGATCGAAGCGACCTCCGTCAGCGACCTCTTCGCCGTGCAGCTGACGGCCGAGATCGAACCGCCGGACGGCGGCGAAGCCGAAGAATTCACGGAGACGCGCATGCTCCTGCGCCCCACCTGGTCGATCCCCGCGGACCGGCAGAAGATCCGCGACGAAGCCCGGCAGCGGCTCGAGCAGGAGCGCGGCTACAAGGAGGCCGACGGCAACTCCGCGTTCATCAGCGCGCCCACGCGCGGCAAGAAACTCGTCCCCTCCAACCCCGGCGCCAAGGGAGCGGCCGCGCCCGGCGGCAAGAACAACGGCGGCCGAGGCGACTCATCCGGCGGCAAGAACAACGGCGGCCGAGGCGACTCGCCCGGCGGCAAAAACAGCGGCGGCAAGGGCGGCGCTCCCGGCAAAGGCGCCCCGCCTTCCCGGGCGCCGTCCCCGGCGGCCGCGCCGCGTCCCGCCCAATGAGCCGCGCCCGACTCCATCGCGGCTTCTCGCTGCTCGAGATGCTCGTCTCGCTCGCCTTGCTGGGGATCCTGATGGTCACGCTCAACACCTTCCTGTTCTCGATGAGCGAACTATGGGGCGGCGGGCGCGACCAACGGCTCTTCGACCAGCACTCGCGGGCGGCAACCGCGCTCGTGCGCCGGGCCTTCGCGGAAGCGACGCTCGGACCGGGCGCCTCGGGCGTGTCGCTCAAGGACGTCGACAACGGCGCCGGCACGACCGAACCGCGCCTCGGCTTCCTGCTGCCGGACGCCGGCCGCCTGGCCGACTGGCCCGAAGCGCCGTTGCCCGACGTGGACTTCACGATGTACGTCGAGGAAGGCCGCGGGCTCGTCTTCCAATGGCAGTCGCGCCTCGAGCTCGAGCGCGACATCACCGACCGGCATGAGACCGTGATCAGCCCCTTCGTGACCGGCCTGAAGTTCGAATACTACGACCCCGAGCTCAAGGAGTGGACCATCGAAGACGAACCCGTGCAGGAGGCCGCGAGCACCGCCTGGCGGAAGCCCGCGCGCGTGCATCTCGTCTTCGAGCGCGGCTCGCTCAAGACCACCAAGGTCCTCGACCTCCCCATCAAGCGCTCCGGCGCCACCGCCCCATGAAGCGTCGTCGCGGCTCCGTCATCATCGTCGTCCTCGTGCTCATCACGCTGGCCTCGCTGCTGCTGGCGCGGTTCATGGAGGACAACTCGCTCGAACTCTCCATCGCCACGCACGAAGCGGACCGCCGGCGCCTGCGGGCGGACGCGCAGAGCGAGCTCGAACTGGCCTTGGCCGTCATCGCCGAGATCCGTTCGATCGACCTGAACAAGGTGCACGCCCCGACCCAGGGCTTCGACGACCCGCACGCCTACGCCGGCTTCCCGCCGCGCGACGGACTCCAGGTGCAGTTCGATTATGAGGACGAATCGGCCAAGCTGCCGCTGAGCGTGCTCACCAAGAACGACCTCATCCAGCTCCTGTATTCCCTCGGCATGGAGCAGCGCGACGCCGAGCGCGTCGCCGACGCCATCGTCGCCTGGCAGAGCAAGTCCTACGAGTCGCTCGAAGAAGAAGCCTCGGACGCCGCGTACCAGCGCGCCACGCTCTCCTTCCGTCCGGCGCGTCGCCCGATCCGCAGCTTCGAGGAGTTCCGCAACATCGGCGTCGCCAAGGAACTCTTCTTCGACGAACGCGGCCGGGCCACGCCGATCTTCCAGGCCTTCAAGGCGTGCGTGAGCCTCTACACCTTCCCGCAGGCCAACATCAACACCGCCTCGGACGCCGTCCTCCTCTCGCAGGGCTTGGACGAGAACCAGCTGGCGCTGATCCGCGAGCGGCAGGCCGAGATCGGCCGGCGGATCGTGGGCACCCCGCCCTACTTCCGCGTGACCAGCGAAGTGCGCCAGCTCATCGGCGGCGGGGCGAACCTCGCCAAGTTCGACGACGAGATCATCCTCATGTGGGTGCGCGTGACCGTGAAGGAAGGCCTCGCCAAGTGCCGGGTCAGCGCCCTGGTCGCCATCCGCGAGGACGTCGCCTACCCCAGCGCGGCGGCCAACCCCGACACCAATCCGGACATCGGCCTCACCGGCCGGGCCCCCACGGCGACGACCCCACGAACGACGGGAACCTCGACAGCCGCCCCGCGGTCCACTACGAGAACACCCACCCCTTACCTCACCCCCGGCATCGAACCGCCCGCCAACCTAGGCAAGTCGACCATGAGCGGCCGCGTCGCCAGCAACACGATCGCCTACCCCTTCCAGGTCCTCGCCTGGGAGGAAGACAACGGCGCTCCGCCCGACCCGAAGCCCCCCGCCGAAGATTCTGAAACCGCGGCCCCGCCGCCCCCCACCAAATGACCACCCCCCTCAAGCGCATGTTCCAAGGCGCCCAGACCCAGGAAGCCGCCATGCTGCCCGGCAACCGTTTCTTCGTCCGCCGCCTCGCGGTCGAAGGCGAAGACGTCCCCGGCCAGGTGAACCTCGCCCTCGAGGCCGTCTCCCCCTTCCCGCTCGAGCAGATGCTCGTCGGCTTCGTGACCTCGACGGACGGCAAGCAGGTGCTCGCCTACGCCGCGCATCGCCGCCGCTTCACCGCGGAGGAAAGCTTCGCCTGGCCGGAAGACTGCCAGGTCGTCCCGGAATTCCTCGCGCTCTGCGGACACCGCGCCGCCGCCGACGGCGTGATCGTGCATCGCGGCGAAGAACGCCTGACCGCGCTGGCCTGGAAGGCCGGCGAAGAGCTGCCCGCCGCGATCGCCGTGGCCGAGCTCGCCGACGCGGATGAAGCCGGCCTGGCCAAGGAAGCCGCCGCCCGCGCCGGACTCCCGGCCGACGTCGCCGTCGAGACCGTCGAAGGCGCCCTGGCCGGTTCGCTCGTCGAAGGCGCCCTCGTGCTGAAGCGCGAAGGCAACGGCACCTTCACCATCCCGAAGAAGGGCTTGGACGACTCCGACATCCGCGACAGCGACTTCCTCGCCGAGCGCCGGAAGAAGGAACGCCTGAACCTGATCCTCTGGAACTCCGCCCGCCTCGGCGCCGCCGTGCTCGTCGTCTCGCTCCTGCTCGACATCGGCGCCTTCGTCATCGGCCTGCGCTCCGGCACCCTGGAAGCCGCCAACGAAGCACGTCGCCCGCTCGTCGAGGACATCGTGGAATCGCAGAAGATCACGGACCGCATCCTCGAGCTCGGCGTCAAGCGCCTGCTCCCGATCGAGATGCTCGCGCTCGTGAACGAGAAGCGGCCCGCCACCGTCGAGTTCACCAACGTGCACTGCGAGCTCAAGAAGCCCAAGGACAGCGTCCTGACCAAGCCCATCATGACCGTCGACGCCCGCACCCCGAACGCCGGCGACATCTCGGACTTCCTCAAGGCCGTGCAGTCGCTGCCGGAAGTCGAGTCCGTGACGAACAGCGAACCGCGCGTACGCGACACCTCGACGACCTTCCGCCTCGAGATCACCTTCCGTCAGGCCACCCTCCTCAAGACGGCCGAAGCCACCCCCGCCCCGCAAGCCCAATGAAACACTTCTTCTTCAGCCTGAAACCCCGCGAACGCTTCATGGCGCTCGCCGCCCTGCTCGTGGCCGCGACCCTCTGGTCGACCGGCGCGTGGGCGCGCGTGCAAGGCGGCTGGGACGCCTGGCGCCTCCTCGAAGAGGACGCCCTCGCGCAGAAGGCCACGCTCGCCAAGGAGCGCGAAGTCCGCAACGCGACCGCGCTCGCCGTGCAGGGACTCGACTCCGGCCATGGCTACGATCCGGCCAAGCTCGTCGCCGAAGCCGTCAACGCCACCCGCGACGCCGGCCTGAGCGCGAACACCGACGCCCCCAAGACGACCAAGTCGGGCAAGTTCGCCGTGCACTCGCTGCAGTTCAGCTGCCGCAAGGCGGACATCGGCAGCATCCTCCGTTTCTACGACAGCGTGAGGGCGCGCGCGCCTTACCTCGCGATCGGCGACATGGTCATGACCACCGAACGCGGCAGCAACGGCACCGTGACTTTCAAGGCGACCCTGACCGCGCTCGAACTCATCGGCCAGATCCCCAGCGGGGTGAAGGCGGAGGGAACGGAGCCGGAGGCGAAGTGAGCGCGGCGTAAGCGCCGCGAGGGGACACGGGGACAAGGGGGCGAACGAGAGGCCCGGAGGTTCGGTGGACCAGTTGGGAGTATTGAGTATGGAGTATTGAGTATCGGGGCCGCCGCAGGACGGCCGAGGCAAACGGCTGACCAAGGGTGGTCAGCCCTACCCGAGGCAGACGGGATGCGTTTTCTGGTCTCGGGTCTCGGCCGCCGGGAGCCAGGTTCAGGTGTTCAGGTTCGGGTACAGGTTCGGGATCTAAATTTGCCCGGGACCCGCACCTGTACCTGAACACCCGGGCCAGAGACCTGAAAGCCGAGACCTGGGACCTGAGAATGTGGTTGATAGCCGCAGCTAATAATCCGGTTTCCGGTCTCCCTTGGGGATGGGGTTACGGAGGTAGGGGCGCGCGGCTCGCGCGCCCGCGGATGACCGGGCCGGTCATCCCTACCTGCGCGACGAAGTCGCGAGGTGTTGGCGGTTAGCGGTTGGCGGTTGGGAACGGCAGAGGGGCAACTATGTCGTGACGCGGTCCCGACCCTACCCGAGGCAGACGGGGCTTGAAGGGCCGCAGACGGGGTCAGACACGTTCAGCATGCCGAACGAAGTCAGACCCCGCTGCACGGACGCGTCGCCGACGCGTCCCTACCTCAGAAGCGGAAGCTGGAGCTGACTTCGAAGACGGCGGCGACGATCGCGAAGGCGATGAAGGCGACGAACGAGAAGGCGGCGACGAGCACCGAAGCGGAGATCGTCTGCGAGATCGTGCCGAGCCAGCGGTCGAGCTCGGCGCGGTAGGAGCGGGAGATATCGCGGAGGCCGGGCGCCAGGTTGCCGGTCTGTTCGGCGACGGCGACGCGGTCGAGAAGCAGGCGCGGGAAGTAACCCGTGCGGGCGAGGGCCTTCGAAAGGCTGTCGCCTTCGAGCACGCGGTCGGTGGCTTCGCGCAGCTGCTGGCGCAGCGCGCGGTTGGGGGCGGTCTTCTCGGCGAGACGGAGGGCTTCGGCGGTCGTGATGCCGTTCTCCAGGAGCACCGCGAGCGTATGGCAGAAGTTGAGGACCGAGACGCGCATCACGAACGAGCCGGCCAGCGGGACCTTGAGGAGCAGGCCGTCGGAGGCCAGCTTGCCTTCCTCCGTCTTGCGCCAGCGGGCGATGCCGATGACCGCGAGCACGGCGACCACGAGCAGGATCGGGCCCACCACGACGAAGACGTCGGCGAAGGTCATCAGCAGCTTCGTGGAGAGCGGCAGCTTGCCGCCCAGGGAAGTGAGGAGCGTCTGCAGGCGGGGCAGCAGGAAGAGCACGAAGAAGATCACCACGCCGACGGCGACCACGCAGATGAAGAGCGGATAGGCCATCGCGCTGATGAGCTTGCGCTTGAATTCCTTCTGTTCCGTGAAGTGGGTGATCAGGCGCTCGAGGACGTCGCGGATGTTGCCGGTCGCTTCGCCGGCGGCGATGAGGTTGAGCGTCTGGCCGTCGAAGACCTGCGGGTAGGCGCCCATCGCGGCGGACAGGCTCTGGCCTTCGCCGAGCTTGGACCAGATCCCGGCGCAGAGGGCGCGGAGGCGGGATTTCTGGAGACGGAGGGCGAGGAGGCGGAGGGCTTCGCCGGCGGACATCCCGGAGCGGACCAGGTCGGCCATCGCTTCGAGGAACGGCAGGCACTCGGCCTCCGTGGGAATCAGGTCCTTGTCGTCGGGGCCGCCTTCGCGGGCGGATTCCTTGGCGCGCACGGCGGCGCCGGACTCCTCGACCTTGACCGGCTTGAGGCCGCGGGCCTGGAGCTTGCGGAGCGCGTCGCGGCGCGCGGGGGCCTCGATGGTGCCTTCGGTCACGGCGCCGGCGGCGTCGCGCGCGGTGTAATTGAAGACGGCCATCGCGGCGTTATTCGTTCGAGCTCAGGTTCCGGACGAGCTCGTCGATGGTCGTGAGACCGGCGGCGACCTTGAGCCAGCCCGCCTTGGCGAGGGGGCGCATCCCGAGGGCGATGGCCTTCTCGGTCAGGTCGCGATTGGAGATGCGGGTGATGATCAGGTCGTGGAGCGGCTTCGGGTGGAAGATCTCGAAGACCCCGACGCGGCCGCGGTAACCCGTGCCACGGCACTTGCGGCAGCCCACGGCTTCCTTGAGGGAAGTCACGTCCTTCAGGTAGGACTCGTCCATGCCGAGCGTCTCGAGGGCCGGCATAAGCTTCGCGCGGTCGACCGGGACCGTCTTGGCGCAGTCGGCGCAGAGGCGGCGGACGAGGCGCTGGGCGATGACCAGTTCGACGGCGGAGCCGACGAGGAACGGTTCGACGCCCATGTCGATGAGGCGCGTGATGGCGCCCGGGGCGTCGTTGGTGTGGAGGGTCGAGAAGACCAAGTGGCCCGTGAGGGAGGCGCGGATGGAGATCTCGGCCGTCTCCAGGTCGCGGATCTCGCCGACCATGATCACGTCCGGGTCCTGGCGGAGCGTGCTGCGGAGGGCGCCGGCGAAGGTCAGGCCGATCTCGGCGCGCGTCTGCACCTGGTTGGCGCCGGGCACTTCGTATTCGATCGGATCTTCGATCGTCACGATGCGGATGTCGGGCGAATTGATCGCCTGGAGGAAGGCGTTGAGCGTGGTCGACTTGCCGGAGCCCGTCGGACCCGTCACCAGGATGATGCCGTGCGGGTAGTCGAGGACCTTGCGGACGGCGGCCTGCTCTTCGGCGTTCATGCCGATGCGGTCCATGTTATAGGCCTCCTTGCGCTGGTTGAGGAGACGCAGCGAGACCGACTCCGCGTAGATCGTCGGGATGGTCGAGACGCGGATATCGAGGACGTTCTTCCCGTCGCGGAAGTTGATGCGGCCGTCCTGCGGGAGGCGGCGCTCCGAGATGTTGAGGCGCGCCATGATCTTCAGGCGCGAGATGATCGCGTCCTGGAAGCGGGCGAGGTTGTCGGGCAGCGGGATCGCGATGAGGATGCCGTCGACGCGGTAGCGGATGCGCAGGTTGTTCTCCTGCGGCTCGAAGTGGACGTCCGTCGCGCCTTCGGCGACGGCCTGCGTCAGGACTTCGGTGACGAAGCGCACGACCGCGGCGTCCTGGTCGGCCTCGTCGGAAGCGGCGACTTCGGCGGCGGGCAGGTCGTCGCCTTCGTCTTCGAGGCTGCCGGAGCCCACGCCGTAATTCTCATTGATGAGGGCGGCCACGCGTTCGGGCGGGGCGAGGTACCACTTCGGGCGGCGGGAGGCGAAGGTCGCGACCCAGTCGGCCGTATCGGTGTCGGGCGGCAGGGCCGTGACGAGACGGAGGCGGCCTTCTTCGCCGCCGGGAAGGAGCGTCGGGACGACCTGGGCTTCGGAGGCGATGCGCGCCGGCAGGATCTTCATGCCGTCGGGATCGATGGCGGGCTCTTCGAGGACTTCGAGGCCCGTGAGGCGGGAGAGCTCGGCGAGGAGCGAGGCCTCGTCGAGGCCGAGGGCCTGGGCGAGGAACTTGAAGCGCGCTTCACGCGGCGTCTCCGCGAACGAGGCGCGGGCCTCGTCGGTCAGGCGCTCGGCGAGGGCCGAGGGCAGTCCGTGCCGGTCGACGGTCAGCATGTCACTTCTGCGCCGGGGCGGCGGGGAGCTTGCCGGGGACGTTGTCGATGATCTTCTTCGCCTCGGCGCCGAGCGCGCTGGCCGTCGCGCGGCTGATGGCGTCGAGATTGTCGACCGCCGAGTTGTTGAGGACGTAGGGTCGGAGGAAGATGATCAGCTCCTGCTTCTCCTCGAGGACCGTCGACGAACCGAAGAGGTCGCCGAGGAACGGGATGGGGCCGAGACGGGAGGTGGACTTCGTCGAGATGGTGCGCTGCAGGCCGCCGAGGACGACGATCTCGCCGCTCATCGCGCTCACGAAGGAATCGGTCGTACGACGGCCGATGATCGGCTGGTCGTTGCCGTCGAGGATGGTGCTGCCGAGGATGTCTTCGACCGACTGCGAGACCTGCAATTGGACGGAGCCGTCCTTGCCGATGAGCGGCAGGACCTTGAGCTGGATGCCGATGTCGCGCTGCGACACCGTCGAGGTGATCTGGCCGGTCTGCGCCGCGATGGTGGAGCCGGTGATGACCGGGCGGGATTCGCCGACGAAGATCGTGGCCTCCTTGTTGTGCGTGGTCGTCACGGCGGGCACCGAGAGCACCTTCAGGTCGCCCTTGCGCGGCGTGGTGTTGAGGCCGATGGTCGCGCTGAGGTTGCTGTTGGGCGCGAGCGTGCCCTGCGAGGCGCTGACGACGGTCGAATTGGCGGGGACGGTCGAATTGGCCGTCGCCGGGACGCCGTTGACGTTGAAGCCGCCGCCCGTGCCGCCGATACCGATGAGCTTGCCGTTGCTGACGGTGAGACCGAGCGTGTTGAAGCCGTTGGTCTCGTTGTCCGAGAGCTTCACCTCGACGATCACGACTTCGATGCGCACCTGCGGTAGGACGATGTCGACCTTCTCGATGAGTTCGTGGAGGAGACGGAGGTCGTCGTTGGTGCCGGAGACCACGACCGAGTTGCTCCGGATATCCGGGAGCACCGTGAGGTTGCTGCTGAACTCGTCGGCGCCCATCTGCGAGGCGCCGGCGGCCGCGGCCGCGCTGGACGAGCCGGACGTGCTGTTGACGGCCGTCGGGACCGGCGTGCGGTTGAGCGTCGTGCTGCGGACCGAATTACCGGCGCGGGCGGCGGCGGTCGTCTGGCCCGTGACGAGGGAGGTCACGAGCGTGGCGACCTGCTGGGCGTCGGCGTGGCGGAGGAAGATGACGTCCGTCTTCGTGTTCGGGTTGGACTTCTGGTCGAGGGTGTCGATCAGCTTGTCGAAGAAGTCGTGCTGGTCGGCCGAACCCATGAGCAGCACGCGGTTGGTGCGCTCGTCGGCGAGGAAGGTCGTGCCCGTGCTGAGGCGGAAGGGCGCGCCGCCGGAGACCGTGGCGGGCGAGCGGAGCATCGACGTCAGCTTGTTGACCATGTCGGTCGCCATCGCGTTCTTGAGCACGTAGCTCTTGGTGACGACCAGGTCGAGCTGCGGACGGTCGATCTGCATCGTCAGCGTCTCGATCTTCTGGAGGTTGGAGATCGAATCGGTGATCAGCAGGGCGTTGTTGCGGCCGAAGTAGACGGGCGGCGAGGCCAGCGTGGTGTTGAGGCTCGAGGCGATCTGGGCGACGAGCTCCTGGGCGTTGGCGTGCTTGAGCGTGAAGATCTTGGAGGCGATGCGGCCGCTGGGCGGCAGCGAAAGCACGGAGCCGGCGATGAGCTGCGGCGACTCCGCCTTGGCGACGAGGTTGGGGACGACCTTGAGGAACTTGTCGCCCTGCTGGATCACGGCGATGCCGTTGAGGTTGAGCAAGGTCTCGAGGGCGAGGAGGGCTTCGTCGCGGGTGATCGAAGCCGGCAGCGACAGCGTGTAGACGCTGGCGGGAAGCGCCGCTGGCCGGAGGATGGACTTGCCAGTCCAGCGCTGCATCAGGTCGAGGACCTGAGCGACCGTCTCGTCGCGAAGGATGACCGGACCGATCTGGTCGGCGCCGTTCAGGCCGGGGAGCGGGACCGCGGCGGCGACACCCGGGACCACGGTAGGCACGGCGGCAGCGGAGGCGGGCGCGGCCGGAGCAGCCTGACCCAAGCCCACGAGCGGGGCGGAGGCGGCGGCCAGCAACAGGCAGAAAAAGGGCAGAGGGGCCCGCCGTTGACGATGGGTGGTAGGAGTGCTGATCACTTGGGTAAGAGGGGGTACGGCTTGATAACACCAAACCGGAGGAATAGTTCGACGATAAATCGGCTTTTGTGAGGTTTATTCGGAGGCTAAGCCCACTCGGGCCAGTGACATACCCTAAAATAGTGAACATAGTTTCACCTTTTTCTTGCCTCACCTCGGTGATTGGGTCAAAAGGCCTATATTCCTGCTATGCGCGAAGACATCCCCGAATGGCTGGGCAAGCCGCCCCTCCGCGGCACGGACCAATGGGAAGCGTGGCTGACCAAGTGGCGGCGTTACGCCAAGGTCGAGCTACGGGACGCCGCGGCGGACGACCCGGAATATGACTTCGGTCTGCTCTCCCCGGACGAACGCTGGCGGGTGGCCCTGGCCCTCCAGGTCAAAGCCCAGATCGAAGCCGGCCGGCAGAACGCCCCGGTCGCCGTGTCCTTCGTCGGCGGCCGGAAGGTCAGCGACCTCGACCATGCCGGCGTCGTGGCCTGGCAGGTCGGCCGTTCGGTCGTCTCGCCGATCCCGGACGCCGCCTTCACCGCCGCGCTCGAGTGGAGCAACGCGCGGGAGAACCCGCGCCGCCGCCGGATCTCCCACGCCATCCGCTACGGCTTCATCGCCGGACTCGGCGGCGAGGCCGCCGCGCCGGCCTGGTCTTCGCCCGACTACGTCGCGGCGTACGAAGCCTCTTGGGAGCTCGGCAACGCGCTCGCCATCGAAAGCGACCCGAGGGGATAGTTGCGGAAAGCCCGCCCGCGGGCAGAGTG
>Ga0222713_10003291_pt1 | contig 16828 bp, 20 predicted proteins | sample C33_649DmetaG_FD_165061 | JGI IMG/M metagenome (GOLD analysis project Ga0222713, IMG submission 165061) | Estuarine water microbial communities from San Francisco Bay, California, United States - C33_649D | ecosystem: Environmental > Aquatic > Marine > Unclassified | place: USA: California...
AGTGCTCGACATCTCGCGAGTGGGCACGGCGACTGCCACGGGTTCGGGCGACTCGTTCGACACCTGCATCACTAGGCGTCCACCACGGTCGGCTACGACGAACACCCGTTGCACGACGTCACCGCCCGGCACTCCAATTTTGGTTTGCACCACGGGCGTGCCATCAATGCGCTGTTGACGCACACTCGGCGAGGTGCGCGGGTCGTGCCACTTATCGCTGGCCGCCAACCACCAACCGCAGCTTTCGGCACGCCAACCGTCGGGGTGTACCACCCCATAGGCATCCACCACAGCGCTACCCGCGCCTTGCAACCCGATGCGAATACCTTCCATCGGTTTAGTCGCGCTCAGATTTACGTGAGCGAGTCATGAGCTTCATCATGCCTTCGGCTGCGGTCAAGCGACCCTCGCAAACTTCGGCCACTGCTTCAGAGATCGGCATTTCAATACCAACTTTGCGCGCCAAGGCAACCACCGTGCCCGCGCTCTTTACACCTTCGGCCACCATGTGATTCATCGACGCATTGATGTCGGCAATCGATTCACCTTGGCCGAGCCGCGTGCCCACGGTGGTGTTGCGGCTTCTTAGCGACGAACACGTGGCAACCACGTCGCCCATCCCGGCCAAACCCGAAAATGTGCCGGGATTCGCGCCAAGTTTGGCCCCAAGGCGACTCATTTCCACCAAACCGCGGGTGATGAGTGTGGCTCGAGAGTTATCACCGAAACCCATCCCAGTGGCCATTCCCGCTGCGATCGCAATCACGTTTTTTACCACCCCGCCAATTTCACAACCAATCACGTCGTCGTGGGTGTACACCCGAAACAGCGGTCGCGAGAAAACTTCTTGCAGCCGACTGGCAACTCGTTGATCATCACAGGCCACGACACTTGCTGCAGGTTGACCAGCCGCAATCTCAAATGCCAAGTTGGGCCCCGACAACACCGACACTGCGTGGTCTGGTGCCAAGTCGATGAGTACTTCGCTCATGCGTCGACCTGTACCGCGTTCCAAACCTTTGGTCACGCTCATGAGCACTGCTTGCGGTTCTAGATGCAAGGCAAACGATCGCACCACGTCGCGAAAACCTGCCGACGGCACTGCCACCACCACGAGCGCAGTATCCGTTACTGCGTCAGCTAAATCACTGGTGACAACAAGCTCGTCGTGCACACGTTGCCCAGGCAAATAGCGCGAGTTCATTCGCGAGGTACGCAACTCGTCGGCCAACTCGGGTCGTCGCGCCCACAACACCGTCGGGGCGTTGTGCGCCAGCAGAGACGCCACCGTGGTCCCCCACGAACCTGCACCGATAACTGCCACGCGGGCATAAGGCAATCCCACGCCCAAATCGTAGGCTCAGACGAGTGATCACACCCGCGGGATTGGCGGTGGTGGTGCCCATCAAATCCTGGGCCATAGCCAAGGCTCGGCTTGCGGGCGCGCTCACCCCCGCTGAGCGCGAGCAGCTGGCCCTGCGTTGTGCCACCACAGTGCTCGCTGCGGCTCGTCCACTACCGGTGTTTGTGGTGTGTGACGATGCAGCCGTGGCCAGCTGGGCAGTCAGCCAGGGAGCCACCGTGGTGACCCCTACGGGCAGTGGTCTGAACAGTGCTGTCGCTAGCGGCCGACAAGCAGCCCAGCGCGCCGGCTACGCCCGGGTGCTTGTCGTGCACAGCGACCTGCCCAATGCCACCGACCTGGCGTCACTCGATGACCACTCAGCGGCGGTCATCGTGGTGCCCGATCGTCACCATGACGGCACCAACGCCCTGCTGGTGCCAAGCGATGGAGCCTTTGAGTTCTGCTACGGTCCAGGCTCGTTTGATGCCCACTGCGCCCAAGCGCAACAACTCGGTTTGTCACTGCGGGTGGTGGATCGCCCAGATTTGGCACTCGATCTCGACACACTCGACGATCTGCGCGCTGCTGGCCTGTAGCCACACGGGCTTCTAGCAATACGGGCTTGTAGCAATACGGCTGGTGCTGGTTGGCACCGCAACTTCAGCCCAGAAAAGAACGAACCGGGGAGCTTTCGCCCCCCGGTCGTTACGTACTCCGAACCGATATAACTTCGCCCCGAAGGGAGAGAGTTATTTCTTCTTGGCAGCCTTTTTACGCTTTGGGGCAGCCTTCTTCTTTGCTGCCTTCTTTGGTGCCTTTTTCTTTGTCGCCTTTTTTGCGACCTTGCGCTTCTTTGCCATGATGGCTCCTTTTATTGGTTGATGTATTGCTTTCGGTATTACCTGTTTGGATTCAGTGCAGCCTTGAGCGTTGAGCTTGGGCTGAACTTCATCGCTGTTGAAGCGGCGATCTGGACCGGTTCTCCCGTTCGGGGATTACGGCCCGTGCGCGCCTGGCGCTTAGATGTCGAGAACGAACCGAAGCCCGGCCACGACACTTTGTCACCCTTCGATGCAGAATCTACGACCAGATCAACGAATGCCTGAATGACGCGATCAGCTTCCGCTGACGAGACATTGGTCTTCGCTGCTACTGCTGCGAGGAGGTCTGCTTTTGTCATTGCTATTGCCTTGCTTTCTCGGAATCGGAGTTCCGTAAACATCAATTTGACTGGATACGCGCCAAAAATGCAAGCACCCCCACAAGTGGTGCGCCGCGAGCGCGTTGCCGGTGAAGGCAAAAGCACATCGGTGCAAAAATGCGATCCCATTAAACATCGATTCGCTAATTTGTCGACTTTTTTTGATTCTCAACAGCGCTTGGCACCACCATCCCCCAGTTGCGGCCGTTGGCTACCTGCACGAATAGTCAATAAATTGAGCGTTATTTTTGATTTTCTTGCTTTGTCAAAAAGATCACGTGTTTTTCCGTGACCGTGGCTGAGGTCATTTAGTCGGCTACGTGAAGATAGCAAAGCCTGCACCAGCCGCCGCCCACCACAGCAATTCAGCACGCCCCAACCACGACTAATGGACCCCTCTGCGATGTGCGGCAAAAAAATTTCGCAAATAGCAAAAAATTCACCGAAAAATTGCACAACAATCCACCACCCCTCCAACTCGAGCGACCATGCTTAGGAACGTTGTCTGCTTACGTCGCCAAACACCTCGCTCAATCTGACGCGCACTTCGCGGCCGATCGACCAAATGTTTCGCTCGCTCTGGTGCCTCAACGCATCGTTCTCGATACATCCGTATTGATTGCTGACCCCACCGCAATACACGCATTCGCCGGCTGCGCCGTAGTGATTCCACTCACAGTCGTAGAAGAACTCGACGGATTGAAAACTCGCATGGACGACGTGGGCCGTGCCGCGCGTACGGCTTTGCGCAATATCGAAGAGTTGCGTCGCCGCGCGGGCGGTTCACTCGCCGAGCCCACCCCGTTGAGCGATGACCCAGATTCGGCCACTTTGCATATCGAGGTCAACAACGTAGATCGCGAACGTCTAGAGCACCACGGGCTCGACCCGTCGATTCCGGACAATCGCATCATTGGTGCAGCACTCGGTCAGTCAAAAATTGCTCCCACGTGTTTGGTGTCAAACGACGCAGCGTTGCGCATCAAAGCAGCCCACCTCGGGCTAACCGCCGAAGAGCACCATCCGCTGGCCCGCGCGAGCAGCGATCGAGCCATGGGGTGGGTAACCCTCGAGGCCGACGCGGCCACGGTGGACGCGCTGTATTCCAACGAAGTGGCCGAGGCCTCGGCAGTTGCTGGTGCCGAACTGCTCTACAACAACAATTTCGCCATCTTGCGTCACGGGTCGCAATCAGCCTTGGCTCGAGTTCGCGATGGCGAGTTGCGCGTACTCAACAGCAACACCCCCGAAGCCTGGGGCTTGCGCCCGCGCAACAAAGAGCAACGCTTTGCCCTCGAGCTGCTGCTTGACCCGGCCATTTCGGTTATCGCCCTCGACGGTCGCGCCGGCACCGGCAAAACAGTGATGGCAATCGCTGCCGGACTTGAACAAGTCGTTGAACATCGCCGCTTTGAACGCCTTGCGGTGTATCGCCCCCTCGTGCCGGTGGGTCGCGCCGACGTTGGTTTCCTGCCCGGCGGATTGGAAGAAAAACTCGACCCGTGGATGTCAGCGATTCATGATGCGATTTTGGCACTCACTGAGGAGCGCTCAAGTCGTGACGCGCGCAGCCTGATTGAAGACCTCACGGATCGCGGCCAGTTGACCCTGGAGTCGGTCACGTTCTTGCGCGGTCGCTCGTTGCAAGGCCAATTTGTGGTGGTAGATGAAGCCCAAAACTTGGAGCCAACGACCCTTAAGACCATCCTCACTCGCATTGGTGAAGGCACCAAGGTGGTATTCACCGGTGACACCAGCCAGATCGATGCCCCGTACATGGGTGAAAGCAATAACGCCCTCGCCGTGTTGATCCACGCCTTTGCTGGCCAGTCGCTGTTTGGTCACATCACCCTGGCATCGTGCGAGCGTTCTGAAGTCGCCAGCCTGGCTGCTGAACTGCTTTAGGGACGCTCGTCGTTCGGGCTGGCCACCAGCGCTCGGATTGTCAAACGTCACACACTTTCACTTGACACTTTGTTGCTGCCCTATTTAGTGTTAAATACACGAATAGGGCTTTTCATCCGGCCCCGCCCCCTCAGGGTCGGATGAAAAACCGGTTTCCAGCGTGGGAAGCCACCAGCCCGAGTTATGTGAAGAGTTTCGTTTCATCCTTTAAGAAAAGGCAACCATGACCACCTTCGATACACGCACAGCCACCTCGGTTCCACTTGAGCCCGCAGTACTTAGCGCGCCAACGCCGAACCCCAACCAGGTCGACGACTTCGAATTTCGCGGGCCGATCGGCGACATCGACTGGACCCAGTTTTCTAACTGCAAAGGCAAAACACATTTGTTTTTTGCACCAAAGGCCGAACGCCCTCAAGCTCGCGCTCGACGCGAGGCCAAAGCTCGATCACTTTGCGATGTTTGCATCGTGCGTGATACCTGTCGCGATTACGCACGGGTGAATCACGAGTACGGCCTGTGGGGTGCTGAAAGCGAAGAAGAACGCCATCTTGCTGGCTTCACCATCGCTGCCCCAGTGGGATTGCGCAGTGCGAAGTATCGCAATCTACGTAATGACGAAATATCTGCCGGCCCCGCCGACTAGCAACCTGTCGCGCCGATCTAGCGCTGGCTGTCGCTGCCGCCTAAGTCGTCTCTCATTGCAATGAGTTGGTCAAACACTTCGGGTCGCAACGAGACAAAAAGGGCAGTTGCCTCGGCGCAGAGGGTTTGGCCGTGATGCAGGGTTCCGCGAGTGTGAATCTTTCGTCCGACGATTGATTCACACCATCCCCGAAAAACGAGCTCTTGATGAAGTGGTGTTGGGGAGCGGTAGTCGACAGTCAAGTTGACTGTCATTCCTGGATTACCCGAGGCTGACTGGACCACACCCAAAACTTCATCAAACACACACGAGATGAATCCGCCGTGCACGCAAGCGGGCGGCCCTTCATATGGGTCGGTAAATGTGACTCGCCCTTCTGCGATCGCTTCGCGTCCCTCTTGCACCACACGCATGGTGAGCGGTACGGCCAAGGCATTGACAGATCCAACCACTGGGCTACGCGTCAGAAAGCTTGGCGTTGCTGGGCCAAGTGCCGCTTCGCTGATTTCCCGGCCGGCGGAATGCTCTCCCGAGGTTAAAACCTGCAGGGCCTGTCGTACTTGATCTCTCACCGAACGGATTGCGTTCGGTGTCGCCCGTGTTGAAATTATTTCGCGAATCATATGACGAACCTCATCGGTAAGTTCAGACCTCGCAATATCCAACTCAGATAGCTCACCCGCCCGGACATGAAAATCTTTGAACTGATTCTCACCAGTCATGTCGACACCTCTATCAATACGGGTGCATGATCGCTGGGTTGTTCGCCTTTGCGGGCATTGCGATCGATTGCCGACCACGTGGTGTTGTCGGCCACGGATTTGGTCACGAGCGCTAAGTCGATACGCATTCCCCAACCCCGATGAAACGAGCCATTGCGATAATCCCACCACGAATAAATGCCGGGTTCGGGGTGCTGTTCGCGCACCACATCACGCAAGCCCCAGTCGGCGAGGGTCTGCAGGCGCGCACGCTCGGGGGCACTCACATGGGTCGAGCCCTCGAGTGCTTTGGTGTCCCAGACATCGGCGTCGGCAGGTGCGATGTTGTAGTCACCTGCCACCACCAAGTTGTCGGTGGGTTTGGCAATTGCTGCCACGTGCACCGCTAGTCGATCCATCCAGCTGAGTTTGTATTGATAGTGCTCGTGGTCGAGTGCCCGCCCATTGGGCACATACACCGACACCACCGTCACACCACTGCAGTCGGCAGTGATGATGCGAGCTTCGTGATCGGGTTCACCCACCACGAAGTTGTTGCGCACATTGGTGAGCCCGGCTTTTGACAAAATCGCCACGCCATTCCATTGGCCTTGACCGAAGTGCGCCGACTCGTATCCCATTTCGCTGAATGTGAGTGCAGGAAACACTTTGTCGGCCATCTTGGTTTCTTGCATGAGCAGCACATCAGGTTGCACATCGCGCATCCATTCCTGCACGCGTGGCAGGCGGGCCTTCAGCGAATTCACGTTCCACGTGGCAATCAGCACGCCCCAACGGTAGTTGTCGGCTTCGATATTCCCATAGCCTCGGCGCATGGCGGTGCGTGAACTTATCGGTGTCTACGACGCCGACGCCACCTTGTGGGGCGAAGTGTCGTATTGGGTTGGTACCCGGCTCGGCCAGCGACACTGCAGCCTGTGCGACATCACCCACGGCATGTTCACCAAAAAGTCGGAGTGGCAGGCGTGCGCCGCGGCACTACCCGTGCCGTTCGCTGCGTTTCATCGCAATGATCAACCAGCAGATGTGCGGGCATGCATCGGCAGTCAACTACCAGCCGTGGTAGCCCGCACCGACTCGGGTGTGGTCATGTTCGTCACGGCCGCTGAACTCGAAACGTGCGCCGGCAACCCCGAGGCTCTCGCGACACTGCTCACCTCGCGGCTCGCCGCACACGAGAGTTAATTACAGATAGTTGCCGCGGTGGACCCCACCAGTTGCTAACTCGCCAGCCGTCACTGGTGCAGGAATCACCTCAGCAGTAATCATGGTGAGATCAACGGCGTTGATCTCACCATCACGGGTGGCCCACACTGCGTGACGCCGCACTACTTCGTTGAAGAAGTTGCGCATCGCACGACCGTTGCCAAAACCTCGGCCACGCGGAAGTGAGTTGACGTAGGAAATCACCTTCTGGCGTGCATCCACCGTGAGCGTGAGCTCGTACTCCTGCAAGTAGAGATCAAAGATCTGGCCCAACTCGTCGGTGGCGTAATCGGGAAAGTCGATCACCACGTCAAAGCGACTGCGCAGCCCCGGGTTGGCGTCGAGGAATCCCTGCATTTCCTTGGGATACCCCGCCACGATCACCACGATGTCCCCGCGGTTGTCTTCCATGAACTTCAGCAGCGTCTCGATGGCCTCTGGGCCATAACCCTGGTGCTGATGCCCCGTGAGTCCGTAGGCCTCGTCAATGAACAACACCCCGCCGCGTGCCTCTTCACAGAGTCGCTGGGTCTTGATTGGTGTCTGGCCGATGTATGCCGCAATCAACTTGGAGCAGTCGGCTTCCACGACGTGGCCCTTTTTGAGGATCCCCAACGCCTTGTAGAGGTCGGCCACCATCCGAGCCACGGTGGTCTTGCCCGTGCCAGGGTTGCCAGTGAACACCAAATGCGGTGATTGTTCGATTGCCGGCTTGCCAGCGGCCATGCGCGCATTGGTGAACTCGCGTGCAGCGACCAGGCGTTCCACTTCGATCTTGACTGGCTCCAAGCCCACTAATCGACGCAGGTCGCGAAGGATGTCAGCTGTTGATGCATCGCTTGAACGCACCTTTGGCGCGCGTGCCCGAGCAGCACTGGTGGATTCGCTCTCCACATCGTTGATGTCATTGAGGTCGTCAATGTCGTCGACGACGTCATCGCTGATGCGTTCTTGCGAACGCTCGGTGGTGCGCTTTTTGGATTCTTCGCGCAATAGCTCTTCCACTTTCGGTGACAACTCAGTGGAGCGCAACAGCACCGGGCGTTGCTCGCCCACCTGAAACGCGATGCTGTCGAGCGACTCCATAAGCTGTTCAGCGTTGATGCTGGCCACCGACAGAGAGTGTGTCGCTGTGATGCTGTGCTCGCCATTGTTGGCCTTACTCACCTTGAACACCGTGAATGGCAGCTGGCCATTCAAGCGGTTGATGAGATCCTGCTTGCTGCGCCCGACCTTGGTGGTGCACACCTCTGCGGAGAACACCACGACCAAGTGCCCGTTGAAGCGCTCATACACGCGACCAGAAAACTCCAGGTCGTGATAGATGAACGTGAACTCCTCGCCCACTTCGATGTCACCGTGCAGGTCAGAGACCATTTCGGTGATGAGTTGCTGTAGGTACTCCATTAGTTGACCCCCCAGTCGTTGTCGTTGAGCATGTTCTTGACGATCTTTTTCGCCTTGTTGATTTCGCGATTCAGGTGTTCGCGGCCAACACCGAGCAAGTTCGCTGCTTTTTCCTGAGTGAGACCATTGATTTCGGTCAGCACGAGCCCTTCCCACGCCAGAGGTGAGATGTTCTCGCGGACTTCACGGATGATTCCCTCGTGGTAGTCGCGCTCGATCCACGCTTCGGGATCCGCCACCACTCCGGGTTGACGAGTGATGACCGACTCTGCGGAGTTGTCGCCGAAGTTGCCGGACTCGTCACCGATGACGGTGCGCGTACCGCGTGCGCCGCGCCCGCTTTGGGCGTTGTCGCGACGGCAGTAGTCGACGAATGCGTTGGGTGCCACCGCATTGGCCGCATGGTCTGGAGTTGGGTAGCGACTCATGAATCGCTGCACGTTGTGGATTACTTTTTGAATTGCAAAGTTGGCAACGTCGGCTGGCTTGTGGCCACGCAGGTTGGCCTTGGCGATCTTGAATCCGTAGGACTTGCACAGGTGTGCGTACACCGCCTCGACGTAGCGACGCTGGGCGGGGGTGAGTGGGGTGATTGTGGTTGCGGTGGTCTCCTTGTTGCTGTTGTTTGGGTTGCTGTTGTGCTGTTGCATCTCGGCCTCTCTCCTGACATTGGCTGTCATAGAGAGCATTATCAGGGGGTGTGACACAGTATTAGCGTTTTGACTAATAGCCTGCTTTCACACCTCTATTACGCACACCATCGTCACACTTGTGACATTTCTGCCGTAAGGTGAGGGTCATCATTCGGAACCGACCAATATAGCAGGTGCTCCCATGCCCCCACAACCCAGACGCCACAGATCCCTCGCCCGCACCCCCCAGCGCTCCACTGCTGGCCCATCGGTGTCCCCCCTGGCCATTCGCCCTGCCGACTTCCATGTCACGGTCGATGTGGTGCTCCTCAGTCTCAGAAATGACCTCCCACATATAGGGGTGGTGCAGCGCAACCGCCCCGAGGCCTACATCGACCAGAACCAGTTGCAGCGCCGCAACAACCCCCACCTGCCTCGTCGCGTGGAGCGGGTAGAGCGCCACCCCCACCAGCACTGGGCCTTGCCGGGTGGCCACGTCGGCAACACCCTGTTAGGTGACGCATACGGCACGGGGCAAACACCTGATACCACCCTTGTCCAGGCGGCGTTACGCGTGCTGCAGCGCGAAACCAATCTCTCCCTCACCCAAGACGATCTGCATCAGGTGGGGGCCTTTGGCGACGCCGATCGCGACCCTCGTAGCGGCCGCACCATCTCGGTGGCGTATGTATCCATAGAAGGCGACGAGCGCGACGTGGCCCTGCACCCCAATGCACAGGTCGGCCATGTCAGCCGCGTGCAGTTTCGACCGATTGTCGATGTGCTGGCTCGCCCCAACCGCCTGGAGTTCGACCACGAGGACATCGTGCTCAGGGCCATCGCGCTCGTGCGCAACCTCGTGGTCACCACCCCGCTGGCCGCCAGGTTCTGCCGCGACGAGTTCACCCTCGGCGAACTTCGGCGGGTATATGAAGCCTTGTTCCATGAATCGCTCGATTCGGCTGCCGCCGCCGAACAACCCGGACATGCCGATGTGGTCCGCAAGTACTTAAAGACCCTCGAACAACTCGGTACCCAACAGACTCCCGACTTTGAGCGCACCATTACCGAACTGGCCATGATGATGCCGTCATCATCGACTATCCCCGACTTCGTCAGTAACAACTACGTGGCAGAGGTCAAAGGCTTTGCGTCTCGATCCTCTGCTCCTGCAACTGACTTCACCCGTCAAGCAGAACTGATGGCGAGACTCGTGCGACAAAGTAGCCGCACTCGCGCCCCCCGCTCCCCACGACTCATCAAACCACTTGACCCCACCAACTTTGCTCGCCGCATCCACAAGCTCAACATTTTGACCTCGGTCGAAGGAGAATCGCGGCCCACCTTCGAGCGCTACGGCAAGCCCGCGGCGCTCTTTCGGTTAGACCCCGATCATGAACCCACGCCGTTTCTGCTGCGGCTGGATGGCCTCGGCAAGAGCGACTCCTCCGAGTAGCAAAGCCGCCCCCGCGCTGTTAGTCAACAGCGCTAGTCAACAGCGCTAGTCGGCATCTTCGCCTTCTGCATTCACGTATTCGGTACCGCACTGTGGGCAGTCGATGGCTGTATCGCCATAGAAAAATACTGGCAGGCCGCACACCGAACAGATGTCGCCTTCGTTGATGTGTTCTGCTGACATCACCCCATCGTCGCAGACGGGTGTTACACCGCGAAGATGGCCACCAGCACCGGGGTAATCACCAGCCCTGGCAGCAGGTTGGCCAAACGAATCTTGGTGACCTGCAACAAGTTGAGACCGATTCCGATTACGGCGATGCCACCTGCGGCGAACAACTCGGTGCGCATGCGATCGTCGAGCACAGCGTCAAGCCCTGCACCCCCGAGCGTGAGGCTGCCTTGCACCACCAACACTGACAACGCGCTGAACGCCACCCCGATGCCGTACATGGCAGCGAACATGATGGAAACGAACCCGTCCAACGACCCCTTGATGATGTACAGCTGCGGCGTTTGACCACTGGCGTCTTCGATGGCTCCTAAGACGGTGAGCGGCCCGATGCAGTACAGCGCTGATGCGGTCACGAACCCTTTGACAAACTTCCCCTCGCCACCGTCGCCGCCCGCACCACGAGCAAAGCGGCGCTGCAAGCGCTCGCCAAAGCGCTCGAGACGGCTCTCGATTGCCAGCACTTCACCGATTAGTGCACCCACCGCCATGCCCACCAGCGGAAACACCATGTTGCGTGTGTCAATGGCATCGCTGACACCCAGCGCAATGGTCACCAGGCCGATTACTTGCAGCAGTGTGATGCGCATCTGCTCGGGAATGCGATCCCCGATCAGCACACCGAGGCCGCTGCCCAGCACCACGAGGCCGGCATTGATGAGCGTTCCCAGACCTCGCATCGTGCTCCGCAGGCTACGTGCGCGGTGGCTGGGCCGACGCACCCCGCGCCCACTCGGCTACGACGCTGGCCACTATGCCAGCCACGTGGTCGTCGTGGCCGCGCAGGTCGTGGCGGGCACCCTCCACCCAACGCACGATGGGTACCACTGGCACAACAGCCAGGTGTTCACCCAACTCGGCTGAGGTTGCAAACTCGTCTCGTGTGCCGCTTACAAAGAGCGATGGCACGCGCACCTGCGGCAGATGCGCAATACGCAACTTTGCGGGCTGCTTGGGCGGATGCAACGGATAACTGATACAGACCAAGCCGCCAACTTGTAGTGGTGCATCTGCTGGCTGAGACGCACCGTTATTGCGGTCATTGCCATCAAAGCCGGCAACTGCCATCGAGCACATGCGGCCACCCATCGAACGACCGCCGATCACCAGCTGTGTTGGCGCGCACGACCAGGCCCGACATGCATCGTCTACGGCTTCGCGCACCGCACGAATCAACACTGGCGCACGATCAGGAATCTTGCGCCCGAGGCGCCGATAGGCAAAGTCAACGCGCATCACTGGCAGCGGTGCCAGCGCAGCCGCAATCGCGACGAGCGACGAGTGATCAGCGCTTGAACCAGCACCCGGAAACAACACCACACCCTGAATGTCGGTCACCCAATCGCAGCAAGCAACACGCGCCGGGCTTCGCTCAGCTGTTCGATGCGCTGGCCAGCATTGTCGATGCTCCCGCCATGGTCGGGGTGAGCGCCACGCAGGCTTTCGCGGTAACGCCTTTGCACATCGCGCTTTGACGGGCTCACTGTGCCGGCTGGGAACCCCAACAGCTCGAGTGCCCACGCCCGAGGGTCGGTCATCGCTGTGATCGATGCCGTGGCTGTGCCAGCCAGATACGAAAGAAAGTTGGCATCAATCGGGCCGCGCCACCGCATCGCTTTGTGCACCACCGGGGTGAGAGCGTGTCGCGCCAAGACATCGAGTCGCTCGAGTGCATACACCGCACCAAGCACTTGCTGAAGCGGGCTGCCATTGGTTTCAAATTCATAACTCAGCTGCTCGCCATCGCCAACCAACCGGTGACGGCTGCGCGACAAACCCTGCCGATCAGTTTGGTAACGGTGACGCAAGCGTGGCTGCAACACACGATCACCACGGTCCACTTGCAGCACCAAGCGATGAACATCGGGCACCAGATCTTCATCCACTTCATGTAAATGCGCTGCAACAATGCCACCAAGCAGCAGGCCGCCAAGGCCTGGCGCCGGATCCACCGGCAACACCAAATGACCCAGCGAAAGCCTGCGCGTGGGCGAGTGGGTCCGTGAGTGGAATATCTCGACTTCAGCCAGCAGCTGCGGATTCGCTTCGTTCACTCGCCGAACGCTAGTGAGCGCCCACCCTCAGCGGTCAAACTCATCCAGCAGATCTTCAACTACGTCTGCGTCATCAACGCCCACCAGCAGCAGGTTGTCCTCCCAGCGGTGCCCGATGCCGCGCTCGACTAAAACCGCAGCAAACTCCATGCGGTCGGCCGAGGTCCACTCGTTGAGTTCGAACTCTTCCAATTCGCCCGCCAGTGACGTCGGTACCCCAGCAGGCCCATCAGCGTCTTCAACATCATCAAGAATGTCGTCAACGACCGATTCCCGATCCGCTGGCACGAGCAATTCGTTGCCGTCCCAATCGTGACGAATATCGGCGTCGGCAAGTAGTTCGACTAATTCCACACGCTCCTCAAGCGACCAGTCAGCCAAGTCGTAGCGCACAGTCAGCGACTCGGGGTTGCGTGGGTCCCACTCGCTCATGAGCCGAACGCTAGTGCGTGGCGAATGGGCTAATTTGGGTCTCATGGTTCTTTCCGAAAAGCCCGATCGCAACTTGGCGATGGAACTCGTACGTGTCACCGAGTCGGCGGCTCTCGCGGCTTCCAAATGGGTGGGCCGCGGCGACAAGAATGCCGCCGATGGTGCTGCTGTGGATGCGATGCGCAACCTGTTGGAAACCGTCAACATGGACGGCGTTGTCGTGATCGGCGAGGGAGAAAAAGACGAAGCCCCCATGTTGTTCAACGGCGAACGGGTCGGCAACGGCAGCAAACCAGTAACCGACGTGGCCGTTGACCCTATTGACGGCACCACCCTCACTTCGCTTGGCCGTGGCAACGCGCTCAGCGTGATTGCTGTGTCTGAGCGCGGCTCGATGTTCAACCCAGGGCCGTTCGTATACATGAACAAGATTGCCGTCGGCCCTGATGCCCGCGGAGCAATCGACATCACCAAATCGGTTCGCCACAATCTGGACTCCATCGCGCGTGCCAAACACAAAACACTCAACGAGCTGACCATCGTGGTGCTTGACCGCCCCCGTCACGACGACCTCGTCGGTGAAATTCGCGCTGCTGGGTGTCGCATCAAAATGATTACCGACGGTGACATCTTCGGTGCAATTGCTGCCGCTTGGCCACAAACCGGTATCGACGCTTTGATGGGTATCGGCGGCACACCAGAGGGTGTTACTTCGGCAGCTGCGCTCAAGGCACTGGGGGGCGAGATTCAAGGCCTGCTATGGGCCCGTGGTGACGAAGACAAGGCACTGGCAAAGAAATCAGGCATCGAGATGAACCGCGTGTTAACCACCGACGATCTCGTGCAGTGCGAGGATGCCTTCTTTGCGGCCACCGGCGTTACTGACGGAGACCTCCTGCGTGGGGTGCGCTACGACGCCTACGGCGCGACGTCGCAAAGTTTGGTTATGCGGGTGCGCAGTGGCACGGTTCGCTTAATAGACACCCGGCATCGCGCCGATCGCATTGGTCAGTATTCGTCGGTCGAGTTTCGCTAGCTCGCACCTCATAGTCCTGCCCAGCGACAGCCAGGCGGCGCAGTCGCACAACCCACGGCCACCGGCATATTGACAAAAGAATACGTAGCTTCAATTCTTCTGTCGGTTTCATGGGCCTGACCGTCGTGGCCTAACCTAATGAAATGAGTCGTATCTCTCGCCGTTCGGCAGTTGGCATGTTCGCTACAGGGTTCGTGGCTTTTTTGTTTGCTCCAGCCGCCTCGGTTGGTGCTGTAGCCAAACCACAAATTCGGGCTGGTGATGTTTGCAAAAAGATTGGGCGACGCCAAACCGTGGGTAACAAAACTTTTGAGTGTGCAAAGACCGCCAACGGTGCCAAGTGGAAGCGCGCCAAAGCAGCCCCGCCACCACCCACCACCAGCGAGGTGAAGGTCCTCGACTCAACAGCGCTGGCTGTTGGCGCCAGCCAGAACGTTGTCGTGACTTCCGGTGGACGCAACGTTGGTGCAGTCGTCACGCGCACCGCGGCCGGTGTGGTGGCCTTCAGCCGCACCTGCACTCATGCCGGTGCTCTCGTGTCGCCTGGTGCTTCTGGGCAGCTTGCTTGCCCTGCCCACGGATCAGTGTTCAACGCCTCGACCGGCGCAGTAATTGAGGGGCCTGCGGAGATTGCTCTCACGCAGTACAAGGTGAGTGAACGCAGCGGCGCAATTTACATCACGCTCAGTCAGGATGAATACGCGGGCTAATTAACGCCGCCTAGTTAACACTGGCTAATTAGCGAAGGCGTGTGGCCAAGCCCGCGATGCGTCGAGCCAAACCACGTGGCGTAAACGTCGACACACTTGCCAGCGATTTGTTCACCAAGCCCGGCACACAGATGGCTTTGCCCTCAGCGACTGCTCGCAGCCCATCGCGAGCCACGTCATCGGCTGACATCCACGCAAAATCTGGAAACTTCGACTCGAGCCCTGATGTATTAGAGATGCTCTGGAATTCGGTGTGGGTCAGCCCTGGGCACAATGCTGTGACCCGAATGCCCGAACCACGAAGCTCTTCGTGCATCGCCTCGGTGAGGCTGGTGACGAACGCCTTTGTTGCTGCGTAGACCGCCAAGTCGGGGCCGGGCTGAAACGAAGCAATGCTCGAGACGTTGAGCACATACCCGCGTCCGCGTGGTCGCATCAATCGAACCGCTTCATGCGAAATACGTGTGAGTGCATTGACATTGAGTGAAATCTCGTTGCTCAAACGCAGTGGGTCGGCATCGGCAAACGCACCCGACGTGCCAAAGCCCGCATTGTTGACCACTAAATCAATTTGTGTCAGCGAATCGCTGCGCAAGCGAGTGATGACCGCGTCAAGGCCCGCCTGAGTGGTGAGATCAGCAACGAGCACTTCGACATTTGGGTAGAGAGCCGCAATCGCGTCGAGGCGATCCTTGCGGCGAGCAACCAACACCATGCCCACGCCCGCCTTGCCCAACTTGTGAGCAATCGAGGCACCGATGCCACTTGAAGCACCCGTGACGAGGGCGTGCGTAAACGGCGCTCTACTCACCACTGTTGCTCACAGAGATTTAGTGATTGCCGAGTCCACCGGTGGCAGAGAGGCGTGCATGCGCGCGACGCAAGTCAGCCTCCACCGCTGCCGTTGCACCTTCGTTTCTTGCACCCTCGGCCTCGGCTCGCTCTTTGGCCGCACGCGCACGCGCAACGTCAATATCTTCGGCTAGCTCGGCATTGTCAGACAACAGCGTCACATGACCACCGGATGCCTCGACAAAACCGCCGTGCACGGCAACACTTTGCACCCTGCCATCTTCAAGAAAAATACGGGTGTGGTTTTCGGTCAGCACACCCAGAAACGAAGTGTGACCAGGCAGAAAGGCAATTTCGCCACCACTCTCTGTACGTGTGATGAGTTGGGTGGCGACACCTGAAAACAGCACGCGCTCAGGTGACACCACTTCCACTTTCATTGTCGCCCCGCTTGCCATCTGCTTGAAAGCCTACGCTGCAGACTCTTGCAAGGTTTTCGCCTTGGCCAACACCTGCTCGACACTGCCGACGTTCAAGAACGCCTGCTCGGGCACATCGTCCAAGTCGCCCTTCACGATGGATTCAAAGCTTTCCACGGTTTCAGAGGTTGGGACATATTCGCCCTTAACGCCGGTGAACACTTCAGCCACATAGAACGGCTGCGACAAGAAGCGCTGTACCTTGCGGGCACGCGACACCGTCTGGCGGTCTTCTTCTGACAATTCATCCAACCCAAGAATCGCAATGATGTCCTGGAGTTCTTTGTAACGCTGCAAAATTTCTTGCACGCGGCGAGCCACGTTGTAGTGACGCTCGCCCACCACTTCGGGTGACAAAATTGTGGAAGTTGATGCCAACGGGTCGACCGCTGGGTAGATGCCCAGCGATGCAATCTGTCGTGACAACTCGGTTGTTGCGTCCAAGAAGGTGAACGTGGTGAATGGTGCTGGGTCGGTGTAGTCGTCGGCTGGCACATACACCGCTTGTAGCGAGGTAATTGAGCGGCCACGGGTGGAGGTAATGCGCTCCTGCAACTGACCCATCTCGTCGGCC
>Ga0222713_10003293_pt1 | contig 16826 bp, 28 predicted proteins | sample C33_649DmetaG_FD_165061 | JGI IMG/M metagenome (GOLD analysis project Ga0222713, IMG submission 165061) | Estuarine water microbial communities from San Francisco Bay, California, United States - C33_649D | ecosystem: Environmental > Aquatic > Marine > Unclassified | place: USA: California...
GAGTGCGCCGAGCTGAAGAAACAAGTTCTGTATTGGAAGAAACATGCTGATCGAAAGTCTGCGTGATTATCAAATCAAGGCGCTTGATGAGCTGAGGGATGGTGTCCGCAAGGGGCATCGATCCCAGATCCTGGTGGCGCCAACTGGCGCGGGCAAAACAGTTAGTGCCAGCTACTTATTGAACGAGGCTAGGGCCAAGCAGAACGTGGCTTGGTTCATATGCGATCGGGTGTCATTGGTAGACCAGACCAGCGCAACACTGGATAGGTATGGTGTATCCCATGGCGTCATACAGGCGGATCACTGGCGGTGGCGTCCGTATGAATATGTGCAGGTTATATCCGCACAGACATTAGCAAGACGCAAAATAGATAATGAGCCAAAGTTAATCGTTGTAGATGAAGCGCATGTATTACACCGTTCAGTTATTAATGCGATTGAAAAATATCCTGATGCAATTGTGGTTGGATTAACTGCAACTCCATTTACAAAAGGATTATCAAAGATATTTACTAACGTAGTAAATAGCACCACGACCGATAAACTAATTAATGACGGTTGGTTAGTGCCCGTTAAAATGTTTGTAGCGAAATCCGAAATGGATATGCGCGGCGCCGAAGTTAAGTTTGATGGCGAGTGGGCAGAAAAAGACATGGAAAAACAAGGGGTTGAGATTGTTGGCGATATTGTTACCGAGTGGGTGCAAGCAACGAATAAACATTTTGGCGGACCAGTTAAAACAATTGTATTTAGTGCTACCGTTGCACACGGTGAGGAATTATGCAGAGAGTTTGCACAGAGGGGTTATAACTTCCAGCAGATTAGTTATAAAGATGGTAATAATGAACGACGCAGGGAATTAATCGATGAGTTTAGAAAACCAGACAGCGAGATAATCGGATTAATATCTTGTGAAGCATTAGCAAAAGGATTTGATGTTACAGATATTAAAATCGGTGTATGTGCCAGGCCATATAGAAAATCATTATCGGGTCACATTCAGCAGATGGGCAGGGTTATGCGACCGCACCAGGGCAAGGACTTTGCTGTATGGCTGGATCACGCAGGTAACCTGACTAGGTTTTGGGAGGATCAGGTCGATGTGTTTGCCCATGGTGTGCAGGAATTAGAGGATGGAAAGCTAGACGCCAAGGTACGCAAGGAGCCGACCGAGAAAGAGAAGGCAGAGATCAAATGCACGGCATGCGGGTACATGTTCCGCGGCCGGGTGTGTCCAGCGTGTGGTGCAGAGCGCAGGGCAATGAGCAATGTATTTGCTGTGCAGGGTCAGATGGTGGAGTTTGGCGGCACCAAGTCATCTGATTGGATGTCAGATAAGCGGCTGGTTTGGTGGGAGATTGTGCAGATCAGCAAGGACAGGAAGCGCGGGGATCTTGCGGCGGCTGAGCGCTTTGCAAAGGCGCAGTACAAGAACCTGACAGGCGAGTGGCCCAAGTGGAAGTTTCACGAGGCGATCTTTGTGGAGCCAAGGATGGTTACACAGAACAAGATCAAGCAGCAGGTCATCAAGTATGCAAAGAGTAGGTTTGCAAGGAGGCAGGGGGTATGACGCCACAGGAAATCGTGAGGGCGTTGGAAGCTAGGGGCATGACGCATCACCAGATTGCCAAGTCAATTGGTGTAACGCAGTCATCGATCTGGCGTATCGCCGCGGGGATAACGACGGGCCCGAAGTACTGGGTCATGGATTCATTGAGGCTACTACTTGGGGGGAAGGTATGAGCGGGGATCACAACATGCACCAGAAGCCAAGGTCATACCTTGATGACTTTGAGTGTCCTCGATGTGGGCATTGTTGCAAAGCTGAATGGGTTGGGCTGACGGATCAAGAAATAAACAGTGTTTGTTACAAACGAGATTGGACTGCGCATTGGACTGATACGACTTTTGCCCGAGCCATCGAAGCCAAACTCAAGGAGAAGAACACATGAGTTTTGTTGCACATGCACAGGCCCATGGACTGATCATCAACCATGCCATACCTGATGGCAGGTGGCACCGGGTACCCACGGTAGACAAGCCACGCAAGAGGAATGGTGCTTACATCTTTGATGGCAACTCAGGAGTGGTGAAGAACTGGGCAACCATGGAGTCGTTCGCCCGGTATGGTGAGAAGGTAAGCCAGTTCATCAAATACTTTGACGATACTGAAGAGCGTATCAAGCATGCACGGGCGGCCAAGCAGGCCGATGAAATCATCCGGCGGTCTGTGTACATGGAGCATGACTACCTCAAGCGCAAGGGCTTCGCGACGATGAAGAGCCTTGTCAATGATGAAGAGCTGATCGTACCCATGAGGGACTTCAAAACCTACCAGCCCACGAGCGTGCAGCGTATCAAGGCGGACGGCAGCAAGAAGTTTCTGCCAGGCGGGAGGACGAAGAATGCGGTCTTTGTGCTGGGTAACCGCCACGCGGCGGTGTCGTGGTTGTGCGAGGGATATGCGACGGGGTTGTCGATTCAGGCTGCGCTGCGGTCGATGTATTCCGATGCCGCGGTGATTGTTTGCTTCAGTGCGTACAACTTGGCGCACGTGGGCAAGCAAGTGAAAAAGGGTTTTGTGTTTGCGGATCACGACGAGGCCGGGATTCGCGCTGCTGAAGAGCTGCCTTTCCCATGGGTAAAAAGTGATGCGCCCGGTGAGGACGCGAATGATTTGCACCTCAGGTCTGGCCTGAGGGCGGTTCGGTCAGTGCTTCAGAGTGCGATACTCGGCAAGCGCGGCGGCGAGTAGGGCTTGGGCTTGGTCGTCGGTAATGCCCCATAAGCGGCAATGCATGGCAAAAGCTGACGCTAGAGCGGCGGCGGCGTTGGCTGGATGGTCGAATAGTTCAGGCAAAGCCGACATAATGTCGGCAATCCCTTCTTGTATCTCCATGTAATCGGAGGTTTTCATCGGCGCATCATACGGCAGAAAAACCAAAGGCCCACCATGCACCCGGGCCCTGCTGGATTAATCCGGCCGGGCTCCACATTTCCGCAATTCGTTCGTCGGCTGAGTCAATCAAGCTCTCAGCATAGGCGCGGGGCTCGTAGTGCTTAGGGCATCGGATTAGCACAAAATCGCCTTTGTCTGCTAGCGTGCCGGTAAAGCCTCCATTACCGAAAGCAAGCCTGGCGGCGTGCGTGCCAATATCAAAAGCCCGCTCGGGGCTTTCACCTGTTACCAGTTGAATAAAGGGTTTAAGCGTCATGCGTGCGCCCTTTCAAAGGCTTTCGCCTTTGGCCCATGGACTACGATTACCACGCTAGCGGCGGTGGGCTTGAGGGCTCCATCGCATGCACCGCAAGCGATGCACTGGCGACCTTTATCGGCCGGGCATTCGATCTCGTGCTTGGCGATCGGCTGCGCCTTGGTCTTAACGCGAAAGTAACGCCACCCCATCGCGCGGGCTATGTCTGCATCGGCGGCCGTTTCCACTGATGACATGCAAAGCTCGCGCATCGGCTGGGCCCATGGTTCGCGCCACTGGTGACTGTAACCCGTCCAACCTTCGGCCGTCTCGAGCAGTCTTAACCAGTACTGCAAGGGGACCATGGCAGGATCGCCAGCCGCGCCTAGTCGCACCATGCGGCCCATGGTCAAGCGTCTCATAAGCGCAGGCTTGCGGCGCAAGTCCATGTATCCGCCCCGGTGGTAGGTTTTCCAAACTTGCGATGGTGCTTTGCCCCATTCGATATAGCATTCGGCGTGCATTGGACAGTCGCCACAATAAGCGCGGTCTAGCCCGGTTCGGCGTGCTTCGAGCGGGTGGGTATCGGTGCGGAGAATCCACGTTTGCACCATGTTCCCGGTCTTGGCGTTTTTCGATTCAAGCGTAGCGATGCCGACAATCTCGGCGTTATCGACGGGGCTTTTGCCCCGGTAGAAAATAAATCCTCTCATGGTTCTATCCCTTTCAAATGGTGCAGCATCCGCAGCAGGGCGCGTCTTCGCATAGCCCTGCTTTGTTGCGGAAGTAGTCGCGGCCGCTGATGCGGTAATGGTCGGAAACGGTTTTCCGGCTGGCCATGTATCGGCCGATATACTCGGCGGTTTCGGGGTCAAGGTCGGGCTCGATTTCATGAGCGAGCCATGCGTGCCGGTTGCGTGCATCCCACATAATCGAATCACCGGGGTTGATTGGTTTACCAGATTGGCTGCGGCCGGGGTAACGGGCTGTGATTAGTTTCATGGTTAAAGCTCCAAAGGCATTTGGCCCCAAAATGGGCGGGCCGGTTTTTTTACAAGCTGCCCCATTGTTCGGCCATGGCAGACGCGATGCCCGAATAGGTCGCACTGCGGTGCTTCCATCGGTCGGGGCTCGGGCTGAGTCGGTTTTGTCCGGTGTTCGTTTGATTGCTCCATCTTTTCTTTCCTTCAATAATCCGCGGTTGTATGTAATCCGTGGGTTTAAGTGGCGGCAGGTTTTTAAGCCATAAACAAGTTTTTTTGCTTGCGTCATGCCCGTACTCGTAAGGCTGCACAATCTGGTCGGGCTGCCTTATGCGTGTGCTTATGATGCTGACAGGGTTTTCGAGTGCAATCCTTTCAATGGGTGCATTCAAAAGCTGACGCACAAAATCGAGCGCGTCTTCGGTAAGTTGCGGGTCGCGTAGTCCGCGGGTTGTCCAGTGCATCCCACTAACCGAAAGATAGGTGCAGGGCGGGTGAGCGATCATTAAATTCCAGCCCAGGCTAATAATATTTAGAACGTTCCCTTGATAGTGGGGGCCCGGTTTCTCGGTCGGTAGCAGATCGCATGACATGGCATCATGGCCTAAGCGCAGGAAAGCATCGCGCACTGTGCCGCTGTACTCGCAGGCGATTAGCACTCTCATGACGGCATTTCAATCGGCGTGATGGTTGGCGCCATGGTTCCCGCGGCCGGGTTGTTTAAGCCCTTAGAAAACTTTTTAGCTTCTGCCCATGTCTGGAAAATCGCAAGCCGTCCATCGCAATGTCGAAGGCTTTCGATTGAGTAGAAATGCCCTTCTTTCAGTATCCACTGAACTATATAGCCTTGAGTCATAGCATGCCCCTGAATTCAGCGTCTGATTTTTTGCCGGCTGCCTTGGTGCTTTCAATCCAATGGTCGTAATAATCAACCAAGGGTTCCGTGTTTTGCCCGTGGCTCTCGGCGTATTCCCAAAGGGTGATGAAAGCTGAAAGCCACTCACGCGAAGCGGTGCTCAGTCGGTCGCCATACTGAAACAAAAGCTCGTCGGCCGGTAGGTTGTCGGGAATCATGCTTTTACCCTTTCCCGGCGTTCGGCTGGCTTGGCGGAAAGCTTCACGGTGTAGTAAGGCTCGCCGGTTGATGTGTGCGCGGTCATAAGCTGGCGCGATGGCTTGAAATGCAAAGCGATTGATTGCCAGTCGATGGTAGTGCGGCCGGCGCAATGGCTCACGGCGGCGCGGTGTAGGGTTCCGTCGATAGCAGGCAAGCCTGCATCTATCAGCGCATCGCGTAATTCGTTTTCCTCGTCTTTCAATGCGGCGATCTGCGCCTTGACGGTGGCCATGCGATCGACCACGGCCGAAAGGATTGCTTCGGGGTTCGTAGGTGCGTTCATGCTTGCCCCCGTTCTGCCATGGTGCGGCCGAACCTGCCGGTTATTACCACGCGGCCCCAGTCGGCCGGGTATTGCTGCGCCCATGAGAGCGCATCGGCGTATGAGTGCGCCTTGTGGGTGTAAGTGCGGTCTGAACTAAGCACGCGCACTGTAAAGGGAGCAAGCCTAAGGGCTAATCGGTTTATCAATCGTTTCATGTTGTGGTTCTCTCTGGTTATGGTGCAAAAGCGCACCCCAAAGCCTGGCACGCCGGGCGATGGGCTGGGCTCTTAGCTAAGCTCGGATGCTGAGGGGATGTACTCGTAATCCTCATCATCCTCGTCCGTACCTTTGATCCATGCTCCCTTGTCATGCCGGGAGTTAGGAAAACCACCAAAGGCGGCCATATGGCGGTCAATGCCTGCGGCGTAGTGGTTCATGGTGTCGTAAGCGTCTGATTTGCAGTCGGTGAAATAGTCGGCATCGGTCAGGTGCTCGCCATGGGAATAAAAGCGCACGGTGTACTCGGCAAGCTCACGGTTGAAGTAAACGGCGGCGCGGCGGTCTTGGTTAGTGATTGCGATTAGTAGGCGCATGGTTGAAAGCTCCAAGGGTTGGTTAGATGCGGGCGGCGATGGAATCAATAAAGGCGTCAGCGGTGGCGATCTCGTGCTCAATGCGCTCTACGTAATAGTTGATATCGAAAGATGAAACACGGGATTTCATGGCGCAGTCGTAAAGCTTGCGAACGTAGTAATCATTAAGCGAGCCATGAGCAAGCAGGGCCCCGGTCTTTGCAAAACCAGAGTCAACAAGCGCCCGGATCCGATCATCTGAAGCAGTGCGACGGGCAATAATGCCGTTAGGGTTGAAAGCATGGAAGGCAGCCTTTACATGGTTGCCCCATTTAGGATTGCATCGGGTGGCGGTGGTCATCGCGTCATTTAATTGCTTGTTATAAGTTAATGCCATGTTTTGTGCTCCAGGTTATATAGTTTAGAACCAGCGCATGAATCGCTGCGCAGGCCTTAATTATCTGACGACAATAGGTCAAAACACAATGGCCACTTGTCAGCCAGGATCGACCACTCATCGTTTGTAATCTGCCGCCGATCGGTTATCATCTGAGCGTTCTTATTTCGTTCTCACGGTAAGGGAAGGGCAAAGCATGGCAATGGAAGGGCCTGAGATACCAGCGGCAGCATTGAAGGCAATGGGTAGAGGGATACCAGCAGATAGAGTGCTTATGCCTCACGTCGACCTAACAGCCAAGCAAAAACAATTCGTGCAAGCGGTAGCAGCGGGAGCCACTAACCGAGAGGCTTACTTGCAAGCGTATGACGTGAGCGGCAGTAGCAGCACGATTAGCAGCACGGCTAGCAGGATTGCAGCCAATCCAAAAGTGCGCGCAGGGATCGATCAGCAAACGAGCGTAAATAGATTGAGGTATTCGCAGAACCCCCTTCAGATAAGGGAATTCGTGGTCGACTCCCTGCAGCATGAGGCGCGAACCGCCCAAAAACCCGGCGATCGGTTAAGGGCTCTCGAGTTGCTCGGCAAGCTTGCGGATGTTGCAGCCTTCGAGACCCGCTCTGTTATCACCCATGAGCGTAGCAGCGATACCACGGCACGACTGCGCGAAAAGCTCGCCAGGCTCGGTGCGATCGAGGTTGAGGTGCGCCATGTGGCGCGGGAGGGGGTAGAGACCCCCACCCCACCCCCACCCCCACAAACAGGCCGGGCATCTGGTGGGCCGACTAGGCCCAATAATCCACACCAACGATTTGATAATTTTTCAGATCCACACCAACACTCCGATAATTCTGCCGATACCCACCCCCCTGAAGACGGAGAAACGGTGCCACGTGGCACTGTTTTTGAGGAGGACCCCCCCATAGAAGAAAGTTTGGGTTCCCATACGGGGGGTAGGAAAAAAAAGGAGAGGCCGATATGGGAGGATCCGAAGCGGTGGTATGCGGAGACGATGGGGGAGGTGCCGAAGATAGAGTGGCAGCCTAGGGAGGAAGCGAGGGAAGAGGTGCAGAAGAGGTTGAGAGATGACGAAGGCGGAGGCTAAGGTATTGTTGGCGGTGAAGACTTGGTGGGAGTTGTATCACTTTGGTCCGTCGTATGACGATATACGGTTTGTGTTGTTACAGGATAGTAAGAGTAATGTGCATAGGCTTGTGAAGAGTTTATGTAAGCAGGGGTATTTGAAGAGGACGCCTGGGAAGAGTAGGAGTGTTAGGGTTGTGAGGAAGAAGGATGGATCTTAGGCAGTTAGCCAGGGCGGCCGCTGGGAAGCTTCATCTTCTTACGGAGGATGAGAAGCAGTTATTGCTTAAGGAGATAGAGGAGTTAGAAGCTGAGGATGCTAAGGCGCATGCTCAGGGGGATTTTATGGGGTTTGTGAAGCGCATGTGGCCGGGGTTTATACCGGGTAAGCATCATCAGGTGGTGGCTAATGCGTTTGAGGATGTGGTGAATGGGAAGAATAAGCGGTTGATTATTAATATGGCGCCGCGGCATACGAAGTCTGAGTTTGCGAGTTACTTGCTGCCGGCTTGGTTTCTTGGAAAGAATCCACAGAAGAAGGTGATTCAGACATCGCATACGGCTGAGTTGGCGGTTGGGTTTGGCAGGAAGGTTAGGAACTTAATTGATTCAGAGGAGTACCACGCTGTTTTTGATGATGTGAAGTTGAAAGCGGATAACAAGAGTGCTGGTCGGTGGGCAACGAATAAGGGTGGGGAATATTTTTCGATTGGGGTTGGTGGGTCGGTAACGGGTAAGGGTGCGGACTTATTGATTATTGATGATCCGCATTCTGAGCAAGAAGCGAAGTTAGCTGCGCATAAGCCTGATGTGTTTGATGCGGTTTATGAGTGGTATACGTCGGGGCCGAGGCAGCGATTGCAGCCAGGTGGCGCGATCATTATTGTGATGACACGTTGGAGTTTGAGAGATCTGACGGGTCAGGTGTTGAAGGCGAGTCAGACGAGGGGTGGTGATGAGTGGGAGGTGATTGAGCTGCCTGCGATCATGCCGTCTGGTAAGCCGGTGTGGCCAGAGTTTTGGAAGTTAGAGGAGTTGTTGGCGCTGAAGGAGGAGCTTCCGGTTAGTAAGTGGAATGCTCAGTATCAGCAGCAGCCGACGGCAGAAGAGGGGGCGATTGTTAAGAGGGAGTGGTGGAAGCGGTGGGAGGATGACCGGCCGCCACGGGTGGATTTTATTATTCAGAGTTGGGATACGGCGTTTTTAAAGAGTAATAGGGCGGACTTTTCGGCTTGTACGACATGGGGTGTGTGGACAAGCGAGGATGGGGATACGAATATTATTTTGTTAGATGCGTTTAAGGACCGGTATGAATTCCCAGAGCTTAAGCAGAAGGCTTATGAAACCTACAAAGAGTGGGAGCCAGATGTATTTTTGGTTGAAGCAAAAGCAGCAGGAAGTCCGCTTATCTTTGAGCTCAGGCGGATGGGTATACCGGTCAGTGAATATAGCCCCACGAAAGGAAACGACAAAGTTGTGAGGCTAAATGCCGTATCGGATTTATTTGCGTCGGGGCGGATATGGGTGCCGGAGAGAAAATTTGCTGATGAGTTGATTGAAGAAGTGGCGGCATTTCCTGCTGGTGAGCATGATGACTTGGTGGATTCGATGACGCAGGCGTTATTGAGATTTAGGACGGGCGGGTTCTTGAGCCTACAATCCGATGATGAAGATCGTAGTCCGGTATATCACCGGAAGGTTGCTTATTACTAGGAGCCAAGATGGAACCAGCACTTTATCCAGCGCCACTGGGATTAGACGCGGCAATAGATGAGCCTGTAGAGATTGAGATTGAAATTGAAGACCCTGAATCGGTAGAAATTTCTGCTGATGGGCTAGAGATTATGTTAGAGCCAGAGCGAGATACGCCTGAAGATCATGACGCTAATCTTGCTGAATATATAGATGACCGAGATTTGGCATCAATTGCTAGCGATTTGCTAGAGGATTTTGAGAATGACCAATCATCGAGGAAGGAATGGGTTGATACCTATGTCGATGGATTGAAGCTGCTGGGTATGAAGTATGAGGATCGGACAGAGCCATGGCCTGGGGCGTGTGGTGTGTTCTATCCGTTGCTATCAGAGGCGGCTGTACGGTTTCAAGCAGAGTCGATCATGGAGACTTTCCCTGCTTCGGGGCCGGTAAAGACTCAGATTGTTGGGCGCTTGACCAAGGAGAAGGAGGAGTCAGCCCAGCGTGTGATGGAGGATATGAATTGGCGTTTGACAGAGCAGATGCCAGAGTATCGACCGGAGCACGAGAAGATGTTGTGGTCACTTTCTCTGGCGGGATCGGCATTTAAGAAGGTTTATTACGACCCAGCTTTAGGTCGTCAGGTGTCGATGTTTGTCCCGGCCGAGGATATTGTTGTGCCATATGGCGCGAGTGATCTTAGATCATCGCCACGTATTACACAGATCATGAGAAAGACCAAGAATGAGGTCAGGAAACTACAGCACGCAGGGTTATGGCGGGATGTAGACCTGGGAGAGCCCTCTACGGTCCTAGATGATATTGAAAAACGCAAGGCAGAAGAGCAAGGATTGTCCGCAACCATGGACGATCGCTACCGAATTCTTGAAATGTGCGTGGATTTGGACCTGCCAGGCTTTGAAGATAGCGATAAAGATGGTCCAACAGGCATTGCTTTGCCCTATATAGTGACCATTGATAAGAGTACCAGTGAGATTTTGGCCATTAGAAGGAACTGGTACGAGGAAGATCCGCTGAAATTAAAGCGGATGCACTACACACACTACACCTATATACCCGGATTTGGGTTCTATGGGTTCGGTTTGATCCATTTAGTCGGGGGTTTTGCTAAATCAGGTACGTCTTTGATCCGCCAGTTGGTGGATGCAGGTACGTTATCGAACCTTCCTGGCGGTTTGAAGTCCCGCGGCCTACGAGTTAAGGGTGATGACACTCCAATCGCACCCGGAGAGTTCCGTGATGTAGACGTTCCATCAGGTTCTATCAGGGATAACATCCTTCCCCTACCCTATAAAGAACCAAGCCAGGTGCTTTATAGCTTATTGGGGACAATTGTCGAGGAAGGAAGGCGGTTTGCTGCAACAGCAGACATGCAAATCAGCGATTTATCGGCAAATACCCCAGTTGGTACAACGTTAGCGGTATTAGAACGTACATTAAAGGTAATGTCGGCGGTACAGGCGCGATTACATTATTCAATGCGCCAGGAGTTTAAGTTATTAGCCGCTATTATCAGAGATTATCTACCCACTGATTATAATTACGACGTAGATTCACCATTAGGACGCGCAGCTAAACAAGCTGATTATGATACGGTTGAAGTAATACCCGTATCTGATCCAAATGCTACAACATTAGCGCAGCGAGTTACTCAATATCAAGCAGTATTGCAATTAGCAGCGCAATCCCCGCAAATATATGATATGCCAGAGCTACATAAACGTATGCTCGGTGTATTGGGTATTAAAGATATTGATAAATTAATACCTGTTACTAAGGAACAAGATCCAAAAGATCCGGTTTCTGAAAATATGGATATTCTGATTATGAAACCTGTTAAAGCGTTTATATATCAGGATCACGAAGCGCATATTACTGTGCATATGGCTGCATTAAATGACCCATTATTAAGGCAGCAAATGCAACAAAACCCAATGGCTGGCCAAATGATGGCGGCTGCACAGGCTCATATTAATGAGCATTTAGCATTCTTATATCGACGCAAGATAGAAGAGCAATTAGGTGCGCCATTACCTGCGCCTAATACGGTATTGCCAGAGGACTTTGAGGTCCAGTTATCAAGGCTCACGGCGCAAGCAGCGCAGCAATTGTTGCAGCAGAACACGCAGCAAATGCAGGCTCAGCAGAATATGCAGGCGCAGCAAGACCCCGTTGTGCAGATGCAGCAAGCAGAGTTGCAGCTCAAACAGCAGAAAGAGCAGCGAGAGGCGGCTATGGATGCGGCTGAGTTGCAGTTAAAGCAGCAGGCGCAGAGCCAAAAGGTCATGTTGGAGCAGGAACGTATTAAGTCAAACGAGCGGATTAATAATCAAAACAACCAAGTCAAGATGATTGACAAGGCTGCTGAAATTCAAAGGGGTCGTGATGGAGTTCCACGAAGCACTGGGAATTGAAATAAACAAGCAGATCCGTTATGCGGAGGAACAGCTTGCACAAGGAAGTATAAAGTCGTTTGATGATTACAAATTCGTCTGCGGTCAGATTCAAGGTCTCCTGATCGCGAGACGCATAAACGAAGACCTTGCAAACCGTATGAAGGAATACGATGACTGATATGTCAGAAGTAGTAAATGAAGAAGAGCAGGCAACGCAACTACCGTCGCCCACGGGTTATCGGATGTTATGCGCATTACCAGAGGTGGAGGATAAATTCGCCAATGGTTTATTTAAACCAGACTCACTAGCAAAACTAGAAGAGTTCAGCACCGTTGTTTTATTTGTAATTAAACAAGGGCCGGATTGCTATAAGGACACAGCAAAATTTCCGACGGGCCCATGGTGCAAAGAAGGTGATTTTGTATTGGTACGTGCTTATTCCGGTACACGATTCAAGATCCACGGCAGGGAGTTTAGGTTAATTAATGACGATACTGTTGAAGGTGTTGTCGAAGATCCACGCGGTTATACCCGCGCATAAGGAGCAGTTATGGCGACAGAGAATGAAGGAAACATTGAAGTCGAAGTAGAGGGCGACAATGTTGAAATTGAGATTGAAAACGATACGCCTCCAGAGGATCGAGGTGTTAATCCAATCAAGAGCGATCCTTCTGAGATACCGGACGATGAAATCCGACAGTACTCAGACAATGTTAAGAAGCGTATTCAACAGCTTACGCACTCAAGGCATGATGAGCGCCGGGCGAAGGAAGAGGCTATCCGCGAGCGTGAAGCAGCAATTGCTTATGCAAAACAGATTGCTGATGAAAATGCCAAGTTAAAAGAGAAGCTCAGTACTGGCGAAACAACCTTAATCAAAACGATGCAGGTTGCGACGGAGAAAGAGCTTGATGAGGCTAAGCGTAAATACAAAGAAGCGCTTTATACGGGTGATGCTGACAAGATAGCAACGGCCCAAGAAGAGTTTAGTAAAGCGGTTATTAAGGCAGAAAAGGTTAAGGGATTTAAACCGGCGCAACAGGAGAATTTGCAACCTGTTGAAAATCAGCCATATAATCCACCTCAGCAGCACATTGATACTAAAGCAGAGCGCTGGAAAAACGAGAACCCATGGTTCGGTCAATCTGGTGCGGCAGGTGTTGATGATGAGATGACGTATTTTGCGATGGGCTTGCACAAGAAGTTAACGCGGGACCATGGCGATCATTACGCATCGACTGACGAGTATTACGAGCGAATTAATGCTCGCATGAGGGAAAAATTCCCAGAGTATTTTGGCAAACAGGCCGAGCCAGAAACTTATAGAAGGCCTGCTTCGGTGGTTGCCCCGGCATCTCGCAGCTCGCCACCTAAAAAACTGAAGCTGACGCAGTCTGAGGCCAACACGGCAAAACGCCTTGGTGTGCCAATTCAAGAATATGCCAAGCAGTTGGCAAAACTACGGATGGAAGGAAAGCTATGAGTCGCGAATCCCGTGAAGTACAGACCCGTGAAAACACGGAGCGTCCTAGACAGTGGAAGCCGCCCAGCTCATTGCCAGACCCTCTACCGCGTGACGGATGGAAGCATCGGTGGGTACGGACATCAGTATTAGGAAAGGACGATGCCCGCAATGTAGCCACTCGGCACCAGGATGGTTTTGAACCATGCAAGTACGAGGACTATCCAGAAGTAGCCCGAGCATTGCTCGCAACCGGACCTCAAACCGGCAATATTGAGATTGGTGGATTAATGCTGTGCCGCGCCCCTGTAGAGATGGTTGAGCAGCGTAATGGTTATTACCAGAAGCAGGCTCACGATTGGATGCAGAGTGTGGACAGTAATTTCATGCGCGAAAATGATCCAAGAATGCCGCTGTTTAATGACAGACGTTCTGAGGTCAGATTCGGTAAGAGATAACCTCATTTGGAGTAAATCAAATGGCTTACCCGACTGTTAGCAAGCCCTATGGGCTAAAGCCGATCAACTTGATCGGTGGTCAGGTCTTTGCCGGAGCTACTCGTCAACGTCGTATTGCATCTGGTGCGTCGAGCATTGGCTATGGTGACCCCGTAGCTTTTGTTAACGACGGCACGATTGCTGTTTCGACTGCAACGACCACGGCCCCGACGACAGGCTTTGCCGGTGTTTTTCTAGGATGTCAGTTTGTTTCGTCCGTTACTGGACAACCAACCTGGTCGCAATCGTGGATTAGCGGAACCTCGGTAAAGGCAAACACCTTTATCTACGCTTATGTCTGCGAAGATCCTGATCAGTTGTTCCAAGTTGCTGTAGTGTCAGGCACCACGGTTGTTTCGACGACCTCTGGCTTAACCTACACCAACATTAACAACAACGTTGCATTGGTCGCAAACACGCTCAATACAACGACTGGCGATTCTCAGCAAGGCATCTTGTTGAGCTCGGCGGATGTAACGGATTCATTGCCGTTGCGTATTGTTGATTTGGTGCCGGATACGGCATTTACCTATAGTGGCACTGTCTACTACCCAGAAGCTATTGTTAAGTTTAATATGCCTAGCATTAGCGGTTCGACGTTCTTGGGTGGACATGCTTACTACAACCCGACCGGACTGTAAGGGGAAACTTAAATGGCTATTTCACGCGCACAACTACTGAAAGAGCTTCTCCCCGGCTTGAACGCATTGTTCGGTCTGGAGTACGCTCGTTATGGCGAAGAGCACAAAGAGATCTACGAAACGGAGACCTCCGAGCGCTCGTTTGAAGAGGAAACCAAGCTGTCTGGATTCTCGGCCGCACCGGTCAAGAACGAAGGCTCTGCCATTGCTTATGACAATGCGCAGGAAGCTTGGACGGCTCGCTACACCCACGAAACAATCGCCATGGGTTTCTCGATTACCGAAGAGGCAATCGAGGACAACCTGTACGATTCGCTCAGCTCTCGTTACACCAAGGCGCTCGCACGTGCTATGAGTTACACGAAGCAGGTGAAAGCGGCAGCCGTGTTGAACAACGGTTGGGCATCTACTGTGACATACGGTGACGGCCAACCCCTGTTCTCCCTTTCGCACCCGCTGGTCTCTGGTGGCGTTAACAGCAACACACCATCTACCCAAGCTGACTTGAATGAAACTTCGTTGGAAAACGCAGTGATTCAAATCGCAGCATGGACGGATGAACGTGGTCTGTTGATTGCTGCAAAGCCACGTAAGTTGATTGTTCCTTCAAGCCTCCAGTTCGTAGCAACCCGCTTGCTAGAAACTGAGTTGCGTGTCGGCACAAACGACAACGACATCAACGCGCTTAAGAACAATGGCTCTGTACCCGAGGGTTACACCATTAACCACTGGTTGACAGACACCAACGCATGGTTCTTAACGACGGACGTTCCTAATGGACTGAAGCACTTTGTGCGGACGCCCATGCAGACTGGAATGGACGGTGACTTCGACACGGGGAACGTACGCTACAAAGCCCGCGAGCGTTACTCGTTCGGTGTTAGCGACCCACTCGGCATCTTTGGAAGCCAGGGCGCATAAGCAATCACGCTTAGAAGAAAGGGGGTTACAAACCCCCTTTTTTTATTTATACTGTTACCAACTGGGAAACCTAGCTTGTCAAACTGACCCAGCAGACGATGCACCGATTGACAAGCGACTTGTGCATAAGGAATTATCATGGCAGTTTCAACGACCCAAGCCATTTGGCGCTCTGGTGGCGGCGATCAAACGCGCACCGCTTATTGCGGCACCGGCCTCATGGTTGCCGAGTTTTACATTTCCGGCGCGTCTGCAAATAGCGTAGCCGTTCAAGTCTCATCTGCTGATAGCTCGCCGGTTATTCTTCCGGCAGGTGCTGTCGTCGTGCAGATCAATGCTTTGTGTGCTGCAACTGGTGGAACGACTCCTACGTTTGACATGGGGTGGATTGGTTATACCGATACATCTGCATCAGACGACAATGGATTAGTTGCTGCTGCTGTTGCAACGACGGGTAAGTTGGTTATCAACTTTGCCTCTGCCACCGCTGGCGATGATCTAAACACCATTATTTCTGCTACTCAGATGGTAAAAATCACTGGTGGTGGAACAACTGGTGACGCGCCAACTGGCGGTAGCATTTCGGGGCAAATTCTTTACTACGTTACCGATCCATACCTTGGCCAGCAAAACGTCTGATGATGGGGGTTTACCATGCAAACAGACGTATCAGCAGTATCGCTGGCGGCTTCAGGCGCAGTTAGTGCAACACCGACTCGCGTGCGCGGGATGGTGGTTGAGCCAGGTGCATCCGCAGGCAGCGTGATTATTAAGGACGGTGGCTCCAGTGGAACCACATTGTTCACAATAAACACAATTGCCGGCGGAGAGACATTTAATATTGTCATCCCAGCTCAGGGTGTTTGGTGCAAAACCAGCGCTTATGCCACGCTATCCAATGCCAAAGTAACGGTGTTCTATGGCTAAGTCTCCTGCATGGCAGAGGAAAGAAGGCAAGAACCCGGAGGGAGGCTTAAATGCCAAGGGCCGGGCTTCCTACAACGCAGCCAATCCTGGTAAGCCGGGTTTGAAGGCGCCTCAGCCAGAAGGCGGCTCACGTAAGAAATCTTTTTGCGCCAGGATGTCAGGCATGAAAAAGAAGCTTACGTCAGCCAAAACCGCTAACGATCCAGATAGCCGTATCAATAAATCACTAAGGAAGTGGAAGTGCTAAATGGAAACGGGCACGCTGGTTTGGAATCTAATCACTTCGTTCTTGGTGGGTTTGGTGATGTTCATGCTTAAGCAAGCATCCGATGAGCAGAAACGCATCCAGATTCTATTGAACAGAACTCGGGAGGAAATTGCCCGTGATCACATCACTCGCGCAGAAGTTCGTGCTGACATGGAAAAGATTATTGAACGCTTTGACTCAGGCTTTGCAAGACTTGAAGCAAAAATTGATGCCCTCGCTGAAAGGAAATGATGATGCAAAATGATCCCCGTAAAGGCCGTGGGCGCCATGGCGACACGAACTACAACCCTAACTACGATCTTGTGCCCACCCAGAAAGAGCGTGGTGCGATGCAGCAAGAGTTAGAGGATGAGAAGCTGCGTAAGAAAGATATGCGGCCAAACTTG
>Ga0222713_10003294_pt1 | contig 16820 bp, 9 predicted proteins | sample C33_649DmetaG_FD_165061 | JGI IMG/M metagenome (GOLD analysis project Ga0222713, IMG submission 165061) | Estuarine water microbial communities from San Francisco Bay, California, United States - C33_649D | ecosystem: Environmental > Aquatic > Marine > Unclassified | place: USA: California...
ATGGCCACGGCGACGTCGGCGCTGGCGCAAGGTGCCACCACGGCGTCCATTACCGGCATCGTGCAGGATGCGCAGGGTGGCGCGGTTCCGGGCGCCACCGTCGTCATCAAGAACAACGGCACGAACGCCACCATCAGCACGGTTTCCAATGAGCAGGGCACTTTCACGGCCCCCTCCGTGGATCCTGGCACGTACACAATCACCGTGTCCCTCATGGGATTCAAGACCGCTGTGTTGAACGGTGTGGTCGTCAGCGCCCAGGTGCCGGCCAATGTCCGGGCACGCCTGGAAGTGGGCGGACTTGAGGAGATGGTGGTGGTGACGGGCGCCAGTGAAATTGTGCAGACCACGGCGTCCGCCGTCGCCACGACACTGAATCTGACGCAGATCTCGAATTTGCCCCTGGTGAGCCGCAATGCGCTCGACTTCATCACGTTCCTGCCCGGCGTGAACACGCCCGGCGGCAACCGCGATTCCACCGTCAACGGCCTCCCGCAGAGTGCGATCAATATCACCGTGGACGGCATGAGTGTGCAGGATAACCACCTGAAGACCGGTGATGGCTTCTTCGCGCGTATGAGTCCCCGGCTTGATGCAGTCGAGCAGGTGACGGTGACGACGGCCGCCAACGGTGCTGATGCGTCCGGCCAGGGCGCGGTCCAGATCCGTTTCACCACCCGATCCGGCACCAACGCCTTCTCCGGCAGCGCGTATCACTACTTTCGCCATCACTCGCTGAACACCAATACGTGGTTCAACATTCGCGACAACATCGCCAAGGCGGATCTCGTCCAGAATCAGCCCGGCATCCGTCTTGGTGGTCCAATTGTGATTCCCGGGCTGTTCAACGGCCGCAACAAGGCCTTCTTCTTCGGCAACTGGGAAGAGCAGCGGCAGCCGACGGACGTGACCCGCACGCGCACAATCCTCAATCCGCGCGCTGAACAGGGATGGTTCCGGTATCTGGTGACGACGGGTGGCGTCACCTCGGTGCGCGAGGTCAACGTCCTGACGCTGGCGGCGGGCGCCGGTCAACTGGGAACCATCGACCCCCGGATTTCCAGGATCCTCAGTGATATTCGCACCGCTGTCGGGACGACGGGAACGATCACCGATCAGACCGACCCGCGCCTGCAGAGTTATACCTTCAATGTGGACCAGCGGTCGCAGAACATCTATCCGACCGTGAAAATCGACTACAACCTGTCGGACCGGCATCGCCTGACGGGGTCATTCAACTACAACCACATCCTCTCGACGCCCGACACGCTTAATGGCCGCGACCCGATTTTCCCGGGCTTCCCGGTCACCGGCGTGCAGGACTCCGACCGGTACACGACGAAGCTGTCGCTCAAGTCCACGCTGTCGTCGAACATCGTGAATGAATTCGCGATCGGCGGCACAGGTGGCGCGACGTTGTTCTCGCCTGGGCTGAACGCCAACATGTGGAGCGGCACTCCGGTGGCCGATCAGGGAGGCTTTCAGCTGGCGATCAGTGCTGCCGGCATCAACAATGCGTCGAGCAATCCCACACCCAGTTCCCGTGAGGCCTCAACCAAGATGATCGAGAACTCCACGAGCTGGCTTCGTGGGAATCACAGCTTGACGTTTGGTGGCAACTGGACCCAGGTCGATGTCTGGGTGAAGGACCAGACGCTGGTCCCGACCATCAACTTCGATGTCGTCACCGGCGATCCCGCGCTCAGCCTGTTCACGACGGCGAACTTCCCCGGGTCGTCATCCGCTCAGGTCACCAATGCACGGTTGTTGTATGCCACGTTGACGGGCCGCGTCAGTTCGATCAACTCGAACGCCCGAATTGACGAGAACACCAATAAGTACGTGTACAGCGGCCTCGGAATTCAGCGCGGCCGGATGCGCGAGATGGACTTCTTTGTGCAGGACAACTGGCGCATCAAGTCGAACCTTTCGCTGAATCTCGGCCTGCGGTATGTCGTGCAGTTGCCGTTCACCTCACGGAATGACAGCTACTCGATGGCCACCGTGGCCGATGCGTGGGGCCGGTCAGGCCTGGTGTCCGGCTGCAACCCGAGCGCACCCAAGCGCGAGACATGCAATCTGTTCAAGCCGGGCACGATGACCGGGTCGGCGCCCGTCTTCACGCAGTTTGACAGTGGGACGCGCGCCTACGGTATTGACTGGAACAACGTGGCGCCGAGCGTCGGTTTCAACTGGTCGCCGACCGGCAAGGACGGGCTCCTCCGTCTGATTACCGGGGACTCCGGCTTCTCGATTCGTGGCGGCGCCGCGCGCGCGTTCTCGCGCAACGGGACATCGGACTTCACTGGTGTCTACAACGCCAATCCCGGCGTCGTCATTACGACCAACCGGAACCTGACGCTCGGCAATCTGAATCAGGATGGGGCGGGTCTTCCCCTGCTGCTGCGGCAGCCGACCCGTCTGGGCGCGCCGGCGTTCCCCGAGTCGAAGATCTATCCGCTGTCGCCAGCCGTTGATGGTTCGGTCAACACGTTCGACCCGGACCTGCAGGTGCCGTACTCGGACTCCTGGACGCTCGGTGTGCAGCGTTCGGTCAGCAAGAACGTGGCGGTCGAAGTACGGTACGTCGGCACACGCGCACGGGACCTCTGGACGACCTACAACTACAACGGGGAAGTGAACATCATCGAGAACGGGTACCTCGACGAGTTCAAGCTGGCGCAGGCCAATCTGCAGGCGAACATTGCCGCGGGTCGTGGAGCCACCTTCCGGTACTTCGGTGCCGGCACGGGAACTTCGCCATTGCCGATTCACCTTGCGTACTTCAGCGGTGTGGCGGCGGCGAATGCCGGGGATGCCTCGCGCTACACGTCCACGCTGTTTGCGAATACCACGTTCGTGAATCCGCTGGCCATCCAGAATCCGCAGCCTGCAACGGCAGCCAACGCGCTCGACGCGGATGCGGCTCGCCGGTCGAACGCATTGCTGGCCGGCCTGCCGGCCAACTTCCTCGTGGCCAATCCAGACGCACTCGGAGGGGCAAACGTCACCGGCAATGGCGGCTACACCCGCTACAACTCCCTCCAGTTTGAACTGCGTCGCCGTCTCTCCGGTGGCCTACAGTTCGACGCGAGCTATGTGTTCGGGCGCGGCTACGAGTCGGTGCGGTACTCCTTCCGCCGGGATCGCGTGCTGGTGCGTGACACGGGCGGCGAGGGTGACGTGGCGCATGCCTTCAAGTCCACGTTCGTGTATGAGCTGCCCATCGGTCGCGGCAAGAAGTTTGCGGCGAACGCCGGCGGAGTACTGGACCGGATCATCGGCGGCTGGCAGGTGCAGGGCACTGTCCGCCTGCAGAGTGGCCGGATGGTGGACTTCGGCAACGTGCGGATGGTCGGCTTCGACATCAAGGAACTGCGCAAGATGTACAAGCTCCGGATCAACGAGAACCAGCGCGTCTTCATGCTGCCGCAGGCGGTCATCGACGAGACGATCAAGGCGTTCAGCATCAGCGCGACGTCGCCAACCGGGTACGGATCGCTTGGTGCGCCGAGCGGCAAGTACTTCGCGCCGGCCAACGGCCCGGACTGCATCGAAACGGCCGGCAACTACGGTGACTGCGGCGCGCGCAGCGTTGTGGTGCGTGGCGAGATGTTCAAGAATGTCGACGTGAGTGTCGCCAAGACCGTGGCCATCTCCGGCCGCGTGCGTGGCGAATTCCGCTTCGAGGTGTTGAACCTGTTCAATGCCGTCAACTTCACGCCGGTCGCCAGCACGAGCACCAACGCGACCGCCCATGAAGTCACCGGCGGCGGCGCGGTTCGCTTCATTCAGCTGGTCTCGCGCATCAGCTGGTAGCCAATCACCGTGAGACTGATGACGGCGCCGGGGAGGAGGTCTCCCCGGCGCCGTTTCTTCTTTGACAGGGGATCACCGCATGAACATCCGTAGCCTGGCGGCGCTGTGGGTGCTGGCGGCACTGGCGCAGTTCGGCCCGGCGACCACATCGGTCACCGTGGACTTCGTCGCGCGTGAACGCGGTGAGGCCGTTCACGATCTGTCGGCGTCGGAACTCGTCCTGAAAGTGGGTGGTCGGGAGCGGGCCATCACGTCCCTGCAGGTCGTGCACCTGTCCCGCGCCCGCGACTCCGGTGCTCCCGAGCCCTATGTCACCAATCGGCCGACGGTCGAGGGCCGGACGATCCTGTTCATGATGGACCTCGCGTCGATCCGGGCCGGCAGGGAGGGGCCGCTTCGTACAGCCATACGCGACTTCGCCCAGTCCCTGGTCCCGGCGGACCGCGTCGCCCTGGCCCTGGTGCCGTACGACGGTCTGGTCGTGAATTTCACCACCGATCACGAGAAGGTATTCGGTCGCATCGCCGCTGCCGCCGGACGGTCCCTGCGCAGCGAGACGTCCTCGGAGTTTGCCTGTCGATCCCGGGAGACCCTCGAGGCGGTTCGCGGACTGCTCGAGGGCATGACCGGCGGTGTCGGCCCCACATCTGTGGTCATGGTCTCCTCAACCCTGGCAGGTGCTGTGCGCGACGCTCCAATGACACAATTCCCCGGTCAGTGCGAAATCCGGTCGCTCCTGTATCAGGACATTGCGACAGCGGCAGCCGCCGCTCGGGCGCGGATCTACGTCGTTGAACCGGAAGATGCGCCTGCCGCCGGTGCCGCACGGGCGGGCCTCGAGCACCTGGCCGGCGCCGGCAATGGCGAAGTGATTACCCTCGCAAGTACGGGCACAACCGGTCTGGCGAAAATCAGCGACGAGACGGCGTCGTTTTATCTCGCGACCTTTGATGCGATGCCGAGCGACCGGCGGGGAGTCCCGCAACGCGTGGAGCTTCGCTCGACCAGATCAGCGGTCTCCATCAGTGTCCGTCCGGAGATCGTCATCGACACCCCGTCTGTTGATGCGCCGGTCAACCGCCGCATTGCCGCAGACCTGCTCACAGATCCCAGACACTTCCGGCAGCTATCTCTGCGCGGCACGATTCACATGTCCCGCGACGCCAATCCCGATCTGGTGCGCGTCGTGCCGATCGTGGAGGTGGGCGAGGGCACCCTGCCGCTGGCGTCCGCCGCCATGGGTATCTATGACGATGCCGGCCGGCTGGTCGTGCAGTGGGCGTCCGTGCCCGGCGAGGTCCTGACGTCGCCAGTGGCTGGTGCCTTGTCCGTCGCACCTGGCCGGTATCGGGTCCGTGTGGCCGTGTCGGTGCCTGATGGACGCGCCGGTGTGCTTGACCAGGATCTCGACGCGTTCCTTGAGCGGCGGAGTGGGTGGATGATGAGCAGTCTGATTCTCGGGTTGTCCCGGGCGGGCGGGTTTGTCTCCCGCCTGCAATTCGGCGATGAACCAGTCGCCATAGGCCGGGTCGAGGTCTTCGGACCTGCGTCGCCGACCGGGCTCGTGCGATTCGAGCTCGCTCGCACGGTGGATGGGCCCTCGATTGTGTCCGTTGTCGGCACCGTGTCCGCGTCTGAAGATCCAACCCGTTTCGTCGTAACAGGGGCCTTGCCGATCGGCGGGTTTGCTGCAGGCCACTGGATCATCCGCGCGGTCCTAGCGCCTGATGGTGTGGCGCCGTTGCGCGCCATCCGGACCCTCGACAAAGGGGCTCGACTACAATCCTTCTGATGTCCGGGTCGATTTACCACCGCATGGCCGTGCTGCGAGCCCAGGGCCAGCGGTTTGCCGTGGCCACGGTTGTGCGCACTCATGGAAGCACTCCGCAGGTCGTGGGCGCCACGCTCGTGCTGGGCGAACACGAAGATGTCCGTGCGGCTGTCGGCACCCTCGGCGGCGGATGTGTTGAAGCCGATGCTGTGGATGCGGCGCGCGACGTCATCACCACAGGACGCCATTCGCTGCGCGCGTACGAATTGACTGAAGACCTCGCCTGGAACACCGGCCTCGTGTGCGGCGGCACGATGTGGATTCTCGTGCAGCGTGACGACGAAGCCCTGACGTGCGGGGGCCACGACATGCTGCCGGCTCTGGTCGCGGCCGCTGAGGACGGATCCCCCGTCGCCCTCGTCACCCACCTGCGCCGCACCAGGGATGGATTCGAGCGCCTGGGCCGCCTCGCGGTGCAGGACGATGGCACGCCCCATGGGGCGCTGGCCACAGACGCGCTGACAACATACGCGCGGGATGCCGCATTGGCGCAACTGCCGCATGGCACCGCTCGCACGGTGAAGATCGACGACGAACAAGACCTGCTGGTGGAGGCCATCGCGAGCCGCCCGCGCATCGTCATCGCCGGTGGAGGGCACGTCGCTCTTGCGATCGCACGGCAGGCCGCGATGCTCGACTTCGACGTGACGGTGGTGGAGGACCGGCCTGAATTTGCGAGTGATGAACGATTTCCCGGTGCCACGATTCTTCAGGGCGATGTGCCGGCCACGCTCGGGTCCCTCCGATATGCATGGAACAGCTTCATCGTCATCGCCACCCGCGGCCACAAGCTGGATGCCGACTGTGTGCGCGAAGCAGTGACCACCAACGCGCGCTATATCGGGTTGCTTGGCAGCCGGCGCAAAACCGTGTTGATCGAAAAGATGCTGCGCGATGAGGGGGTCGCCGAGGACCGCATCGCCGCCATCCGGGCGCCCGTGGGCCTCGACCTTGGCGGACGGACACCCGCGGAGATCGCCCTGTCCGTACTGGCCGAAATCACCCAGATTCGCTACCACGGGTCCGGGCGATCGCTGTCGATCCAGCACCACGGAACCAGGAACCAGGAACCATGAACCCGGTTTGGTCGTCCGGTTCTTCATGCTGTCCGATGTACGCCACGCCCTCCGTCTTCTGATCAAGGACCGAAGCTTCACAGTGACCGCGCTGCTGACCCTGGCGCTGTGTATTGGTGCGAACACGGCGATCTTCAGCGTCGTCCAATCCGTGTTGCTGCGGCCGTTGCCGGTGCCGGATGCGGATCGGCTGGTCCTGGTCCTCAACAGTTATCCCAACGCCGGCGCCCCTCGCGCGGCTGCCGCGGTGCCGGACTACTTTGACCGGTTGAAGGGTGTGACAGCCCTTGAACACATGGCGTTGTACCGACGGGGGGGGCTGACGCTTGGTGTCGAGGGTGGTGCGGAGCGCCTCGTGTCAGTCACTGCGACGCCATCGTTTTACCAGCTGGCGGGTGCGGTGCCTGTGGCGGGCAGCTTGCTCACGGACGCCGATGCCGGGGAAGGTGCCCCCCGGCGCGTCCTCCTGAGCCACAGCCTGTGGCAGCAGAAGTTCGGCGGCAGTCTGTCAGCGGTCGGAGACGAGATCAGGCTGAACGGCAATGTTCACGTGATCGCCGGCGTGTTGCCGGCGGACTTCACGGTGCTGTGGAACGACATCGACGTCTGGCTGCCCACCCAGTTCACCGCGAATGAAAAATCCGACAACTCCCGCCACTCGAACAATTGGACGATGGTTGGCCGATTGAAGGATGGCGCGACGTTGTCGCAGGTACAGCAGCAACTGGATGCGGTCAATGCAGCCAACGACGAGCGGTTCCCGCAATTCCGACAGATCCTCAAAGACACCGGGTTTCGCACCGACGCGTTCATGCTGCATGCGGATTTGGTACGCGAGTTGCGGCCGGTGCTCTACCTGCTGTGGGCGGGTGTCGCGTTTGTCCTGCTCATCGGCTGCGTGAACATTGCGAATCTCGTCATGATCCGATCGAGCGGCAGGGCGCGCGAGATGGCCACACGGCACGCCATTGGCGCGTCATACGGCCGTCTTGGTCGCCAGATCCTTTCGGAGACCGTGGTGCTCTCAGTCGTCGGCGGCGCGCTTGGTGTGGTGCTCGGCTGGTGGGCCCTGTCGGCCGTGCCGGCGCTCGGGCTCGACGAATTGCCGCGCGGCCACGAGATCAGGCTGGACGTGGTGAGCGTACTGGTCGCCCTGGGTCTGACGATTGTGGTTGGCGTACTGATCGGGCTGCTTCCGGTGGTGCGGTTGCGATCGATGAATCTGAACACAACCCTGCGTGATGAGGGACGCGGCGGCACCGTCAGCCGGCGTACGAACCTCGTGCGACGAGGACTTGCGACTGCGCAGGTCGCACTGGCGTTCCTGCTGCTGATTGGCGCGGGGCTGATGCTTGCGAGTTTCCGGGAGGTGTTGAAGATCGACCCCGGCTTCACACCCTCTGGCGTGGTTACCGCGCAAATCACGTTGCCGGCCACCGCGTATGCCGATGACGCAGCCCTCGCCGCCGTCTCACGGAGACTGGTGGATGCTGCCGCGTCGATTCCAGGTGTGGAGGCGGCAGGCCTCACCTCGGTGTTGCCGATGACCGGCGACTACAGCAGCAGCGTGATCTTCGCCGAAGGGTATGTCCCGAAACCCGGCGAGTCGCTGATCTCGCCGGCGCAGACCTCCGTCAGCGACGGGTACTTCGAGGCGATGAAGACGCCGCTCGTCCGAGGCCGCTACTTTACGGCCGGGGACACCCCGGATGCGCCGCTGGCCATCATCATCGACGAGACACTGGCGGCCAAGTTCTGGCCGGGACAGGATCCGATCGGGCGCCGGATGTACGGCCCTGTCGGGATGGATGATCCGATGGCCATCACGCCGGACACCGACTTCTACAACGTCGTCGGTGTCGTGAAGGACGTGCAGATCATGGGGTTGGCGAGCGGCGTGCCGATGGTAGGCGCCTACTATTATGCGCAGGCGCAGAACCCCGATCGTGGACTGGTCATCGCCCTGCGCACGAGCACCACCCCCGAGTCGGTCATCAACACGCTGCGCTCCAAGGTCGCGGCGATCAACCCTGAACTGCCGGTGTATTCGGTTCACACGATGATGGCACTGATGGACCAGTCCCTCGTCGGCCGGCGTGTGCCAATGCTGATAGCGACAGCCTTTGCGGTGGTCGCGTTGTTCCTGTCTGCGATTGGTGTGTATGGCGTGCTGGCGTATCAGGTGGCTCAGCGCCGGCGCGAAATTGGCATTCGGATGGCACTGGGCAGCACGGCCCGCGAGGTCTTCGGACTTGTTCTGGGTGACGGGCTGAAGATCGCGGCCGTCGGCCTGGTCGTAGGCCTGGCCGGCACCTGGTTTGTGGGCGAAGCGATGCGGAGTCAGTTGTACGCAGTGGCGCCGCACGACATGCGCGTTATCGCGGCGGTCTCGTTGGTGCTGACCCTGGTCGCCGTCGCCGCCACCCTCATCCCGGCCCGTCGCGCCTCCAGAGTCGATCCCCTGACCGCGCTCAGCGAGTAGACTGGGCGGCCAGGGGCCGCGCGACGCATGATTCCTTTTCACGACGAGAACGAGACACAGCGAACACCGGTGGTGACGCTGGCACTGATTGCCACGTGCGCCGTGACCTGGTTGTCGGTGCAGGGCGCGGGGGCAGGCCTGCCGTTTCTGGAGTCCGTGTGCAACCTCGGGCTGATTCCGGGCGAGCTGCTGGGCTCGGTGCCGGTTGGTTCGGGCTTTGCCATCGCCGAAGGCGTGGCCTGTGTCACGGATCCCGGACCGCAGGTCCTGCACGTTTTCACGTCGATGTTCCTGCACGGCGGCTGGATGCACCTCATCGGCAACATGTGGTTTCTCTGGCTCTTCGGCAACAACATCGAGGACTCCATGTCCCGCCCCCGGTTTGTGGCGTTTTATCTCGTCTGCGGCGTCGCGGCCGCCCTGGGCCAGGTCTACGCGGAGCCTGATTCCATCATTCCGATGGTCGGGGCGTCCGGTGCCATCTCGGGGGTGATGGGTGGCTATCTGGTGCTGTATCCGCGTGTCCGGATCTTCACGCTCATTCCGCTCGGATTCATGTTCACCACGATGATGCTGCCGGCCTGGGTCATGTTGATCTACTGGTTCGCGCTGCAGCTGTTCTCCGGGTTCGCCAGTGTGCTCGAGCCGGACACCGGCGGCGGTGTCGCGTTTTGGGCGCACCTGGGCGGCTTCGCCGCCGGTGTGGTGTTGATCAAGCTCTTTGCACGCTCAGAGGCTGTGGCCGAACATCGGGCGCATCACTACCGGCCCCGCCGGGTCGGCCTCAACCGCGGTCAGTGGGGATGACGGCAAACGTAAACGCATCGCGCCTGGCATAGTGGCCGGCGACGTCCAGCGTCATGCGCTCCTCATCAAGCTGCGCAGGGTCAAGTGACGCCCGCAGAATGGCCGGCGACCCAAACACCGGTCCCGCCACGTATTCGCCCCTCGGATTGATAATCGCGCTTCCACCACCAAGCACCCACGCATCGTCGTCGCCCGCACGAACCGGATCGCGTTCGAGCTCAGGGGGGAGCGACGACGAGCGCATCAGGGAGCCGGCGGCCAGCACGAAGCAACGGCCTTCAAACGCGTAGTGGCGGCTGGCGATCTGGTGCCGCTCCTGCACGGTGGGCCAGACCGCGACGTGTACGTCCTCGCCGGAGTCGTGCAGGGCCTGGCGCGAGAGCGGCATCCAGTGTTCCCAGCAGACGAGCCCTCCGACACGACCTGCTGGAGTGTCCACCGCCCGGAGTCCAGCCGTGTCTCCGTGACCCCAGACCAGACGCTCGGTGTACGTCGGCATCAGCTTGCGGTGATGGTTGAGGAGCACGCCGGTCGGACCATATGTCAGCAGCGAGTTGTACAGTGTGCCGTAGCCCGGACCGGCAGAGATCCGCTCGCTGATACCGATGACGAGTGTGACGTCCGAGGCCCGCGCGATGTCAGCGAGGACATGGCCAGCGGCGCCGCCGACCTCCACGCTCTCGGCACGATACCGGGCGAACACGGCTTTGGTCGGTGCGTGGTCCCAGAGACTTACGTCCCTGCACACATCCAGCCAGGCTGGGTAACCCGGGAGCCATGTTTCAGGAAACACCACCAGTCGTGCGCCCTGCGCGGCAGCGTCAGACGTGAGGGTCCGTGTGCGCGCCAGGCCTTCCTCCAGCGTGGAGGCCACCTCCGCCTGGACCACGGCGACTTCGATCATGGCCAAAGTCTATGGGAACCTGTCGATTGTATCGACCCAGATTCTGATGTTGAGCCTGCTGCTGTCCCAGTCGACCCAGGCCGGGCAGGCGACCGTCGTCCAGGGAAGCACGCCGAATACCTTCAAACTGGCGGAAGGGGCTCCTCGACCCGGAGCCCGCGTGACCGAGTTCAAGTGGCTGACGGGCTCCTGGGTCGGCGAGGGTCTTGGCGGCCAGGTGGAGGAGGTCTGGAGCGAGCCGGTCGGCGGCTCGATGGTTGGGCATTTCCGCCTTGTCCGCGACGGGAAGCCCGTATTCTACGAACTCCTGACGCTGATAGAGGTCGAGGGCATCGTGGAGATGCGGATCAAGCATATGAACCCCGACATGAGCGGACCGGCCCCAATTCCTGGGAAGGGTTTCTCGCCATGACGTAGGGCACGCTGAACTGTAGCGTGCCAACTCACGGCGCGCTCAAATTCAGCGCGCCCTACATGTAGCAGCGCTCAGATTCAGCGCGCCCTACATGTGGCAGCGCGCCCTACATGTCGGTCAGTGTGCTCGGTCTGACTGACGCGCGCAACGCGTTCAGCACCGCAAAGACATCGATCAATTCCTGCGCGATGGCGCCCGTCACCGGCGGCAGATAGCCGGCCGCTGCGAGCCCCATACCGACGATACTCAGCGCCATTCCACCCACCGCGCTCTGGAGCGCGATGCGACGCATACGAGCGCCGATGTGCAGCAGTTCGTCCACGCGTGCGAGCGAGCTGTCCATGATGACGACGCCGGCGGCCTCGGCGGTGACGTCGCTGGCCTGACCGAACGCAATCCCGACCGTGGCTGCGGTCAGGGCGGGCGCGTCGTTGATGCCGTCGCCCATGAACACGGTCGGAGCCTTCGCCGTTTCCGCGCGGACGAGGGCCAGCTTCTGCTCAGGGCTCTGACCTGCGAGCACGTCCGCGATGCCGACCTTCTCCGCGAGGTAGCGCACCTCGCTGTCGCGATCACCGGATACCAGCATCACGCGCGTGAACCCATGTTGCGGACCGAGGTGGCGGACAAACGACAATCCCTCGGCGCGAGGTTCATCACGGAAGCGGATGAGGCCGGCAGTCCTGCCGTCGATCACGGCCACACACTCGAGCCCGCCTTCCAGTGGCGGCAGCGCGGCCGCGCCTTCAGGGTCCATCACGGCGACTGCTTTGCGACTGGTGACCTGCACGAACCGGCCATCGATACGTCCGGTCAGTCCCTGGCCGGGGCGCTCGCTGACTTCCAGCGCCTCCACAAGTGCGACGTTGTCAGTCTTTGCTCTGGCGAGAATGGCGCCGGAGAGTGGATGCCGCGAATACCGCTCGAGGCTGGCCACCACCGCGAGCACGTCGGGTGCGGCAAATCCCGGCAATGTCTGAATCTCGGTCACCTCCGGTTGCCCGTACGTCAGGGTGCCGGTCTTGTCGAAAATTGCAGTGCGGCACGTGTCGATCGTCTCGAGCGCGGCCGGATCCTTGATGATGATGCCCCGGCGGGCCGCCAACGACACGGACCCGATGATCGCGACGGGAATCGCAATCAACAGCGGACACGGAGTCGCGACCACGAGCACGGCCAGGAACCGCACGGGGTCGCCGGTCGCGATCCACGCGCCGGCTGCGATCGTGATGGCGACCGGCGTGTAGTACGCGCCCAGTTGATCCCCCAATCGACGCAGCGTCGGGCGTCGCTGTTCCGACTCCCGCATGACGTGCATGATGCGCGCGTATCGCGAATCCACGGCCCGCTTCTCGGCTCGAATGGTCAGAAGCCCCTCGCCGTTCACCGCACCGGACAGTACCGACGCACCAATCGTCTTTGACAATTGGTACGGCTCGCCTGTGAGGTACGACTCGTCCATCGTGCTGCGGCCTTCAATGACGACGCCGTCCACCGGGCAGGCCTGATGAGGAAAGACCAGCAGTGCGTCGCCGGGTTGCACCGCTTCGAGCGGAATCTGTTCGCCTGTCTTCCGGTGGGCCACGTTGGGCAGTCGTTTGGCGAGTGCCGAGAGCGCCGACGATGCCCGTCGAACGGCGTAGGACTCCAGCGCCTGACCGCCGGACAACATCAACACCACCAACGTGCCGGCCAGGTATTCGCCCAGGATGACGGATGTGACGATGGAGATGCCGGCGAGCAGGTCGGAGCTGAAGTTGCCTCGAAGCAGGCCGCGACCGAGGTCAAAGACGAGCGGAAGGCCGCCAAGTCCCAGGGCCGCGTACAGCGGCCACTCGGGAATCAGTGTGAGGTGCAGTGCCATCGCCACCACCGCCAGGACGGCGATGGCCAGTTCACGGCGCGAGGACGAGAGCACACGTCCATTGTACGGCTCACTGCAGTACGCAGGGCCCGCTGCGGTACGTAGGGCCCGCTGAACTGCAGCGGGCCGCACCCGGCGCGCTCAAACCCAGCGCGCCCTACATACGGCGCTCAAACCCAGCGCGCCCTGCGTGGTGTGATTGCGTCGGCCGCCGATGCTCAGGGCGATTCATGAGAGGGAGGCGTCGTAGCTGCCTTTCTGGCTAATGATCTTCTTTCCGGTGCTTTTCCTGATCCTGTAGTTCGGCGACGTGGTCGCGCCGGGCCACGGAGGCCGCCTTGGCATTCTTGGCGGCAGCAGCCGCCTGGGTTTTTTCGGCCGACTTGACGGCGAAGCTGGCGAGCAGGCGATCGAGTTCCTGGCTCCGGCAGGCGGGGCAGGCGGTGGGCGGGTCCCCGTATGACGCGGATCGGACGAGGGATTCGAACTGGGTGCCGCAGGCGCGGCAGACAAAATCAAACAGGGGCACAGGGCCTGATCATAAAAGCAAATGGGCAACTGAGCGGTTCGAAACCGCCCAGTTGCCCATCCGCCCAGTTACCCAACTACCCAGCTGCCCAGCGACTCAGCTGCGCAGCCGCCCAGCGGTCAGAAGCTCCAGCGAGCGCCGAACGTCAACTGCCGGGCGGAGGTGATTGCGGTCACGCCGCCGAGCGGTATTGACTTTCCGCTGATCGTCGCCGACGGATACCGTGTCTGCACGCCCGTGAGGAATCCGGCGTTCAGCAGGTTTTCGGCGTCCAGATACAGGCCGAAGCGGTTGGTGTTGACCTGGAAGACCTTTTCAAGTCGCAGGTCGATCAACTGCTGGCTCTCCGTGCGGCGGTTGCCGCGCGGTTCGAGGAGCATGTCGATGCTGCCGGTCCAGTTGAACGTGCCACTGCTGACGCGCTGGAAGGGCGTCCACGGGAGACCGCTGAGGTAGCGGTAGTAGACGTTGGCGGAGATCTCCACTATCGGGATCTGATAGCCCGCGAACAGCTTGAACTCGTGCTTCCGGTCGAAGCCGACGAGGCCGTCCGCGTTGACCAATGCCAGATTCGGCGTCTGGAACTGGCTGCTTGTGATACCCGAGAACGTGCCGTTGGTCACCGTCCCCTTGGTCTTTGAGTAGACGTAGGACGCCTGCGCCTGCCACCGGTTGGCAAAGCCGCGCGACAACACGAACATGGCGCCGTCGTACTGGCGGTAGGCATTTGCGGCGGGTGCGCCGTTGTAGGTGAAGTAATCCACGTTGGTGATGAAGAACTTCTGGTCCGACACGCGGTTGGCCCACCGATAGGCTGTCTGTGGCTGTCCGGTCAGCCCGTTGGTGAACGAGGTCTGCGTCCACTGCGCGCCTGTCAGTACCGAGTTGATGAAGTTCTTCGCGTCACGACGGATGTAGGTGGCGGAGAATTTCATCCCGCGTCCCAGTTCCCGTTCGTACGCGACACTCCACTCGTCCGTCCGCGGATGTTTGATCCTGGAGTCCACCGAGAACTTCGACGCGCCCGGAATACGGTAGATCTCCGTGGTCCTGCCAGTGGGGCTGACTTCGTAGATGATGTAGTCGCCGATGCCGGGCACCGCCTGGGACCACGACGCGAACACGGCGCCGTCGTACAACTGCCCGTAGAACGCGCGCAGCACCGAGCGGCCGTCGCCCATCAGGTCGAACGCCGCGCCGAGACGCGGCCCCCACGAGGTCGTGTTGTAGTACTGCTTGTCGTTGGCCGTGGCGGTGCCGGTGATCTTGTCCATGCGCAGACCGGCATTGATTGTCAGACGTCCGTTTTTCCACTGATCCTGCGCGAAGAACGTCTGGCGATCAGATCGGCCCTTGACGTCGTACGAATACGCGTAGGCCAGGTACGGCGCGCCGCCGTAATCGTAGAAGAACAGCCCATCCGTATACGCGTACCGGTTCTGGATTGTGCTGCGCTCGATTTCGACGCCGAACTTGAAGGCGTGTGTGCCCATGGCCTCGGCATACTTGGACATCGACGCATTCAGCTGGTCGCGTGCGCGGTCGTACTTCGCGCTGTACCCGGCGCCACCGGACCAGGCCCCGGTCTTGCCGTCAAGGCGGGCCGACGTCGGGTTCAGCGGATCCAGGTCGAAGTAGCCACGGTAGCCCGTGAACTTCGCTTCAAACACCGACGAATTGCCGATAACCTTCCGGTACTGCGCGTTGTAGATGATTTCTGGTGAATCCTGGACCACGGTCCGCGCATCGGTGGTGCCGTTGACGCCTCCCATACCCGTGCGACCGGTCTGGTTGTACTGGTCGTACTGGCCCGACAACATGATGTTGTCCGACGCCGTCGGCTGGAAGGTCAACTTGCCATTGAAGCGCGGGCTGACTTCCGTGCGGATCGTCCGCGGACCATCGGGGTCCTGCTCAATCGAGTACCGCTGGATGCTGGCAAAGAAAAATGCCTTGTTCAGCCGGATCGGGCCACCCAGCTGCACCGTGTAGTCGTTGAGTTTGTCCACGCCCGTGGCCTTGATCGCCGGATTCACCGCCTTGACCGCGCTCGAGACGTTGTCGCCGCGCAGGTCCTTGCTGGTGTAGCGCTGTTCAAACAGGCCAGAAAAGCGGTTGCTGCCAGACTTGGTCACCGTGTTGATGATCGCGCCGGTGAAGCCGCCCATTTCGGCCGGCTGGCCGATGGAGCCGATCTGCACCTGGTCGATGATGTTGTAGTTGAAGAACGCCCAGGCTGTGCCGCCCTCGGGGTCGCGTACGTCGACGCCGTCCAGCCGGAGCGAATTCGCGCTATCCGACGCGCCGCCAAACGCAGACCCGCTGTTGATGCCGGGGGCGTTGTTGAGAATGTTGACAGCCGCGTTTGTGCGCGAGATCGGCATGCTGAACAGCAGATCCTGCGACAGGTTGTTGTCGGTGGCGGTCGTCGTGGTGTCCACCCGCGCCGACGAGCCCACGACCGTGATGGCTTCCGTGAGCCCGCCGACCTCCAGGGTCAACGCGAGGTTGATCGCGCGTCCAATGGAGATTTCGATGTTCGGCTGGGACTTGGGTTTGAAGCCCTGCAGGGACGCGCGCACCTCATACATCCCGGGGTTCAGACCGAGGAACCGGAAGTCGCCTTGCGCATCCGTGGTCTGTGTGGTCTCGCCCGTGCGGCTGACCAGCGTGACGAGTACGCCCGGCAGCGCGCCGCCCTGGGCGTCAAGCACCCGGCCGGTAATCGTGCCGCTGATGGACTGCGCGGCCGCAGTGCCGGAGAGGATCAAGGCCAGCGCCAGCGCGCTGCCCACAAGCCGTTTCATGAAGGTGTGTATCTGCATGGTAATCACCGACCAATACCGCGGATGCGGTCTTCCTTTGCCGAATAGACGGCATACCCGGTGCCGATTGCCATCACGGCCAGCACGATCATGCCGGTCCGCGACTTGAAGAAGCCCTCAGACTGCTGGGGCGCCTTCGCCGGTGCGGTCGCGGGAGCCACGGCCGCCGCCGGGGTGGCTGTCGTGACCGCGGGTGCGACCGCCTTTGAAAGAGAAGAAGCGGAGAACGGGGCAGAGTGCGCCGATTTTGTCGGCGGTGTGTCGGCGA
>Ga0222713_10003297_pt1 | contig 16818 bp, 8 predicted proteins | sample C33_649DmetaG_FD_165061 | JGI IMG/M metagenome (GOLD analysis project Ga0222713, IMG submission 165061) | Estuarine water microbial communities from San Francisco Bay, California, United States - C33_649D | ecosystem: Environmental > Aquatic > Marine > Unclassified | place: USA: California...
TAACGCAACAGTAGACGTTATTGTCAGTAATGGATCTAGTGTTACTGATTTTAATATTAATAATGCTGGAGTTGGATATCGTCCAGGAGAAATACTTACGGTGCAGACTGGAGGTTTAACTGGTATTCCAACTTCAGGAACATTTAGAAGATTTGAATTAGAAGTACAATCTGTCGAGGCAGATGAATTTACTGCATGGAGTGTTGGAACTTTACAACCACTTGACGATTTTTCTGGCAATTTTGATGGAAGTACTAAATCTTTTAATCTGACTTTAAATGGTAATATTATTACTGTAAGAGCTAGAAGAGGATCCAAGATTGATGTTGAGCAAGTTCTTCTTGTATTTGTAAATGATATTCTCCAAGAACCTGGAGAAGGATACTCTTTCACTGGAGGAAGTGTAATTACATTTAGTGAGGCACCAAAACAAGGAGATAGCGTAAAAATTATTTTCTATAAGGGAAGTGGTGATGATCAAGATGTAATCTTTAAAGAAGTTATCGAAACTGTCAAGAAAGGGGATACTTTGACTTTAGGGTATCATCCAGATCTAGGACAGAAATCATATCTCCAAGAAGATGCTAGAACTGTCACATCATTAGATTCTACTGATGTTGTTAGAACTTTCCCATACTTTGGACCAGGAAATACTCAAGATGAAACTCTTGAGAGACCTATTATATGGTGTAGACAAACTGAAGATAAAATTATTGATGAAAATATAGTTTCTAAAGACAGAGAACTGTATGAACCACAGATTCAACCATATGCTCATATTATTAAGAGTGTTGGAATTGGATCAACAAATGTTTATGTAGATAGACTCAGACCAATATTTAATGGATCAAACGAAAGTAGTATATCTCTTCTTCATCAAAATAAAGTTAAATTTATACCACAAGAAGAAAGAACTGGAGCTGCAGCCACAGCTGTTGTTTCTGGGTTGGGAACTATCTCTTCTCTTGTTATTTCTAATGTTGGTTTTGGATATACTTCTTCAGTAACAATAAGTATTGGTGGAACATTGCAACAGTCTGTTGGTGTTGGATCAACTGCAACTGCAACTGCAACAGTTGCAGTTGATGGAACAATTTCTGGATTTACCATAACAAATCCAGGATCTGGATATACAAATACAAATCCACCAGTTGTCTTAATTTCTCCACCACCTTATTCCAGAGATGAGGAAATTGATGTTACTGATTATAAGGGTGATTCTGGAGTAATCGTCGGATTTGGAACAACAACAGTTGGAGCAGCAACTACACAGTTTATTTTTGATTTACATATCCCATATGATTCCGTATTAAGAAACTCTAGAATTTCTGGAGCTGCACAAACTCTTAGTACTATCAATCCTAATGATTATTTTATAGTAACCAATTCAAATATTGGTTCTGCATCAACATCAATAATTTCCATTGATCCTTATGATAGTTCTACTGCTGGAATTGGAACTTCTTATATTGATAATGTTTATGTTGTACAAAGCGTTGAAAATGTTGAGAGATCAATAACTGGAATTGGAACAACAGTTTTCAGAAGAGTATTTGTTAATGTTAATGATTCATTCTCATATGGAACTCCATTTAGTGTATCCACATCAGTTTCTAACCTTGGACTTTACAGTTGGGGTAAGATCGAAATGCAGTATAGAAGAGGACTTAATGAATTTACTGCATATAATCAAAATGGAGTAGGTGGAATAACAACTTCTTTGCGAGTTGAGAGGACTGTTGCACTGAGATCTAAAAATTATATCTCATAATAGTTAATAAATAGAAAAAAAACACCAATAAAAATGGCTGCAATTATAACTGATCAAATTAGAATTCTAAACGCGAAAAATTTTGTCGCTGGGGTGACTTCTAGTTTAAATTCTTATTATTCATTTATTGGATTGACTAACCCAGAAGATTATCAAAGTGACTGGGATGAAAATCCTCCTTCACCAAAAGATAATTTTGATCAAGAAAATGATTATTGGGATACTATGGTTGCGTTAAAGAAAATCAACGCAGCAGATGTTAGACACGTCATTCCAAAAAGAATTTGGTCATCTGGTGACACGTATGATATGTATAGACATGACTATAGTGTAACAAATACTGCTAAGGTATCTGGAGCAACTAATTTATATTCTTCATTCTACTATGTGATGAATAGTGACTATAGGGTTTATATTTGTTTAAATAACGGAATAGATCCAGATAATCCAAGTGGTAAACCTTCTTTGGATGAACCTCTATTTACTGATTTGGAACCAAGAAAAGCTGGATCTAGTGGGGATGGATATGTTTGGAAATATTTGTACACCATTAAACCAAGTGAAATTGTAAAATTTGATTCGACAGATTACATACCAGTACCTGCTGATTGGGAGACATCATCAGAAAACGCATCTATTAGAGATAATGCAATTGATGGATCTATTAAAATAGTGACAGTCACAAATAAGGGTGTTGGTCTCGGAACCGCGAATTCTACTTATACTAGAGTCCCAATTAAAGGAGATGGAACTGGAGCAGAATGCACGATTACTATCGGAGCAGATTCTCAAGTAAGTTCTGTTTCTGTATCAAATCAAGGATCAGGATATACTTATGGTAATGTAGATTTAATTACAGGGGGAGTTCCAACGGGAACTACAAGACCAACTTTTGATGTTATCATATCACCAAAAGGAGGTCACGGAGCTGACATATATCGTGAGTTGGGTGCATACAACGTTCTTTTATATTCTAGAATTGAGAACGATAACGAAAATCCAGATTTTGTAACAGGAAACCAAATATCAAGAGTTGGAATTGTTCAGAATCCTGAAGTTAATTTGGGCACAATTTTAACTTCAGATAAAGCGAGTGCTGTTTATGCATTAAAACTTACTGGTATTGGGTATAGTTCTGCCGCATTTACAGCAGATTCTTATTTTACACAAACTATTTCTGCAGGATCAATAGCTGTAGGTAGAGTTGTTAATTATGATAAAACAACTGGTGTTTTAAAATATTGGCAGGATAGATCTCTTGCTGGTTTTAATACTGTTGGTACAGCTCAAACTACTCCAACATATGGATTTGAGTTAAAAGACTTTACTTCATCTCCAGGTACTGGTGGAAGTTTAAATATTGTTCCAACAAGCGGATCAAATCTCCAAATTGATTCGACATTTAGCGGTATTTCTACCATAATAAATAATAGGACATATTATCTTGGCCAAACTTTTGTTGGTGGAGTTGCTAATCCAGAGGTCAGAAAGTATTCTGGAAACATCATTTATGTAGATAACAGACCATCAATAACTAGGTCATCAAACCAAAAAGAAGATATTAAAATCATTTTGCAGTTCTAAAGAATTATGTCCCAGCAAACAAACCTCAATGTAGCTCCATATTTTGATGATTTTGATCCAGCGAATGATTACCATAAAATCTTATTTAAACCAGGATACCCAGTCCAGGCAAGAGAGTTAACATCTTTACAATCTATTTTACAAAATCAGATTGAAAAATTTGGTCAGCACTTTTTTAAAGAGGGTGCCAAGGTAATTCCAGGAAATGTTGGATATACTCAATTATATTATTGTGTGCAACTTCAGAATAATTTTTCTGGTGTTCCGATATCTGCGTATGCAGAACAACTTGTTGGAACAAGAATTAGAGGACAAACTTCTGGGGTTAGTGCATATGTAGATAAGGTTTTATTTCCAGAAAATTCGGAAAGAGGAAATCTAACCCTCTATATTAGCTACTTAAGTTCTAGTACAGAAAATAATTCCACTCAAACATTTTCTGATGGGGAAGATTTGGTATGTGATAAAATTATTAGATCTGGACTTTTAGGAAATAGCACCATTGCTGCTGGAAGTCCTTTTGCTACTACAATTGCTGCTGGGGCAACTGCAACTGGTTCCGCATTTCAAATTCAAGATGGAGTTTATTTCATAAGAGGAAATTTTGTCAATGTTAGACAAGAAACTCTTATTTTGGATCAGTATTCATCTTCTCCAAGTTATAGAGTTGGATTGTACATTGAAGAAGAAATTATTAATGCAGACCTTGACGAAACTTTAAATGATAATTCTCAAGGTTACAATAATTATGCTGCTCCAGGAGCAGACAGATTAAAAATTAGCGTAAGCTTATTTAAGAAACCTCTAACAGATTTTGATGATAATCAATTTGTAGAGTTGGCAGTTATTGAGAATGGAAATATAAAAACAAAGGTTGATAGGGGAGATTTGGGAGGAGGTCCAGGATATCTTGACATCAGAGATATGATGGCAAGAAGAACTTATGCAGAATCTGGAGATTATTATGTAAAAGAATTTGATTTATCTGTAAAGGAATCTCTTAATAATGGGAAAGGAAACAACGGAGTATATCAATCGGGTCAGTTAACATTTGGTGGGTCTGTTCCATCAGATAATCTAGCTCTGTACAAATTATCTCCAGGAAGAGCATTTGTACGTGGATATGATTTAGAAATTCCAGGAACAACCTTTATTGATGTACAAAAACCAAGGACAACGAAAACTTTAGAAGATCAGTCTATTATTTACAACACTGGTCCAACACTTAGATTAAACAGAGTTTGGAGAAATCCTACAATTGGCATAGGGAATACTTATGTTTTAAGTTTAAGAGATCAAAGAGTAGGTGTAACGACTGATACTTCAGCACCAGGAAATGAGATTGGTGTTGCAAGAGTATATGACTTTAGATTAGAGTCTGGATCATATAATAATGCAAGTTCCCTCAATGAATGGAACATTTCTTTATATGACGTTCAGCCAATAACAAATATTGCAATTAATCAGGCAATAACTCTTTCTACTCCCACATTTGTCAAAGGAGCAAATAGTGGAGCGACTGGATTCTTAAAAGATGCAGTTACTAATGGAACTGCTTTAAAAATTTATGAGACATCGGGAAGTTTCATTAAAAACGAATCTCTTATTTTTGATGGAATTGCAAATAGTAGGATTGCAATTGCAGTAACCGAGCATAGTATTTCTAATGTAAAATCTGTTTACGGAACAAATGATGGCGTAACAGGAATTAATACTTTTGCTGCTGATGTTATTCAATCTAATGCTATTAATATTGGCATTGCAACCATTACATCTGCAGCTGCCGGTATTAGTACTGTAAGAAGTACAAATATTTCAGTATTTCCAGAATCTATTTCTCCAGGGGATATTTTAACATATACTGATCCTAATATTTCTGGATCAGATCCAATTATGGTAAGAGTTACCTCTGTTGGAACAGATAATGTAGAAATTGCTGCGGTAACAACTGTTCCGGGAATTGTTAATGGAACTCTTCCAGCATCCCAGGCTTCTGTTACTGATTTAAAATTAGTAAAAACAAAATTATCTAGCTCTAGTGATAATACTCTGTATACTCACTTACCAAAAGCAAATATTGCTACAGTAGATTTAACTAATGCATCTTTAACTATTAGAAAGAGTTTTACTGTAGATATTACATCTAACCAACTTTCTGAAGAAGTTTCTGCTGGAACTAATGAATTTTTCTTACCATTTGATGAGGAGAGATATTCTTTAATTAGATCTGATGGAACAACTGAACCATTATCATCGGACAAATTATCAATTAGTGACGGTGGCAAAACGTTAAACATTTATGGACTTGGTACTAACGATACAAATGCAACATTAACTGTATCATTAACTAAAACAAATCCAAAATCAAAAGTAAAAATTAAAGATAGAGTTAGAACTTTAATTGTCAATAAATCAAAAAATGAAGGATCTGGTATTGGAACCACAACATTAAATGATGGACTGTCTTATGGAAATTATGCATATGGAACTAGAGTACAAGATGAAATAATTTCTCTTAATGTTCCCGATGTTATAGAAATTCATGGTATATTTGAATCGGAAGATACTTCCGATCCATCTGCACCAAAGATGAATTTGATTAACCTTAATAGTATAACAACAACGACTTCAGAATTGTTAGTCGGAGAAACTATAATTGGACAATCATCTGGTGCAACAGCTGTTGTTTTAGAAAAATTAACTTCAGCACAAATTACTTTTGCATACAAGAGTGATGTTCAGTTTAAAGAAGGAGAAACGGTTGTTTTCCAAGAATCAAATATAAATGGAACAGTATCCTCTCTTGATTCTGATAGTTTTGATATTTCTAGAGATTTTAAATTTGTAACTGGACAAGAAGAAACTTTTTATGATTATGGAAGACTTATTAGAAAACAAACAGCAGATCAACCTAGAAGAAAATTAAAAATATATTTTGCTAGCGCATCATATGAATCTACTGATTCTGGAGATATTACCACTGTAGAATCTTATAAGAATTTTAATTATTCTACAGAAATTAAAAGTGTAAATGGATTTGGAAATTCTGATATTATTGATATTAGACCAAGAGTTTCTAATTATACTGTAGAAGTAAATGCAAGATCTCCCCTTGAGTTTTATGGAAGAACCTTTAACTCATCTGGAAATTCTGCTGCTAATATTCTGGCATCTGATGAAAATATTTTAACGACTTTCTCTTATTATCTTGGAAGAATTGATAGAATTTTCTTATCAAAAGATGGGAAATTCCAGGTTATTTATGGAGAACCAGCAGATCTTCCACAAAGACCAAATCCAATTGATGAATCTCTTGAGATTGCTGAGATAACTCTCCCTCCATATCTTTATGATGTAAAACAGGCATCTCTTAAATTCTTAGAGCATAAGAGATTTAGAATGAAGGACATCAAGAATCTTGAGAATAGAATTAAGAATCTTGAGTACTATACATCTCTCTCTTTACTTGAAACTAATACATCAAACTTGTTTATTCCCGATGGAGATGGATTAAATAGATTTAAATCTGGATTTTTTGTTGACAATTTTTCTGCATTTTTACCTCAAGAAGATGGTTTACCTATCAATAACAGTATAGATAGAGCAAATAAAGAACTGAGACCTAGACACTATACGAATGCGGTTGATTTAATTTTTGGACCAGTAGTTAATACAGATCCAACCCAGGACCTCAATTTTACTACAGTAGAAGGAACAAATATTAGAAAGTCAAATGATATAATAACACTTGATTATGGTGAAGTAGAATACATTAAGCAGACTTTTGCAACTAGAACTGAAAGTGTAACTCCTTTCTTGATTAGTTTTTGGCAAGGAACCCTTGAGTTAACACCGGCAACTGATACTTGGATTGACACTGTTAGACTTGAGGCTAAGATTATTGATGTTGAGGGAGATTATGCATCTACCGTTAATCAATTACAGAGAACCCAAAACTTAGATCCACAAACAGGATTTGCTCCTATTGTTTGGAACGCTTGGGAAACTAACTGGACTGGATTTGAGTTTAATGATACTACAAGAAGAACGACTCAAAGCACTAATACTGGAAGAAGAGGAGTTGGTGGATGGATTAATGGTGGATCAGGAGTTGCAAGATGGGTTGCAACTGAAACTACAACAACTAGAGAAGATACTCTCAGAGAAACAATTCAAACCGGAGTAGAAACTAGAACTGGTCTTAGAACTATCGTAACTGAACAGTTTGATCAACAGTCGGTTGGTGATAGAACTGTAAGTAGAGATCTTGTTCCATTTATGAGATCCAGAAACGTAGAGTTTGTTTCCAAGAGAATGAAACCTTTGACAAGAATGTATGCATTCTTTGATGGAATAAATGTCACAAAATATTGTGTTCCAAAACTTTTAGAAATTGGAATGACTCGTGGCACTTTCCAAATTGGAGAAACTGTAGTTGGTAGAATGGTAAACACTGGTCTCGGACCAACAGATAGAGGAACTGTTCCAACAATTTCATTTAGAGTATCCCAATCTAATCATAGAGAGGGTCCTTATAATGCACCGACTGCAGTCTTTAGAGAAAACCCATATAGTGGTAATCCTCTCGCATCTGTTTATTCTTCCACATCTACCGTTTTAAACGTTGACACGTTTGCATTATCTAATGAAGCACAGGGAGAGTATGTTGGGTATGTAGAAACTGGAATGATCCTTAGGGGCACTTCTAGTGGTGCTGAGGCTACTATTACAAATGTAAGATTGGTTTCTGATATATCTGCGACTCTTATTGGAAGTTTCTTCCTTCCAAATCCAAATAATACGAATCATCCAAGATTTGAGGCTGGAACAAGGACGTTTACTTTAACAAATAGTGAGCAAAATGATGTAAATCTTGCAACAACTGTTGCTGAAGAAATATATACATCTTCAGGAACTCTTGAAACCATTCAGGAAAATATCATTTCTGTTAGAAACGCTAGAATTGAGCAAAGACAAGAATTCCAAGAAAGAAATGTAAATAGAAATCTTGGAACAGAAGTTGTATCAAGCACTGTTCTTGGTCAAACAACGAGAGAGACCACCATTGGTTGGTACGATCCTCTTGCACAATCATTCTTGGTTGAAGAAGAAACTGGTGTTTTTGTTACTAAGTGTGATGTTTTCTTCCAAACAAAAGATGATATGGATATTCCATTGGTGTTCCAACTTAGATCAATGGAAAATGGATTCCCAACACAAAAAATTCTTCCATTTACTGAAATAGTCCTTGATCCAGGTCAAATTTTAACTTCTGCAGATGGTTCTGTTGCAACAACTATTGAGTTTAAAGCACCAGTTTATCTTGAGGGTGGAAAAGAGTACGCTATTTGTTTAGCATCAAACTCAACAAAGTATAGTGTTTATATATCAAGAATTGGTGAGAACGATCTTCTTACCGATACATTTATCTCAAACCAACCTTATTTGGGATCTCTCTTTAAATCTCAAAACGCATCCACTTGGGAAGCAAGTCAGTGGGAAGATCTTAAGTTTACTCTTTATAGAGCAGACTTTATTCAAAATGGATCAGTTGAGTTCTATAGTCCACAATTATCGGAAGGAAATAGACAAATCCCAACATTACAACCAAATTCTCTTATATTTGAGTCTAGAAAAATTAGAGTAGGTCTAAACACAGTAGTTACAGATTCTGGATATGTAATTGGAAATACCTTTAGTCAGCAAGGAACAAATGCAACTGGAGATCTTGTAGGAACTGCAGGAACAGCAAGTGGAACCTTAACTATATCTAATGCTGGTATTGGATATACTCCAAATGATGGGGCACTTTCATTCTCAAATGTAAATCTCGTAACAATAACTGGAAATGGTAGAGGTGCTCAAGCGAATATTACTATTGATGATGGAGTTGCCATTGCAGCTACAATCAGTAATGCTGGAGGAAACGGTTATCAGGTAGGTGATGTTGTTGGTATTGACACAATAGGAAATGCTTCTGTTGGAAGAAATGCTAGATTTACAATCACTTCTATTGGATCGACAAACGAATTAATCTTTGAAAATGTTCAGGGAGAATTTATTGTTGGATCCGCAAATACAGTGATGTATGTCAATAGTTCTGGAATTGGTACAGAACTCAACTATGGAATACCTGGAGGAGTTGGTGGAGACGTACAGATTTCTACCATTAATGTAGATAATGATGGTTTACATATTAAAGTAAATCATCAGAACCATGGAATGTATTTTGGTGACAATAGAGTCAAAATTTCTGGAGTATTGCCAGATGTTAAACCAGTAAAACTGACTGCACCATATTCTGCAGATTCTACAGCATCTATTTCTATTTCCAATGGATCTCCATTTGAGAACTTCGAAAATGTTGGAGTCGGAACTACAAACGTTGGTTATTTACAAATAGGTGATGAAATTATTGAGTACACATCAGTTTCTGGAAACAGCATTGGTGGAAATATTGTAAGGGGTAACAATCCTATTGATTATCCAATCGGAACACCAGTATTTAAATATGAAAATAGTGGAATTAATATTCATAGAATTAATAAAACACACTTATTAAGTGATGCTACAGTCTCTGATCCAATCTCATTTGATTCTTACTATATTAAATTAGATACTTCTGAGAAGTTTAATGTCAACAATGATGATAGAAGTTCTGATGTTGGATATCCAAAACTGTATATTGGAAAATCTCAATCTTCTGGTGGAAGCAAAATTACAGCAACACAGAACATACCTTTTGAGATTATTACTCCTATTGTTCATAATGTGACTGTAAGAGGAACTTCTATCACTAGCGAAGTTAGAACAACTACAGGTCAAAGTTTAAGTGGAAATGAAATTCCATATATTAACAATGGATTCGAACCCATTGTACTCAACAAACCAAATTATTTGGATAGTACAAGACTTATTTGTTCTAAGATAAATGAAGATGCTAAATTGACTAATGTGTTGGGTGGAAAATCTATGCAAATGAGAGTCAATATGGCTACCATTGACTCTAGAATTTCTCCTGTAATTGATGGTCAAAGGGTAACATCCATCTTTACTTCAAATAGAGTCAACGATGTAATTTCTGATTATGCCACAGATTCTAGAGTTAATGGAGTTTTCACAGATCCAACTGCTTGTCAATATATTTCTAAAGAAATTAAACTTGAGAATTCTGCGACATCAATTAAGGTACTCTTATCTGCACACATAAATCCATTCTCAGATATTAGAGCATTTTATGCGATTGGAAATAGTGATGGATTTAATCCAGTATTTGTTCCATTCCCCGGATGGGATAATCTTGACGAGAGATCTAGAGTGATTGCTTTTGAGGATAGTAATGGTAAATCTGATATCTATACTGCAAAATCAAGTACGTTTGGATTTGATAGTGGTTCTATTGAGTATAAAGAGTATGCATTTACTGCGGACAAACTTCCATCATTTAGATCATATAGAATTAAATTTGTACTTACTTCTACTTCTCAAGTGTATGTCCCAAGAGTTAAGGATTTAAGAGTTATTGCACTTGCATAATATGTACAAAGTAAAAGATCATGCGGATCTTGCAAGAGATCCGCATAACAATTCAATAATCAACACAAATAATTTGGAACACCAAAAATACTTAACAAGACGAGCCGCTAAAGACGAAAGCAACAAAAAAGTAGACTCTATAGAAAAAGATGTTGCTAATATAAAAAATGATATTGATGAAATTAAGTTTTTATTGAGAAAATTGCTCAATGATTCTCACTGAATTAACTTCCGATGCATATATCTATAAATATCTTCAAAGGATAATTGCGTAAATGGCACAACCATCAAGCAGAACTGATTTAATAAACTATTGTAAGCGACAATTGGGAGCTCCAGTTCTGGAGATCAATGTTGCAGATGAGCAAGTAGATGATTTAGTTGATGATGCTCTGCAGTTTTTTCATGAAAGGCATTTTGATGGAGTCGTACAAACATTTTTAAAATATAAAATTACTCAAGAAGATATTGACAGAGGAAGATCAAGGGGTGGAAGTACAGTAGCAGGTATTGTAACAACATCTGCCTCTTCTACAATTGATGGATCATCTGTCACTTTTTCATTCGAAGAAAATAGTAATTATTTACAAATACCTCCCGCCGTTATTGGAATAAACAAGATATTTCGATATGATGGATCCAACACTACAACAAATAATATGTTTAGTGTTAAATACCAAATGTTTTTAAACGATATGTATTATTTCGGATCTACCGAAATTTTAACATATGCAATGACAAAAAGATATTTGTCTGATTTGGATTTTTTACTCAATACCGAAAAGCAAATAAGATTTAATCAAAGACAGGACAGATTATATCTCGATGTTGATTTTGGAAGTTTGAGTGTAAATGACTATATTGTAATCGATTGCTACAGATTACTTGATCCAAATGATTTTTCTAGAGTTTGGAATGATTCATTCTTAAAAAGATATTTAACAGCACTTATTAAAAGGCAGTGGGGACAAAATTTAATCAAATTCCAAGGAGTAAAACTTCCAGGAGGGATTGAATTGAATGGTAGACAAATATATGATGATGCACAGAAGGAAATAGATGCAATTATGGAAAAAATGTCAAATACCTATGAACTTCCACCCCTTGACATGATAGGATAATGGCATTAAATCCCTTTTTTCTCCAAGGAACAAGAGAAGAACAAAGTCTCATTCAGGACTTAATCAACGAACAGTTGAGGATGTATGGTATAGAAGTCTATTACATTCCAAGAAAATATATTACAACTAAAACTGTTATTAGGGAAGTTATCGAGTCTGAATTTAATAATGCATATCCCATAGAAGCCTACTTAAACAATTATGAGGGATATTCAGATAATACTCAAATATTGTCAAAGTTTGGTATACAATCAACCAACGAAATTAGTTTAATAATTTCCCAAGAAAGATTTAAAGAATATATTACTCCATTAATAAAGGATTTAGATAATATAAAATTATCGACAAGACCAAAAGAAGGTGATTTAATCTATTTCCCTTTAGGTGATAGATTATTTGAAATTAAATTTGTAGAGCATGAAAAACCTTTCTATCAATTGCAAAAAAATTATGTTTATGAATTGCAATGTGAATTGTTCAGATATGAAGATGAAATTATAGATACTGGTATAGATGAGATTGATGATACTATTGTAGGAAATAATCTTAGTGGTTCCAGTGAGGATGGCATTTCTACACTTATTGGATCTTCTATTTCCTTAACTCTTGCTGGAGTCGGTAGTACTGCAACAGCAGTTACAACCCTTCTTAGTGGAGGTATTAGATCCATCTCAGTAACAAATAGAGGTGGTGGATATACTTCTGTGCCAACTGTTGCAATATCTTCTGCTCCATCTGGAGGAATTACAGGTATTGCAACTGCATCTTTAATAGGAGGAGTTGTTGTATGTCTTGATAACATTGCACCAGGAACAAAGTCAGTTCAAAGCGTTTATATTGTAAATCCGGGATCAGGATATACTGTAGCTCCTGGAGTTAAATTTGTTGGTGGTGGAGGATCAGGTGCAGCTGCAACAACATTAATAGGAGATAGTATTGTTGGTATTATAACTGTAACATCTGGTGGTAGTGGGTATATAGGAATACCTACAGTTAGTTTTTCTAATGAAGTATTCTTGAGTGGAGTTACCACAGTTTCTGCTGCGGCGACGGCAATTGTCAGTGCTGCCGGTACAATTACTGCAATCAATGTGATTAATGCTGGTCTTGGTTATAGTGTTGCTCCTACGATAACCATTTCCAACCCATCCGTAGGATCAACAGGAAACTTTACTTTTAATGAAATAGTTACAGGATCTACTAGTGGAACTATTGCAAGAGTTAAGACTTGGAATAGTACTACGAATGTTCTTGAGGTATACTCTACAAATGGAGACTTTATTATAGGAGAAAATATAGTTGGATCTAGTTCTGGAGCATCTCATGAATTAAGAGTCATTGATCTTAATCCTCCAAATGATGGATTTGCGGATAATGCTATTATTGAAACAGAAGCAGATTCTATCTTAGATTTTACTGAAAGGAATCCTTTTGGGATTCCATAAATAATACTTATTATATCTTCTATCATTATAGGGACTAAAAAATGTTTGAGTATTTTTATAATGAAATTTTAAGGAGAACCATCATTGCTTTTGGTACTCTTTTTAATTCATTAACCATTAAACAAACAAATTCTTCGGATGATGTTGTTAACATTATTCGGGTCCCTCTTGCTTATGGACCAACTCAAAAGTTTCTTGCTAGAGTTGAGCAGTCTCCAGATTTAAATAAGTCAACGGCAATAACTTTGCCAAGAATGTCTTTTGAGTTTACTGGTTTAACCTATGATCCATCTAGAAAAGTTACAACTACTCAGCAATATATTGTAAAAGATCCAAATGATGGATCAGAGTCTAAGAAAACTTATATGCCAGTTCCTTATAATATGCAGTTTGAGTTGAGCATTATGACAAAATTAAATGACGATGCTCTTCAGATAGTAGAACAGATATTACCATATTTTCAACCAGCATTTAACTTATCTGTAGAACTGGTCGAATCTATAAATGAAAAACGAGATATTCCAGTTGTTTTGGAAAATATCACGATGCAAGATGATTATGAAGGAGACTTTACCTCAAGAAGAGTTCTTCTTTATACGCTAAGATTTACTGCAAAAACATATCTGTTTGGTCCAGTATCTTCTGCTTCCAAAGATATTATCAAAAAGGCAACTGTCAGTTATCTTACAGGTACGGATATTACAAATACAACAAGAGAAGTTACATATTCTGCAGAACCAAGAGCAATCAAAAGTTATACAGGAAATGCTACTACAACATTAGCGTCCGATATTACTAAGATTGCTAAGACTATTGATGTTGAGGATGCGAGTGGATTGACTGAAAAAACCTATATTGATATCGAAAATGAAGAAATATACATTAAGTCAATAACTGGAAATACACTTACTGTCTTAAGAGGAAGAGATGGAACAACAATCTCTGAGCATTTAAGGGGTACTCCTATTTACATTATTAATGCTGCAGATAATGCATTGGTTGAGCAAGGAGATGATTTTGGATTTACTGGCAGTATTGTATAAAAATGACAAAAAAATTCGATAACTTAAGTGATGCATTTGATGTTTCAAATGATATAGTTCAACCAGATATTGTAAAAGATGATAGTAAAATAGAGAAATTAAGATCTTCATCAGAAGACATCAGAAAAGATTATGACTATACAAGGGGTAATTTGTATAGTTTGATTGAGAAAGGACAAGAAGCAATTGATGGAATATTAGAATTAGCACAAGAGACTGAGCAAGCAAGAGCATATGAGGTAGCTGGACAACTTATAAAAAGTGTCGCTGACGCTACAGACAAATTAATGGAACTTCAGAAAAAGTTAAAAGATGTTGAGGAAGAAAAGCAGACAAAAGGACCATCAACAGTCAATAATGCTCTTTTCGTTGGATCTACTGCAGATTTGGCAAAATTATTAAAGTCTGGTATAAAAGATGTGGATAAATAATCTGAAGTAGGTAATTAAATATTATTTTTTAATATTTAAATTTACAAAAAATATGAAAACCTTTAAACAGTTCCAAGAGTCCTGGTCTAATAAATATAAAAAGAGTATTGATTGCTCAAATCCGAAAGGATTTTCTCAGAAAGCCCACTGTGCTGGAAGAGTAAAAAGAGCAAAAGGTGAAGAAACTAAGTCTAAACCAGTAAAATGAAAAATTGTCCTAAAGGTGAATATTACTGCTTTACTGATGAAAAATGCAAACCTATTCCAAAAGGTCATCATGTAATGGATGATGGAAAACTCATGAAAGATGATGAACATGAGGAGGTAAGCGAAGAAAACAAATCTGGAGACAGTTCTCTTCACGATTGGTTTGGTAAAAGCAAATCATCTGATGGAAAATCTGGTTGGGTACAATTGGGTGGTAAATATGCAGGAAAACCCTGCGCCAAACAACCTGGACAAACAACAAAACCAAAGTGCGGTTCTAGCAAAATGAAACGTGCTCTCTCTAAGGATGAAGAAGAAAGAGCATTTCGTCGTAAAAATCTTAAAGATCCAAACCCAGAGCGTAAAGGGAAGGCAATTAACGTGGCAACTGAAGAGACTAAAAAAGATCACGAATATTCCATGGCACGGTCTGAACTAAAGACTGTCAAAAATGCTGCTAAAAGATTAGAAAAGAAAATGGGCAAAAAAGGTGAAGGAAATCTTGAGGCATGGGTCCAATCTAAGATCACAAAAGCAGCTGATTATATTGATACTGCCGCAGATTATGTAACCAATGAGGAATTTGTAACTCTTCCTCTTCAGATTGAAATCCCGACTAACATTAGAGATTTTAATCTTGGTCTTATGTTTCGTGAAAGTTTAGATCAGAATAGTGGAATGCTCTTCATTTTTGATGAGGTTGCAGAGCAATCATTCTATATGAAAGAAACAAGAATTCCTCTGGACATCGCTTTCATTACGGAGGAAGGTATTATTGAAAGTATTAAAGAATTAGATCCATTTGATGAAACACCTGTTACTTCTGATGGAGAAGTTATTTGTGCTCTGGAAGTTAATAGAGGTTGGTTTGCTGAAAATAATATAGAAGAGGGAGATGAAATTGATATTGTAGAGGCTGCTGGAGAAAAGGATGCTTGCTACAGCAAAGTTAAATCTAGATATAAAGTTTGGCCGAGTGCATATGCATCCGGAGCATTAGTAAAATGCCGCAAGGTAGGAGCATCAAACTGGGGTAATAAAACTAAAAAAGAAGAGTTTGATGTTCTTGGAGAGGCAGGAGATTGGTGGCATCCAGATCCAAAGAAAGATTCGCAAATTAGTGGTGCTGGAAATAAAGCTCGTGCTCGTGAAGATAGGGGACAATCTACTTCTGCACAGTCCAAACCTGATTACAGTAAGCGTTTAAAACCAGGCGAATCTTATATGGATTTTGCTAAGCGTAAGCAAGCAGAAAAAAGTGGCAACAAACCTGCCGTTAAATCTGAGCGTAAGCGCGATAAAGTTGGCAGATCTTTGGGAAATTTGGTAGATCGTATTGGTGGTATTAAAAAAGAAGAAGTAGAGTGTAACAACACAAAGAAAGGTAAAGAATGTCCAGTTCACGGAATTGGTGAATGTCCTTTAGATGAAGCAGTTCGTATTCCATCAAAAACAGGAAATATTATTCTTGTTACTCTTTCTTGGAGAGGAAAATATTATGGAATTAAAATGTTCTTCCCACAAGTAACAAAACCAAGTAGAAAGGAAGTTCAGAATCAGATTGACAAGGTATATCCTGGAGCAAAAGTCCAAACATACTATGTTTCTGAAGTGAAACCAGGAGAGCAATTCCTCCAAACTGAAGACTGGCAATCAGTAAATCGTAAAGATAAAACTGAT
>Ga0222713_10003298_pt1 | contig 16812 bp, 12 predicted proteins | sample C33_649DmetaG_FD_165061 | JGI IMG/M metagenome (GOLD analysis project Ga0222713, IMG submission 165061) | Estuarine water microbial communities from San Francisco Bay, California, United States - C33_649D | ecosystem: Environmental > Aquatic > Marine > Unclassified | place: USA: California...
TACCCTCAGGATTGGTATGACCATCAGCGCCGTGCGTCTGCTCGGCGTGCTGAAGGGAGTCGGAGTGTGCGTTAGCGGTATTGCTCATGGGTGTACGAGTACCAACATCAGGTCAGAGGTTTTTTTTTTCAAGAGATCCGTCACCGGTCTGCGTGATTGCCGTTTGGCGTTCTCGTAGGACCGATGAAAAAAAAAGATCTCCGCGAGGAGAAACACGAAGCACGAAATCGCAAACGTTAATGAGAATGCAACTTGGTGCATACTAATCACGCTGAGACAGTACCATGCGCTCACCATCACGATGATCGCGCGCAGTCCAAGACTTCCAAAGATCATTGCGAGAAACACGTTGAGGTCCTTGCCGAACGCCAATCGCGATACAACCCATCCGAGCGCTGTGTTGATCACACAGATCCCCAACGCTGTTAGGACTGCCGCCAAAGGCCCTGCAGATTCCACGATGGTGCATTCTCCCAATGATTAGGTTTCTTGATCGTCACGCTGTGCGCGTTTCCCAAGTTGTTGTACAACACGAAGAAACTGCACGAGGCCCACGGTTGATCCAACAACAACACTGCCAAGGAGAGCCCATGGCTCGGTGTTATATGTTGCATCAATCCACCATCCAACGACAGCACAACCACACACCGCTGCGGCAAGCTGCACCCCAAGTGTGAGATAGGGTGCGAGCTGTTGCATAACCGACTCGCGTTGATGCATGGTCAGACCAACGTTAATGGCGCGCAAAAATAGGTCGTTTAGGGGCTAAAAACCCAATTCTCGAAGTGTACTAAGTACAGATTCCGTGTAGATGTTCACGGTTTCTCCATACCAGCGTCCGTCGGGGATGAATTGGATGGCTCCATAGGTCGCTGGGTTGAGGGGTTGAATGGGGCTTGTAGCCACCACGCTGGTCTCGTCCGGACGGAACTCATTGTCGACATCGTACAGGGCAATGGTGCATCCGAATTCGGTGATCGACTGCTCGTCGACAGGCGCCCGTTCGTAGCCAAGAAGGGCAAATGGTATGCGGACCTTAACGACGTAACCCCCTGTGCGTGGTGCAGTTACGACGCGTACCCGTTGGACGGCAGAGTCTTGTGCGGGGTCGAGTTCGTCGGTGGTCTTGACCTTGATGGTTGGACGTCGATCGCCGAAATCACCGATCTGAATCGAGAAGGCATAGAGTCCGCTGTCGGTGCTCGACCGGGGCGTAATGGTCGACCGCTTGACGGTTTGGATGTAGCGCGACCCCCCAAGTTCATCCGCTGGGGTTACGTCGAACCAAATTTCCAATCGGTCGGCTGCGCATGTGTCACACCACCCGGTAATGATGGTTGAATCTTGAACTGTGACACGGAGATAGAGGTAGTCGTTGTCGTACACCACCCGCGCGCGCAACGATGCGTCGCGCTCATCGGTCCACCAGAACGCGCCATTTACTACGTGCTTGATGCGCATTGCGGTAATCTCGGGCACGTATCCGGCATATACCTGGCGTCCACGGCTGTACGCTGGAATCACCCCGTAGTCAGCTGCGAATGCTAGATCCCCATCGCCCGTGATGAACCGCTCTTGCGTTTCAAGTGTCTGGTACGACCTAAACGTTTCGTGTCCGAATGATTCCACGCGGTCCGATACAAACTCATCAACAAGGACGATGCTGCCTTCACCAAACCGATAGCCGCGAATCATCCAATCATCACTGCGTCGCTTTTGCGTCACGTAGCACGTCTGCTCCTTGATCACAACGCCAACCTCAAGCGGTAGGTCGATGTAGGCAAAAGGGAGCTTGCCGATGTTGACGAGGAATCCCTCGTTGTCGATGAAGAGGTAGACAAGATTCTCACGCTTGCGCGTACCGAGAACATTTACCGATACAGCAAGGTCGTAGTTGCCATCGCCACTGAAATCACCTACGTCCCATCCCCAGATGCGGTACGCAGATCCCTGTGGGAGCGCTGGACGGATGTCCTGAATGAGCTCCTCTGCGAAATAGGGTGTGAGACGTCGCGCGAACTCGTCATACGTCATGCCGGACTGTGCTGAAAGCACGGGGGCGATCAGGACGAAGACGGCGGCACTGAGAAGTGCGAGTCGACAGCGAGACACGGTTGTACCTATCAGTTTGTTGGTGCTGTTGCCAGAACGGTATCACGAACCTCGAGATGGCTGGCACGCAAACGCGCACCATACTGCGCAACAACTTGGGCCGATGCATACGATGCAAGACGTCCCGCATGCTCTGGGTGATGACGGTGTAGGACGCCATACAGGAAGGCACCAGCATACATGTCGCCAGCACCGGTAGTGTCGACAGGCTGAACCTTGTACGCAGGAATCTCAACGTCGTGTCCGTTCCAACGTACACGCGAGCCCTCGGCACCAGCTGTGAGCACGGCGTTCGGAAAGGTCGCAGCGAGGTATGCATATGCTTCGTTCACCGACTCTGTCTGTGCGAGCCCTGTGCCTTCACGCTCATTGCAGAACACAAGATCAGCGCTCTTCAATACCGAACGCAGACGGTCGCCGAACACATCAATGATGAACCCATCGGAACAACTGATCGCAACGCGTGTATCATGCTTCTTCGCATAGAACAACGCTTGATCGACAGCCTCTGCTCCGTTATCATCCGTGAGCTTGTACCCTTCGATGTACACCCACTCGCTCGACTTAATGAGGTCTTCATTGATGTGACGTGGCGAAAACTCTGTGTTCACGGCAAGCGTGGTGTTGAGTGTTCGCTCGCTATCGGGTGTGATCAACACCAGACATGATCCGGTGGTGGCACCACTGATCTGCTCAGCATTCAACACAATGCCAAGGTCCTTGAACTCCGATGCGTAGAAGTCACCAAAATGGTCACCACCCAACAGCGATGCATACGCGGCCGTGCCACCAAACTGCGCGAAGGCAATGATGGTGTTCGCAGCCGATCCGCCACTGCAACGATGCGCATCGCGATCATTCAGTGCCTGAATCATGTCGTGCTGACGTGATGGTTCTGTGAGCGTCATGGCTCCCTTGGATACCCCAAAGGCAGCGAGTTCGGCATCTGTGACGCGGTATTCGAGGTCGACGAGGGCATTGCCGATGCCCGTAAGAAGGATGTGTTTCACGACGCGAAGATACCCGACAAGCGCATGATCTCCTCACATAGCGCAGGAAACTCAATGTCTGCTGCACGAGCGGCCATCGGCACAAGACTCGTTTCGGTGAACCCCGGAAGCGTATTCACTTCAAGACAGAACGGGATGTTGTCCTCGCGCAGACGGAAATCGACGCGACTGTAGGCGCGGCATCCCAGAACGTTGTGTGCAGCAACAGCAAGGTTGCGAACATGATCTTCAACTTCAGGCGAGAGCTCTGCAGGACAGTGGTACTCGGTTTTACCCTTGGTGTACTTGTTCGTGTAGTCGTAATAGCCATCCTTCGGCGCAATCTCGATGATCGGCAATGCATCGTCTCCAAGCACTGCAACCGTAAGCTCCCTACCCGAGATGTATCGCTCTATGAGGATCGTCGATGAGTACATGCCAGCGATTCGCACAGCTTCGCCAAGTGAATCAACGTTTGGCGTGTTGAGAATCGTCATTCCAACCGTCGAACCTTGGTCATTCGGCTTGATGACAAGTCCGCCTTCGACTTCCGTCATCACCTGCTCGAGAACCGTGTGATCATCAGCTTGGTCCGGTGTTAGCGTCACCCACGGCGCAGTAGGAATGCCCGCAACTTGGAACAGCATTTTTGCGAGCCCCTTATCCATGGCCGCTGCACTCGCCAACATTGTGCTACCGGTGTACGGGATGCCGCGCAGATCCAGTAGCGATTGGATGTAGCCGTCCTCACCATAGCGTCCGTGCAGCAAGATGAATGCACAATCGACACCATCAAAGGCCGACGATGAGACGCACTCCATCAGGGCGACGGGACGAAACGCTGCAAGCTCTTCATCCGTTACTGCCCGTGGCGTTGCTGCTGCGAGCTCGTCATCGTTGAGGATGCAATCGGCACCGCGCGATGGATCGATTGCACGAACCGAATGCCCGAGTGATCGAAGTGCATGTACGGCCGCGCGACCGCTCACCATGGAGATGTTACGTTCGGGACTAATCCCGCCGAGAAGTACGGCAATGTTCATGATGCATCGTAGAGGTTGCGAAGAAGCTTGACGTCGTCCCACGCGTACTTCTTCCATTCAGGATTCCGCAGCAGCGCCGCGGGATGATAGGTCACCAGTGTGCGAATGCCATGATAGTCGTGAATCTTTCCACGAAGATTCGTCATGGACTCTTTGTTCTTCAGTAGGGTGTTTGCTGCGGTGAGACCAAGCGCGAGAATGAGCTTTGGTTGCACGATCTCAATCTGCTTCCACAGATATGGCTCGCACTGATCTGTTTCGCCAACAAGGGGCTTGCGGTTATTCGGTGGACGGCACTTGAGGATGTTGCAGATGTAGACTTCTTCGCGCGGCAGCGAGATGGCCTCGAGAATCTTCGTCAACAACTGTCCTGCTCGACCCACAAACGGCAAGCCTTGCTCGTCTTCATCAGCGCCTGGCGCTTCGCCGACGATCATGATGTCTGCATTGGGATTGCCACTGCCAAACACAAAGTTCGTTCGTGTGTGGCCGAGTGGACACTGCATGCAGGTGCAGATCTGCTCGTTGAGTTCGGTAAGTGTTGTTGTTGCGGCCCAGCTTGCGGTTGACTGCTCCATTGACATCTCGATGGTCTCCGTTGCTTCAGTTGCGTGGTCGATTGCTGACTCTACGCTGTGTTCACCGATCACAGAAGCAGGATCGGCGCGCACCACATATTGGTGCGCGCCGTACATCTGCGTTTGCTGTCGGAGATATGCTGCAAGGAGAGTTGGATCGATTGCCACAGGTCACATTACTCCTCGTGCGCTTCGGCCTCTTCGTGTTCTTCAAGTGCGTCGCCACCCTTTGGCTTCGCCAGCGAGAACACTACGGTTCCCGTCTTCTTGTCGAGCTTGCCCTTGATCAATGCACCTTCGGTGAAGATACCCTTAAGGAGGTCCTCAGAAATTGGATCTTCGACAAAGCGCTGCAGCGTTCGGCGAAGCGGACGTGCACCGTACTTCTCGTCAAAGCCTTTCTCTGCAAGGAATTCCTTGGCAGACTTCGCAAGATCAAGTGTGATATTCTTTGAAGCCAAACGCTTGAGTACGCGCTTGAGCTGCAGGTCGATGATCTTGTACATGTCTTCCTTCTTGAGCGAACGGAAGATCACATACTCGTCGATACGATTCAAAAACTCTGGATTGAACAACCGCTTCATCGTCTCTTCAACGGTTGACTTCATGTTGTCGTAGTCGTCCGATGCTGCGTCGGGTGTAAAACCGATGCGACCGCCCGCCTTGACATCACGCATACCTACGTTGGACGTCATGATGATGATTGTGTTCTTGAAGTCAACGCGACGTCCAAGTCCATCCGTGAGCTGTCCATCATCGAACACCTGCAACAGGATGTTGAATACGTCTGGGTGTGCCTTTTCAATTTCGTCGAGCAGCACGATAGAGTACGGCTTACGACGCACCTTCTCGGTGAGCTGTCCACCCTCTTCATAACCGACGTATCCTGGAGGTGCTCCAACAAGACGTGATACGGTGAACTTCTCCATGTACTCCGACATGTCGATGCGAATGAGCGCATCTTCGCTGTCGAACATGTAGCGTGCGAGTGCCTTTGCGAGCTCAGTCTTTCCGACGCCGGTTGGACCCAAGAACATGAACGAACCGATTGGACGGTTCGGATCCTTCAGTCCAGCACGAGCACGGCGAATAGCCTTTGCCAAGTGCTCAACGGCCTCGTCCTGACCAATCACTTGTCCGCGCAACTCTTCCGCCATCTTCAAGAGCTTGGCTGTTTCGCCTTCCGCGATTCGATTGACAGGGATACCGGTCATCATCGCAATCACATCAGCGACATCTTCCTCGGTGACGTCGAAGACAACGTCGCCCGACTTGCTCTCCCACTCTTCCTTTGCTGTCTCGAGATCGGCTTGATGCTTCTTCTCGAGATCGCGCAATCGAGCGGCTTCTTCGAAGTTCTGGGACTTCACGACGGAGTTCTTGAGAACGCGTACTTCTTCGATCTTTTCTTCGAGCTCGAGTACTTCCTTTGGCACCTTGATGTTGCCGAGATGCACTCGTGCACCCGCTTCATCCATCACATCAAGCGCTTTGTCTGGTAGGAAACGGTCGGTGATGTACCGATCCGCCATGAGCACGCAGGCACGCACGGCTTCTTCCGAGTAGCGAACACCGTGATGCTGCTCGTAGCGTTCCTTGACGTTCGTGAGGATTTGCATCGCCTCTTCGGCAGTCGGCGGATCGACGACGATCTTCTGGAAGCGACGGTCGAGAGCACCATCTTTTTCGATGAACTGACGGTACTCATCGAGGGTCGTGGCGCCGATACATTGGATGTCGCCCCGCGCCAAAGCCGGCTTGAACATGTTTGATGCATCAAGCGATCCCGACGCACCACCAGCACCAACGATAGTGTGAAGCTCGTCGATGAACAGGATAACATCCTTTGCTTTTTCAAGCTCGTTCATCACGGCCTTCATGCGCTCTTCGAACTGACCGCGGTACTTGGTACCAGCAACGAGCGCTGCGAGGTCAAGCGTCACAATACGCTTGTCGAACAGCACACGCGATACCTTGCGGTCGATGATGCGGAGCGCCAAGCCCTCAACAATCGCAGTTTTGCCAACGCCTGGCTCACCGATGAGCACTGGGTTGTTCTTCTTGCGACGTGAAAGAACCTGCGCGACGCGTTGAATTTCTTTGTCACGACCAATCACTGGGTCGAGCTTGCCCTCTACGGCCAGCTTCGTAAGATCACGTCCGAAGTTGTCGAGCACTGGCGTCTTCGCGCGCTCAGGTGCAGCCTTCGTACGGCCACCTGGCTGCCCCTTTTCAGGTCGTGCCTGACCTGATGTGGGACGTCCGCTAAGGTATGCGTCGAGCTCCTTGCGAACAGCATCGTAGTTAACCGAGAACTGACCCAGAATCTGGGCCGCAATGTTGTCTTCGTCACGCAACAGCGAGAGCAACAAATGCTCCGTGCCGATCACGTCCGACTTGTACAGCTTGGCCTCGAGATAGGTGATTTTCAGCACCTTCTCAGCCTGCTTCGTGAGTGGGATATTCCCGATCGTAAGTGGGCCGCTCATCGAACGCACTGTATCCTCTACAGCACGCTTGAGCTTCCCGAGCTCGACGCCGAGGTTGCGCAAAATCTTGACACCAATCCCCTCGCCCTCGCGGATAATCCCCAAGAGCAGGTGCTCAGTACCAATGTAATCGTGTCCGAGACGCAGTGCTTCCTCCCGACTAAGGCGGATCACATCTTGCACTCGGTTGGAAAAGTTGCCTTCCATGGCAGGTATTCCTCAGGGAACGGTGAACATTCCTTCCTACGACGTACAGCGCGCAGTTCTGTTACGTTTTGGCACGGAAATATAGCTCCCACCCCGCGCCTGAGGGGGCGGAGATTATGCACATGAATACCTTAGATCGAGTGCTGCTTACTCGTACAGCTTCTTCACCTTGCCCAATTTGATCACCAGCGTTGGCATTGCTGGAGCTGCAGGAGCGGCCGTCTTGGCAGCAGCTGTAGGAGTCTTACCCTTACCCTTTGCCGGTGTGGCTGCAGGTGTGGCTACTGGTGCACTCGCAGGCGCTGCCAGCATGCCGGCAACGTAGGAAATGCGGACGTCGCCCATCTTGACAGTCTTAGTGAGTTCTTTGACTGCGGCAATACGCTGCGCTACAAGATCTGTGTTAGGGTCTGCTGGATAAGCTGGACGCGCTGGTTCAGGGGGCGCTGGTTGCCCCTTCTTTACCTTCTTGACGGCCTTTTTCCAGGCATCGAGCTCCTTGGCGTAAGCGACATCGACCTGCGCCTTGACCTTGCTAATCTGATCTTCATCGGGAGCGATGGTGACGACGAGGTTCATTTCGCCATTTGAGCGCAACAGCTCGTTGATCTGATCAACAGCCGCTTTGCTTGCAGGCGTGAGTGTAGCAGCATTACGGTCGAATGCATTCATCACCGATGCGATCTGCGTACCCTCGACCACCTCACGCACGTTGATGTCGTGCTTGATGATCTTGAACTTCTCAGCCTTCGGGATTTCTACGACCACTTCTTTGCGGTAGACGTTGTACCCCGTGCATGCAATCTTGTGGGGTCCGGGTTCTGAAAGCGTCTGGAGGTACGTGCCATCCTTGCTGTTCGATGAGATCGAGATACGCTTTCCCGATGGCGTCCAGATGAACATCTTACAACCAATCGGCTTTCCTGTAACGGAGTCGCGAATGACGCCTTCAAGATTAAGGTTGGCTTGCTGTGCGGTGGCTGCCATAGCAACAACACCAAAGGCTCCTACGAGCACCAGTGCACGAACACTTGCAATCATTCCCACGTGATCATCCCTTTGCTGAGTTTAGAAACTTCGCGATCCCTTGCTTGCAGTCGTCGGTCTGACGTGCAAGTGCATTCATCACGGTTGCGTAGTGCAACCCTGCTTCGAGTGACATGCTATGTACCGACTCGAGCATCATTTTACTCATTGCCATGGCCGAGGGGCTATTTGCCGCAATGGACTTGGCAATCGACATCGTTGTAGCCTCAAGGTCGGCATCATCCACAACGTGGGAAATGAGTCCCAACCGCTGTGCTTCTTCCGCACCGATGTTCTCTGCTGTCAACACCAAGCGTCGTGCTTGCGTATCGCCGATCTTTCGCACGAGATACACCATGACGATCGCCGGTATGAACCCGATGCGCACCTCGGAATACCCGAACAGCGCTTTCTCACGTCCAGCCACGACGATATCGCATACGGTTGCGAGACCACATCCGCCGGCAATTGCCGCACCATGGACCATACCGATAACGGGCTTGGAACAGCCAACGATCGACTGGAACATGTCCTTGAGATCAGTTGAATCGGCAAGATTTTCGAGCGGTGAGTTCTGACTGATTTGCTGGAGATAGGCGAGGTCGGCACCGGCACAAAACGCCGGTCCATCCCCACGCAGGACGATGACACGCACGTCGGGATCGGCACCCATCGACGTAAACGCACGATGTAGGTCCGACACAAGCTCGGCGCTGAGCGCATTCCGCTTGTCGGCACGATTCATAACGATCGTACCAATTCCATCAGCGATGGATGTGAGAACGAGTTCCATGGTCGACAAGATACGGCGTGAGAACGATCAGCGCGTTATCACAATTGGCCACGCACGAGTGCTGAACCCGTCTGGTAAACTGAGGTGGCTCATGGTGTACACGTAATACACGCCAGCCGGTAGTCGACTCACGTTGAGTACCACAAGAATCTGTCCACCCGCAACGGTCTCGAACGTCACCTCATCCACACGACGCCCTTGTGCATCATATACTGCGAACGATGCTGGCGATGCCGTGATGCCACCTGACGGAATGTAAACGTAGTCAGTTGCGGGAACGGGGAACGGCGCACCGGCAAACACGCTATCAGATGGATCAGGCTTGTCCCATGCGTTGTTCAACAACCCCGATACTCCAGCTACTGACGTGTCCATTGCGATCACGTGACGGAACATGCGTCGATGACCAGGTGGGATGGCTTCGGTAAATCGCATCCCAACAACAGCCGCAATGTCGTTCACACCCGCATACGTAATCGGCGTTGAGCTAATGAGGAGTTGGCGCTTTCGTTCCTGTGAAAACCCGTTGTAGGTGGTTGTGTTATCCAAGCTGTTGAGGATCGGCACAGCATCCGAGGTGCTTGAATGCACCGTTAGAGCTACGATCGGACTTTGCGCCTCCGTGCTGGCAACCCAACATCCGGAAGCATCGCTCCAGGTGGAGTTCTTCGCGGGTTGCGCTCCAAGATCCCAATCATAAAACCATCCCATCGCGCAATCACGCAGCATCGTATCACTGCGATTGGTGAGCGTGGCATCAATGGTGATGATCGCAGCGGCTGTATCAAGTGCAACGTTGAGCTCGACCTCGACACCGATGCGAAGGCTATCTGGCGAATCAGCATCGGTGAGAACTGCACGGAGTGGGTATGGCGCAAGAAAGGGCTTGGTTGCGCTAAAGTGATCGTTGTGTCCGCGCATGGCGCGAGCACCATCAACCACTCGTCCGTTGGCTGTGATCATCAATGCCCCTTCGTACAACTGACCGCACCATTGACGGAAGGAGAACCCTTCACCTTGACCGCGCTCGAGATCGGTGTTTCCAATGCGCCCATGATCACCGATACTTACGCGCACATCATTGTTTGCAAGCGTCACGAATGCTGGTGCTGGAGTAACTGGCACAATGATCCGGCGCACGACCTCTTCACCACCGCTGCGCTGTCCGTTGAGTTCAAGCACGACATACGCCACATCATCCGTTGCACGCGTTACACGCAGACGAACCTGCGGCAATGAGAGGCGTTGCTGCGGTGTGAGCTGCAATCCAACTGAAACCTCAGGAGTAAGCACCTGCACAGCATCGGCGGATACACCGCCAACAGCAACAACACGCATGCGATTCAGCTGCCACTGTCCCATCACGTTGATCACCCACGGTGTAACATTCAACGTGTCACCAACGCCCCAGCGTTGCGCGCCGCCGGCAGCGGCAAGGTGCACGGTATCATAGACAACCGAGACGATCGATGTTGGTTCGGCAGTAACAGCAAGCAACGCATTCACACGCCCACGCGGAAGCAGCAATGAGTCGATCGTTGGCGGCACATAGGTCCATGGTGCTGGATCGACAGACTCTCGCACAATTGCACATGCTTCTAGTGGTGAGAGTTCGGGATGCTTCGATCGTACCAAACCAACAATAGCAGCAGCAATCGGGGCTGAACCGCTTGTGCAGCAGAATCCCATATACCCACCATCATTGCCCGTAGTCCACGTGTCGTGTCCGGGTGCCATCACATCCACCGTCGGACCATGTCCAGACATCGCAATGACGTCGTCGCGAGAATTCACAACACCCACACTCAACACACCACGATAGCTCGCAGGAAAGAATGGTGTTGGTGACGCATGATTGCCGGCGGCAGCAACTACTGCCGTGCCACGCGCAATTGTGTAGGCAATCACATCCGCGTCAATGCACGAGCGTGACTGACTTCCCCACGAACAATTGACGATATCAACATCGTTGACGGCACAATAAAGCAGCGATTCATACCCATACACGATACCACGAATATTATCGGGCATCGTACGCAACGGAAACATCCGACATTGATTCGCGATGCCTGCAATGCCAAGAGCATTATTGACCGTTGCACCCACAATTCCACCGACACCACTTCCATGACTGTCACTCGGATGCCATGTATTGCCTGGTGTTCCCATGCCGAGTTCAGCGCAGAAGTTGTAGCCACGATAGTCATCGACATAGCCGTTGTTGTCGTCGTCAACACCATTGTCGGGAATCTCACCTCGACGCACAGCGAGTGCATCAGTGAGATCCTCATGTGGCTGCATCAAGCCACTATCGCTGATCCCGATCACAACCGTATCCGATCCGTCTTCAACATCCCACGCTTCAAATACCTTGATCAGGTTGAGCATGGGCTGTCGATCGCGCTGTGGATCATTGGGCTCGCCCATAAGTTGTGCAACGCACCATGGTGCAGCACATTCGATCGGACCGCATCCTGTTTCAAGAAGCTGCACCATACGCTCGGGTGTAATCCGCACGTCGTCCCATGCCACTACATACGAACGTAGCAGACGTTCCTCGACGTCGAGCGCGTCGTTGAGCGAGGATGGACGCGGTTGGCGCTGTGTGGATGTGCTCCAACGTAGTGACTGCTCGCGCGGCAGCACAGCACGCTCGATCCGGAGTCCAAGCATGCCTAGCACAGCATCTGCATTCTGCGCTGCATCAGGCGTAAGACGCACCTTCGCACGTCCAGCAATCACAGGATCAGGTCGATGTGGCAACTCCGCCGGTAGTACAGTAAGCTGTGCGTGCAGCACCACCGACGATGCTACGAGTAGCAGACCAACGGCTACGCGTCGTGCAAGCGTTCGGACATCAGCGAACGATCTGTAGCGTTGATGTTGCGGTTGACGTGGTCGAGCGAAGCGATACGACATACACACCCGATGGAAGATTCGAAGTAGAAATCACCATGGTCGACTGATCATCTCCACGATGATACGACACCTTACGGCCTGTTGCATCGAGGATTGTTACTGCTGACAATGGTTGTGGGGACGACACAACAACGACATCGCGAGCAGGGTTTGGCTGAAGCTGAACGGCTACTTCTGAACGTTGATCCTGCACGGAGACAGCTGTCGGCAACACATCACGCATGCGCGACGCTGCTTCCGATGCCGACGCACCCAGTGTAATCACGACGGTGTACTCATACGTTGCTCCGTCTGCCATGGGACCCGTATAGCTCATACCTATCACACTGCTGAGATCGCTCTTGTTGGTTGTTTGAATCGTTGTCCCACTCGACAGCATGCGTAGTCGATCAGCAATCGACAATCCATCCGGATCGTTGATCACCGATGCGAACGGGAACGCAGCGGATTGCGCAACACCACCTGGTGTTTGCGACACAACCGCATGACAGATCGCAACGTCGAATCCTTCACGCGTGAAGATCTCGGCAGCAGCGGCCAACCCCGTCAACGCCTGTGGTATCGCCTCTGGTGCCAATCGCGCACCATTATTCACAGCGTCGCTACCAATATCCCAGTCAAGGAAGTACCCCGAACCAACATCGTTTCGAACCTGTCCCGATGTGTTGGTGAGTTTCACCTTCAGCACCACTACTGGCAACTGCGGATCAGGGAAACGCACCGTTTGCTGAACATCAATGCCAATTGGTGAAGTCGCATTCGGATCATTCATCACACCGACATTCGCCCGGGGCTCAACGAACGCCTTCGACGCTACAAAGTCAGAGCGGTATGGCTGTGTGTCTGCAAAGCCTGTGCTCGACCGTACACCACCCTCTGTGAGGAGCACACCACCTGGCGACATCAGCTGAAAGCCACGTGGCAACCAGCCAAATCCATCGCCTTGCTTTGTGTCTAATACCGAACTGTACCCTACTGCACCATCATCACCCATCGATACTGCGACAACGCCATTGCTGAAGGTTGTCATCCCAGATGGTGGCTGCAAATACCAGAATGCTCGGTCTTGCTCGCCATCAGCCTCGATATCAAGTGCAAGAATACATGGCGACTCAAGCGTGAGTTGATCCAGATACAGCGTGAACGACATCTCGCGCTGCGCACCACTGCCAATAGGTCCAAGCTGGACGCTTTCGGTTGGGATACGAACACTCCAACCCATTGCATCGCTTACACGCAGACGTGCTGTGCCAGCCGTAATCGCACGTAGGTCATTTGCTACCGTCACTACCATCTGCACAGTATCCCCTGAGCGATACCGAGTTGTCACGCGTGACGTATTCGGATCGATGATGCGAACTGAGGCAATACGGCATGCGATCAAACTCATGGGGTCGGTCGTGAGCGCACGCTGCATATTCACCCGGCCCGGCAGGAAGTCGGCCACGTTGCTGTTCTTCGATGAGATATCGTCCGATGTGCGGCGCAGAACGCCAATCACTTGATCTGTTGTGAGCGCCGGGTACTTGCCACGCACGAGAGCTGCAACGCCCGCTGCAATTGGCGATGCGAAGGATGTTCCCTCGACGCTAAAGTTTGTGTAACCACCTCCAGCTTCGGTCGTGTATGCCTGCGAACCTGGCGCCATCACCTGGGCATTCCCGCCCAGACCCGATGATGCCTGCACGAAATCGTCGGCATCCGTCTCACCAACACCAAGCACACCAGTATAGCCGGAAGGATAATTCAAGAAGCGCCAACCATCTCCACTTCCACCTGTTCCATGATTGCCGCCTGAAGCAACAACCAGCACATTATTCGCACGACAATAGTCGATCACAGATTGATCGATTGCTGAATACGGCTTTACGATTCCCCAGCTAGTGTTCACCACACTGAATTTGCGTTGGGCTGCGTAGATCAGCGACTGGTATCCGAAGATGATCGAGGAAGATCCGTTACGCGATACCTTCATCGGGAAGATGCGCGAGCGATTTCCTACGCCTGTGATGCCAACGCCATTATTCGCAGTAGCACCGGCAAGCCCAGATACCTTCGTTCCGTGTCCGTCGGCAGCATTATTCGCTGTCTCACCAGGCAGCGTACCATCGGTGGCGCTTGCGAAGTTGTAGCCAAGAGCATCATCGACGTAGCCATTGCCGTCGTCATCGACCTCGTTACCCGGAATCTCTTGCCAGTTGCGGGCGATGTTGCCGCGCAGATCTTCGTGGTTTTGGCTCACGCCGTTATCGGAAATGCCAATCACGACCGATGTATCGCCGCTGAATGCTTCCCATCCGGCAAGTGCCGATATCGTCGCCAAGTAGCGCTGTTCCGATTGCATCGGATCATTTGGTGCAACACGACGCATTGCCTGCTGCTGCATCACATACCAAGGCTCGGCAATCTCGACATGTGCGCGTGCCTTCGTCGAGAGTTCACGAACAGCATCAAGCGGAGCAACACCGTTGAGCTGCACGACAAATGTGCGTGTGAGTTGCTCCTCACTCATCCACAGGAGCTTCGCTGTAGTGGCGAGTGGACGTGAAGCACGGGGCTGTGATGATGACGAAAAGTAGACCGAACGCTTGGCATCGAGAAGTGGCTCGACGATCGTGTACTGTGATGGTAGAAGTTGCTGCGCTTCCTCGAGCGAGCGCACCGCGTGCATCCGCACGTAGATGTGCGAGGCACGAACATCGAATGTAGCCGTACCGATACGCACCGAGGTCACATCATCGGAGGCGTGCACGCCCCCTACTATGAGGAGCATCGTGCATAGAAGGTGGACAATTCGAGGGGTGAAGTGTTTGCCCATGGCAGAGGGTTTTCGCAGTTTGAGGTTTCGGATTACACAAGACTATGTCAGAAGAACAACGTTACATCGTTACAGCTCGAAAATGGCGACCTCTTCGGTTTTCCGATGTGGTTGGTCAGGAGCATATTACGACGACGCTGAAGAATGCCATTGGGAAGGGGCGAATCCATCATGCGTATGTGTTTACTGGGCCGCGTGGTGTGGGGAAGACCACGTGCGCACGCATTTTAGCTCGAGCGCTAAACTGCACCAACAGCACAGACCATGAGCCATGCAATCAATGTCCCTCGTGCACAGATATGCTCGAGGGACGTAGCGTGGACATCATCGAGATCGACGGTGCGTCGAACAACTCGGTGGACGATGTACGCAAGCTTCGCGATAACGCCAAGTACGCCCCGATGTCGGGTCGGTACAAGATGTACATCATCGACGAAGTACACATGCTCTCGACAGCCGCATTCAATGCGCTGTTGAAGACGCTTGAGGAGCCGCCACCGCACCTGATCTTCGTGTTTGCGACGACTGAAATCCACAAGGTTCCGGCAACGATCCTGAGTCGCTGTCAGCGGTTTGATTTCCGCCGCATGGAGATCGAAACGATCACATCGCATCTGCGGCACATCGCAACGGCTGAAAAGATTTCCATCGACGACGCATCACTGGTAGCCATCGCGAAGAAGGCCGACGGATCGATGCGCGACTCGCAGTCGATTTTCGACCAAGTGGTGTCGTTCTGCGGAACGTCGATCACCATCAGCGACGTCAGCGCTGCACTGCATCTCATTGACGTTGACTTCTTCTTCGCCTTGAGCACGGCAGCACGAACACACGACATCCCAAAGATGTTTACGCTTGCTCGACAAGTGATCGATCGCGGATACGACTTACAAGAGTGCTTGATTGGATTGCTTGAGCACTTCCGCAACATTCTTACCGTGATCACCACACAAGGGACTGATCTCATCGAGGCATCAGGCGAGCATCTTACTCGCTATCGCGACGAAGCTACGCTCTTCACGAAGGAAGACGCATTGCGAATCATGACGTTGCTGTCGCAGGGCGAGGCCGTGTTGCGACAGAATCCACCACAGCCACGCGTGCGCTTTGAGTTTACACTCGTGCAAGTGGCAGCCATGGATTCATCCGTTGATCTTGGGAAGGTCCTTGCCATGGTGAGCGCAGCGCCAGCGCAGCAGCGCGGTGCGTCGCCTTCAACACAGATTCCATCGACATCATCACAGCGCATTGTGGGTGGGGTAGCAGCGATTCCGCAGCCGATTCGCGTGGGAAATCCCGTTATCGTCCGTGCACAGAAGAATCCTGTCAGCTCTCTTACGTCGGGTAATCTTGCACGCCGTTGGAACGAGGTACTCGAATCGCTCCCTGAACATCTCGTGTTTGTGAAGGCTTCGGTGAAACAGCAAATGCTCACCATCGACTTCACAGACGTAGGCCTTGTCCTACGTCCCCACGCCGAGATCATTCATCACCGCCTTGTCGATAAGATCGCGGCGCTGAAGACGCACCTCGCGGAGATGTACAATGCGCCGGTGGGCGTGCAACTCATAGCGCCTCGCGCAACTGAGCGAACAGCGCCAGCGCAGGCAAACGATGCAACTCCCGCGGTTGAAGCAGCGTTTACGTCTGCGCAGTCAGAAGATCTGCTGCCAATCGAGCATACGCTGATTGACTTGTTCAAGGCACGTAGGGCAACAGCGCCCGGGAAGTAACATTATGGCACTCGCAGAAGGAACGAAGGCACCCGTGGTTTCAGGGGTGACGAACGGAAACGGTACGTTCTCAACGAAGGAATGCAAGGGAGCATGGACCGTTCT
>Ga0222713_10003299_pt1 | contig 16811 bp, 8 predicted proteins | sample C33_649DmetaG_FD_165061 | JGI IMG/M metagenome (GOLD analysis project Ga0222713, IMG submission 165061) | Estuarine water microbial communities from San Francisco Bay, California, United States - C33_649D | ecosystem: Environmental > Aquatic > Marine > Unclassified | place: USA: California...
CGCTGACAAGTCTAATGCATTCCATCCTGCTGATTATGGTCGATTCCTGCTGATTATGGACCGTATTGATCAGTATATTTCCTCTTACCTGCAAAGCACTCTTCCGCTTGATTTCCCCAAGTCTAGCGATTATGAGAAAGCTTCTTGGCACAAATAAAAGCTTTTCTTTAGAAAAGCGATACAGTATGGAGTTCGTAATATGAAAGTGTTTTCAATGGGGTATATTTTAAGCACTACGGCTTACCACATGAAGCGTTCCATTGATATTAGTATAGCTAATTCTTTGAAAGCTTCTAAAGAAAGCCCTGAGAGATCAGAGGAAATTCTACAAACGTTGAATACCCTTCAGGATATGAAGACGATGGTAGAGTCTTATGAAAAGGAAAATCATGCGCTTTTTTCTAGGAGAACACAAGAATGAGAGAGTTTTTGGGTAATGGTCGTATCTTCGACTTGCCTTTTATGGGTGGGAATGTAAAGGCTTCTAAGCTCACCGTTGGGCAGGTTGAGAGCGTTAAGGAGATTGCCAAGGGTATCGCTGATGGCCAAACAAACGAGCTTGATTCTGTTCGGTTCATCATTCGTGCTTCCGTAGAGGGTGCCTCGGACCTGTCAGATGAGGAACTTGACTCTTTTGCCTTGGAAGAAATCACCAATCTTGCTGAGAAGATTATTGAAATCAGTGGGTTGGGCCAAGACAAGAAGGGAAAAGCACCTACTGCCAACTCCAAGACGACGAAATAGCGTATTATGAGTTGGCTTGGCATCTAAAAATGCCTGTCTACCAGCTATTGAGTGAAATGCCTTATACGGAGTTTGTTAAGTGGATGCAATTTACGGCTGAAAGACCTCCTGGCTGGAGGGCTGATAACAGAGCTGCTGCAATTGTTATCTCTAACGGAGCCAAGATTAAGCCGGAAATGCTATTCCCGAGTTTAGCGGCGGTAAATAGAGCTGCTGAGAAACGTAGGGACAAGGAGGAAGACAAGATGTCCTCTTCCTCGTTCCTGAACTCTAAGATGTTTAAAGGCTTGAAGCATAGCTGGCTATCATGAGGAGGATCCTATGCCCTACTCCATTAATCTCAAAGGTTTATCTAAGAAGGATATAGAGAAAGCGCTTGTTTCAGAAGGTAACTCAGAGATAAGGAGAAGGGCATTACAACTCTACGGGCATCTAAAGGTGGTAACACCTGTTGATACAGGGAGGGCAAGGAATAGCTGGAATTTAAGCTATTCCCGAGGTCAATATAAGGACGTAAGGAAAGACGCTACAACGATTCAAACGGTTCTTCTCGCACAGCCTAGCTCTAGCACGCCGCTAATTCTATTTCTTTCTAACGGTGTGCCTTACATTGATAGGCTAAATAATGGCAGCTCTAAACAAGCGAGAGCAGGATTTATTCAACAGGCTGCCAGACAATATTTTGATGACGTCGTCCTTTGACATGCGTCTTGCCTGGAAGCCTTAACGGCTTCTGGGCATTTTTTTTATAGGGATCAGATCATGGCGATAGAGTTAGAAATCAAAGGCAATTCCAGTAAGGCGAGAGCCGATCTAGCTCGCCTTAACAAATCGCTGGTTGAGGTTGAGAGCAATACCAGCAAAATTAGCAAATCTTTTAGTCGCCTTAACACTACATTGCTCTCCATTGCTGGCTCTGTTGGGTTGGGTGTATTAGCTACACAAGCTGTTGGCGTGGCTTCTAATTTTGAGCGGATGTCAGCGCAGCTCGATACAGTGTTGGGCTCTGCGAAGGCTACAGCAACCGCTTTCAAAGAAATAAATAGAATAGTAGCAGAAACACCCTTTGATGTTGGAACGCTAGTTGACGCGTACGCTAGGCTGTCTTCTGCTGAAATAGCGGACGTTCCAGGAAGACTTCAGAATATCGCTGACTTGACAGCTGCTATCGGTGGTAGTAGCTACGACCTGGAGCGTATTTCTGCCCTCTTTACTAAGGTTGCTAGTGAAGGTAAGCTTACAGGCGAGACAATAGGCCAGTTGGTTGACAATAGAATACCTCTGAACGTCTTCGCTAGGGCGATAGGAGACGTTATAGGTGAAGTCGGCCTGAGTGTCTCTAGGCTTAGAGAATTAACTACAGCCAGTAAGATTAGCTCTGAGGATGTAATAGGGGCGCTAAAGCTTTTGGGTGAGGGTAGGTACGCTGGCGCTGCCGCTCGGCAGGTTGATACGATAGCCGGTGCCTTCTCCAACCTTAAGGACGCTTTAACAACGTTTGCTGATAACGCAATAAGGGTTAGTGGAGCTAACTCCGTCATAGTAAACTCCACTAAGAAGCTAACTGCTGTTGTATTAGGTGCCTCAGAGAATATCGCCAATCAAGTTAGTATGGCGATGATTAAGACGAAGCTTGCTTTCTCAAGCTTTGAAACGCGTGTTAGAACATTTCGTAAAATTCTCGCTGAAGGAGACCCGCAGGAATTAGTAAAGTTCTACTTCAGTGAAGGTCCGTTTAACTCACTAGCTGAACGTGTCAAAAAGCTTTGGAATAAGCTCAGGCATGAGCTCGATCTTAATTTCTCATTGTTTGGTGTGGAAATTAACGTCAATTACATGCTACAGGTTATTGAGCATTTTGCCGAAGAGGGTATCCTTGCTGTCAAGCGAATGAGAGCCAGTATTGGTGAGAGTATTGATGGTGCTAAAGCAAAATGGGATTCCTTAGTCCCAGATAACGCTATCATTGCACGTCTAGACGGCTTTATCAAACGCTTTAACGTTGCGATGGAGGACTTGGTTCAGAAGACGCCCTCCCTCCCCGAATGGATCACACAGTATCTTCCTCAGTCTGAGAGAGGGACAGGTACGGCTTTCGTATTAGGAATAAAGCCTAAGGTCGAGAAGCTCCTAGAGCTTGCTCCTCTCGTTGATGCTGCTACTCCTTTAAGTAATGCTGCATCACTCCTCAGGGATTCTGCAGCTGATTTATCAGCCGCTTTGCTCCGAACTAGAGATGTAATGGCGGCTAGAAGGCTCGCTCAGGGAAATGATGTATACACGATAATAGAGTCTGCTATTCCTCCGGAAATTCAATCTTTCTTTATGACAGATTGGTCTTCTTTATTTGGGGTTGTGGCGGATTCTTTTAAGGGTTTCTTCACCAGAACTGCTCCTGATGCTGCTGCTGCCGCTCCCAAACTACAAAAGCAAAGGCCGGTTGGTCTCTTTCCAAACTTTCCTCAAACGGACTTTCCCTTTTATTCAGGCTTCAGGCCGGGAGTTATCGAACCTCTTGAAGAGAGAGGAGTTGGGGCGACACTTAAGAAGCTGTATGATATGCTCCGACCGCAGTATAGTGCTGCGGACGATATCCTTACAGGAAGTAACATTGAGAGTAGGTTAAACCTCGCTGATGAAGCTCGAACTTACTTCACAGCGGAAGCAGTAGGAAGATCCTCGACAGCCCCCTCCCTAATGGAGTTGGCTAAACAAGTTGCTGCTATGGCTCAAGCAGCCGCCAATCTAGAAGGACCACCCGCTCCTGTACCTACTGTCGTTACATCGTTCTCAGATACGCAAGTTGATACATTAGCAGCATTATTCGTAAAGGGCATTAATCCTCTTATAGATTTGGCCCAGCCCGGAAACCCTGAGCTGGTAAAAAAGATTGTTGAGAGAGTGACGACATCAAACCGTGAGTTTGAGGTTGATCGTAGCTTTGTAGAAGAGCTAGCTAGTATTGTTCCAGAGCAAACACGCGACAATCCCCTGTTAAGAAACCTAGTAGCTAAAACAGACGATGGACTAACCAGGCTTACTATCCAATTAGCAAAGGGCCAGCAAGCCACTATAGACGAACTCAAGAAGCCTGCCAGTCCCGGCTATCAGGCTGCCTTGCGACGGATTATACCGACGGGTATACCAGCTCTTGATGAGCCTTCTCCTAGGCTACAGGAAGCTCCAACAACCCTGAGAGGGATGGTGGAAGAGGCTTTTGATCCTCGGAAGTGGACATGGGCTGGAATAATTAGCGATCAGATTGAAAAAGAAGTAGAAAAGGGTGTAGAGCAGAGTGCTTTCGGAGATGTTGTTGCTGAAGAGCTTGAAGCAGTAAAGGAAGCTATTACACCTCCTCCTGGAGCTGTTGGGTTCTGGCAAGCCTTCGCTGATCAGTACCGAGAGATGGAAAGCAGTTTGTTGGGGGCGAAGATTTTTACGCCTTCTTTCTGGAAAGGTGTATTTGACAAGATCATTCCTGATGGGTTGGAGAAGATTGGCTCTCCTCCAAAAGGTTTACTTGAACCCACTAAGACGGTGGTTGAGAAGGAGCCAGGCTTCCTTGAGGCGTTAGGACTGGGCGACATTGTAAAGAAAGTAGGGAGTGCTTTAACATTTTTAGTAGATGTAATAGGTGATTTCCTCTCGAATTTAATCCAGTTTAGCTCGGATTCTCTTGTTCTGCTTTCAGACATGAGACTCCCTGACATAAGAGGAGCTATAGAGGGCTTCTTTGACTTCAGTGATATAAAGAATCCGCTAGATAGCTTCTCGGTCGCTAATCTTAAGGATTTCTTAGACACCACAGCACTTCTTCAGACTGTCATAGGACTCGTAACTGGCACCCTACCCATTCTCCTACTAGGTCTGACTAGGACAGTAATACAGTTTATTCAGGGTGGTGGGGCGTTATTTAAGAGATCAAAGGAAGAGTTTGAAGTAAGTTTGGGAGAAGCGTTTGGTAGTTTTGCTACGGATACGCTGAATTGGAGAAAGGAGAGGGGTGGCCTTGTCCCCAGTGACATTCCTAGCGGTGCTGTTAACCCTTTAATATCAGGTGAGAGAGGACAAAAGTTTTTCCAAGACTCTGTCAGAGTACTGTCTGACCGAATCTCTCGTGCATTAGAACTTGATACGGAGCAGAATGAACGATTTTCACGATTAATAGTAGAAAACCTCCGACTTACAATCCCTAAGGGAGAGGGTCGTACAGACGAGAGGGATAAAATACTTAATAATTTCGGTAATCTGCTTAAGGATGACTTGCTAGGTCTTGCTGCACAAGCTAAGTTTGGCTTTTCTCCTAAGTTCTCTGCTTTGCAGAGGGCGGAGTCTTTGATAGAGTCTAGACCGCGAGTGGCGGAGGATATTGATAAGGTTTCCGATCGGGTGACGGGGAATCTTACGAGAGCTTTAAAAGTTAGTAAGGTTTCTCTAGAAGAACGTGGAGTAGTAAAGGAGGATAGTCCTCTTTCTGATTCTCTAGTCCCTTTCTTCTCTGGTATTGAGAGTTCTCTTCTGAGTCAACAGGATAAATCAAAGGCGTTGTTTGCCTCTATTATTGCTTCCAACTTTGAAAGAGATGTATCATTCTCTAGAAAGTTAATTGGAGCAATTACAGAGATTGCGTTAGTTTATAACCCTAAAGAAACATTAAAGGTTCTGACAGCAGAGCCAGACGTTTCTTGGGGAGAGCGGGTTGTGGACATTGTCACACTAGCCTTCGACACCATAATAATTCTCACTAAAGAGTTTTTTGACGGGATGAAGATTGCGTTGCTTGCCCTTATAGGCACAGCACCTCTCTCTTTGGTTGTAGGTGGGTTGACAAGACTGAAAGACTCCCTCGAAGAGAAACAACTAAAAGCTTTCACAGACATACAGAGTAAAGTAAAGACGAAAGTAGCTGTAGCTAAGGTTAACAATCCCGCCTTGGATATAAAGCCAGGAACGGCTGTAAGATTAGAGAAAGAGGTTTTGAAGTTAAAAGAGCGTGATCTTGCTCTCAAGTCTCGTCTTAGGGCGGAGACGTCAAAGACTCCTGAAGGTATCGAAAGACGGTTAAGAGCAGTGCAGATCAGGATAGACAGAAATCTGAAATCTGTTACTGGTGCGCAGAGAGTTCCCGCATTGCAAGAGTTGCAAGACGAGCTCGTTAAGGCATTAAGAAAGGCGCAAATTTCTGCACCCGAAACTAATGCCAAAGTAGCTGCTATCAGGGGTGAACAGTCGTCCCTTCAAACCATCCTCTCTATTAGAACAAAAGAAGCGCAGGCAGCGAGGCTCGCTACAGATGCGCTAGAGAAGTTAGAGAAGGATATCCTCAGATCTGCCAATAGGGGTCCGTTCCCCACCTTCGTCAGATCCTTATATACGGCTTTTGATGATCTGTTCTTAGCTCCAACTAAAGCCGCCTTCACCACTTTATTTCCTGATAAAGCTCGACAGATTGGGGCGAGGGTGAGTGAACAGGTAATTAGTCTGGGACAAAAGGTACCCCAAGTTCGCCCTTTCTTGGGCAATGCTACGATTGACATTATCGAGCAAAGAATCAAGGATAGCTTGGGAGCGGTTAAGGAGAAGTCACCTGGCGCTCTTAGCAAGGTAGGAACGACATTATCAGGAGCGGCCAAAAATAATATATACGAACCCCTAAAGAATCTTATTAACAAGTTAGGTACTGCTAGTATAGCGAGGTTCACTGCTGGAGGAACGGGCGCTGTTCCTTTGGCCTACAGAGCATCGAAGACATTGGCGGGCGCTACTGCACGTTTAATAGCATCTCCTTATGCTGGAGCTGGAGCAAAAGTGGCTGGAGCTGGAGCAGGCTTAATTCGTGTGACAGAGAAATTCGCTCCAGGAGTATCGGCGTTCTTTTCTACGGCATTGACGTCTGCTTTCAAGACTGTTTCGACGAATATACCGGCATTGTTAGGCAGTGGTTTTGCTCTGTTAGGCAAAGTCTTGCCCAAAACGCTGTTTGGTAATATTGCCTTTACACTTGCTGCTACCTTTGGTGGGCTTTTTAACAAGTTCGCTTCCTCTGATATTGGGGAAAGAGTAGCAAAACTAATAGGAAAAGGCCTCATCGTAATCCCTGTTTTGATAGTTGGTAGCATGGTTGCAGCTATCCCCGGTATACTCAAGGCTCTAATGGGGGTTGGCAAGTTTATAATTAACCTGTTTACAGGCATGATCGAGCTTATAGTTGACCTGATAAGGATTGTATTTAGCAAAGATTTTATGATGGTATTGTTTAATCTTGTCTCTAACTTCATAGGTTCCCTTATAGATCTCTTACTAACTATACCATCCCTCATATCTGAGGGTTTCGTTAAGGTTTTTAAGAAGATTGGAAGTGCATTTACAGAGGACCGAGTGTCCTCCGTCCCTGGTAATAAGGATGGTGGGTACATTACTGGTCCCGGAACAGGAACTAGTGATAGCATCCTCCGTTATTTGTCAAACGGTGAATATGTAATAAATGCCGAGTCTACGAAGAAACACAGACCTCTACTAGAGGCTATAAATAGCGGTAATTCTCCTCTATTGCCCGCTGATGAGGATGAAGACGAGAAGGTATTAGCAAGAGTCAGCAACGGTGAGTTTATCGTTTCAGCTCGTAATGCTGAAAAGAATAAGGAGCTTTTAGACAAAATTAATGCTCCTGCTTTTAGAGATGGAGGGATAGTTGGGTACGATACAGGCGGGGAAGTTGTTACGAGAGTTAGTTCCGATGATAAGAATATAACAATCGGTGTTGATATCAATGAAGGAGAAGTTAAGAAGTCAAACTCTTACCTGGAAAAGATATGGATTGGTATTAAAGACGTTGTAGCTGCGGCACAGGAGCAAGACTACAACCTTAATAGTTACTTGATCAATCCACAAAAGCCTGTTCCAGTAACACAGCCTGTCGAAGAAAGATCCGATGAAGAAATAAAGGCAGAGTTGGCGGAGAGGATTAAGGTTGCCACTGGTCTTACAGAAATCGCAGGATATCTTGATCAGGCTAAAGCGAAGTGGAAAGCTCTAGTTGAGAACTTCGGTGGAGGAGACAAAGCGGTAACACAACCGATTATCAGGACAGAAAATGATCCTTCCCTGTTGGCGTTCATAGAGGAAATTAATAAGACGCTGAAGGAAGAACGTAAGATTGTATTTGGACCTATCCCTCTCAGTGAGGAGCTTCAAGGACAGCTTGAAGGCTTCAAGGAGTTGGCGTTGGATGCCCAAGATGCCTTAGCTGCTGATCCTGAAAATGCATCGGCTAAGTCTGCTTTGGCGGATGCTGTAAATCAGATCAGAAGATTGAGTCTGTTGACATTTGATAGAGAAGAGGCAAATAGGAGAGCAGTAGCAGCAGGCTTGTCTAGAGCAGAACAGAAAGCGTTAGAGAGAGAAAGAGACAAGGTTCTGAGAGATGAGGAAACGCTTCATGAGCAGAGGCTAGCAGCCGCTCAACAGCTTTCCGCATCGGTTGATGATTCCCAGATAGAGATTCAAAAGTATCAAACGACTCTTAATGAGCTAAACAACCTTTATAAGTTAGGATACATCGATGGTGAAAGGTATGTAGAAATTCTAAAGACAATTGATAAGCAGCTGTCAGATACGCTGAACTCTTGGAGAGTAAAGCTGGAGGAAATAGGAAGGAGTGGAGCTGAGTCAATTGCAGGCTCATTTCAGTCTGGTATCGAGCGTTGGATTGGTGGAGGTGCCTTCGACTATAAAACGATCCTTGCAAGCGTTAAAGAGAATATTGATAGTGGGATAGCCGCAGGTATCGCTGAAGCTATTTTCGGTGAAAGTGGGCTCAATATCACAGAGAAATTAGGAGATTGGTTAGGCAAAGGCACTCAAGGTGCTTTCCAAGCCACAAGAGTGCTCACAGGACAAGGAGTTAAAGAAGAAGAGTCAATCGCTAGGTACTTTAATCAGGGAGAGATAGGAGACTTTGGCAATCAGTTTGATTTCAACGATATTTTCAGCTTCGACTCGCCGGGAGACAGCAAATTCAACTTCGCTGAGCCATCTCCGAGTTTGGGTTTGGGACGTCTCCCTTCCTCAGAAGAAGAGGAAGCACAGCTACTCAACCTTCCACTTCCAGAGACCTCAGATCAACTATTCAACTGGGGAACAACTCTAGGGTCGGATATTGATTCAGCTATTGGTAGCGTCACATACGGCATTGGTACTAGCCTGGAAGCGCAATCTGAGCTTCTCCAGCCGACAATTAGCAGCGTATTCGCTAACATCGGTGGTTGGATGAAGAATGCCTTTACTACCATTCTTGGGTTGTTCACTGGTGATGGTGGTAGTGGTGTTTCTAAGGAGAAGAAGTTTCTGGCAGGTGCTATCCAGATAGGGGCGAGCGCTTTCTCTAGCTATGCTGGTGGTGGTTTTGGCGGTGGCGGAAAAGGAGGTATTGCTTTCGATGCTAGTAAGATCGATTTTGATTACACTCAGATGTTTGCTGATGGCGGGACAGTCAAGGGTATGAATGGCCAACCAACGCCAATTATAGCCCATGCTGGAGAAGTTGTCTTGAATAAGGCGCAACAGCACGACGTTGCAAACAAGATGAGTGGAGCGGCGGATGGTTCTACATCCATTAATCACAATAATTTCAACTTCTCAGGTGTTCCTGATCCTTTATTTGTTAAGCAAATAGAAAATATTATTGCAAAGTCAGGAGGACTAACGGAGAGAGCTTCTAAGAGCTATCAAACATCTAAGCAGGGGTTGAATAGGAGACGAGTTACATGAGCGCGTTATTTGATTACATGATTGGTCTGAAGATGGGCATAGTGGATGGTCGCATCCACGGTAAGTCAGCAGGTGGTATTGTGAGGACGGAGGGGCTAAGCCCTTCCTACTTCACTTTCGACCTAGACATGCCCACGATGTATGAAGACAAGTACAGAAAGGTAAGAGCAGAGCTGTTACAGTTTCATGCTTACGCTAGTAGGATAATCACCACCATCCCTCATGGACACGCCAAGCCCTTCGGGGCTTGGTCTAGAGGAGGGGCCATAACTGTCAGCGCTGTTACTGGCGTCTTTGTAACATTGAGTGGCTTCACCCCATCTGTAACAACACAAGTGGCATCAGGAGATTTGATACAGTTTAGGGGTGACTCTAAGGTTTATCAAGTTGTGAGAGATGCCAACTCTGATGGCAGTGGAAATGTTATCGTCGAGTTAAGTAGCATTATGGTGAGGGAGCCCAATGTATCCTTCAGTATTAGATGGGGAGAAGATGTTAAGTTTCAGCTTTTCCTAGAGAGGCAGCCTGTAGCAGTTTCTATTCCTGGAAGGAGTGGAAAGCCTTTGTATTCCTTTAGTGAGGCAATATTGCTCACAGAAGGATTGAGGCCTTATGACTTACAACCAGGGGAAGATATTTTATTCTTTGAGGATTGGTCAAATGCTTGATATTGGAGAACAGAACAGGATATATTCATCAGGTGTCTATGGCACTGTAACAACCATAATGTTTGCAAAGGTTGTACTGAAAGAGGGGGTGAAAGAGCATAGAATTTGTACTCATGTATCCCCCATCCTAACCTCCATTGGAGGGGAACCAACGTCGGAATATTATGCGGCTGGCATTATGTTAGGGATTGATAAGTTCTCTGATGAAAAAGAGGCTGTTCAAGGTGACTTAAGCTTAAAGCTTACAGGTCTTGACCCTACGATCATGGGTGTTTTAACAGACCAAGATTTTGTAGGATGTAGGGTTACAATAGCTCAAGGCTACCTCAACTCAATAACAAAGGCTGGTTTGGCTGATCTACCCTTCATCAGGTGGGTGGGTGTAGGAGCCAGCTATTCCTTTGATATTTCAAACTTTCAAGGAACTAACATAGCCACTATAGAAATATCTTGTAAAAGCTTGTTGCAAGTTCTTTCTGAACGTAAAGCTGGAAGGTATACTAGTGATTCTAGCTTTAGATACTGGAATAACGGAGACAGATCCATGGCCTTTGTAGCTTCGTTGTCTTCTTGGGCTCCTGAATTTGGCAAAGAAGTTGCCTATAGGGGTTCATAAGATGGTTACTTTCGAGTTGGGTAGGGTTGACGAAGTTATGAGTTCTTGCAGAGAGATGTTCGAGGAACACGCATCGAGTGCGGGTATTAACAATCTAAGCGTTAACGAAGAGGTCTACGCTTCATTAGAGAGAGCCGGTGTCCTAGACTTATTTGTGGCGATGGATGGTGATGATATTATCGGCTATATGCCGGTTGTTAGGTCACCTCATCATCGGCAAGGCAACCTTGCTCTCTCTGTGGATTGTATCTTTCTAATGAAGAAGTACAGAGGCTCAAATATTGCTTATAGATTTATTAAATTTGCTGTTAATCATTATCAAAATCTCTCTAATGCAATATTGAGCTTTCCTATACAAGAGACGCATAGGAGACTTTTAGAAAGATTAGGCTTCGAAGAAGAAGCAATAATGTTTCGTAAATTCATAAAATGAGGAGAGGGGATAATGTCAAGTGCAGTGCCCTTTATAATTGTTACGGTTGTCAATTTGGTAGCTTCCTATGCTATTGGGGAGCTATTAGCTCCTGACAGTCCTGACGGTCCTCCTCCAAGGAGGATACCTGGGGTCAATAGAGACCCCGGTGTTAAACAAAGAATACCAACAGACCCCGCTAATAAGATTCCTGTAATATATGGGAATGGAAAGGTTGCAGGAAGTATTACCTTTGGTGATATAACCACCGACAGCCAAACGCTGGGTATGCTGGTAACATTATGTGAAGGACCAATAGAAGCCTTCGATACAATACTCTGGGAGGATTATGAACTAACACTAGATGCTGACGGGAAAGTAACGGATGCTAGAAGTCGGCTAGATGGTACAGTACTAGAGAAACTCATAGGCAATGTTAGGATTATAACTTATAAGAATGGCGGCTTCTCTCAAGCGATGGCCGACTTCCAAGAAGATAACTTCCAGTTAGGAGAAAGGAAGGAGGTAGTGGATGGTGTTATAAAACATCGAAGCTATCTGACAGATATCTCCGCAGAGTATTCAACTCCCGGCTACACAGAGCTTAACACTAAGAAGGAACGTTATAGTGGCGCTAGGTTGCATAGTTGGGTCAAGGGGTGTGGTATTATCCTTGATGTACCAGAGAGTCAGAAAGGGAGTTGGCAGACAGTAGTAAATGACGTTACTGGAGAAGAAACGTATGAGTGGGTTACCTACAAAACCTCCTGGGGAGATGATATCACTGGTGCCCTATTAAGATGGGATGGTATTGATTCTAAGTTTGATTCTAGTGATCACGATCATCAAATGCGTCACCCCATAGAGCGATACACTAACGACTCTTTTGAGGAGGATGACTTCGGGAATAAAACAATCTTCATTAATGCTTATGAGTATAAGCCTGGAGATTCTGTCGTTATTGTATACGATTGGTGGAAGTATAGTGGTGGGGTGATAACAGAGCCGGAGGAATCCTTTGTTTACGCCCATCTAGTATGCACTCAACAACATTATTGTCCTAGGGATATAAGAAACCAATTCTCAGCCACTACAGGCATTATGGATTGGGTTAAGGCTGATATTGGGACACATTGGCAGCTAGTATCCCAAGGAGACATCACTTATGGAGGACATTCGTCTCCTGATGACAAAAACTTCTATCGTCTGGTAAGTCTGCCACCTGATACTCTCCCTAACATATGGCCCAATGATGGCAAGCACGTAATGCCTGGACTGGCCTATGCCTTCGTAGAGGTTAAGTATGGTAAGGAGGTAGGTCTCACAAGTATCCCCACCAATCTCTCCTTTGTAATAAAGGGTAAGAAGGTTTGTGCTCTTCTGCCTATTTCAACGTTTCCCGCTAGATATGCAGCATTTAAAGCTGATAGAGATGGATTGGGTGTGTTCTCTACTAGCCCAGCAGAGTGCTTACTCGATTATTTGCTGGATGGTGTATATGGCTGTGGTGGTGTTCTTAAGATTGATGACATCGATCTCCCTTCTTTTGAAGTGTTATTTAATTTCTGTAATGAACAAGTGGAAGTGGAGATTGATGGTGTAACGGCCTTCAAGAAACGCTTCGAGTGTAATGGAGTGGTTGACACGAATGATGACAGGGACACTATTATCTCTGACTTCTTAGAGAGTTGTGGTGCCTACCTCAAATATAACTTCGGTAAGTTCTCTGTAATCCTTAAAGCTAGAAGGATATCTGTAGCTACAATTCCCGTATCCCACATGCACGATAACTTCTCTAGACGCAATAGAGGACATGAGTCTAAACTGAATAAAGTTGTAGCCAAGTTTCAGAATTTGCAAGACCAACTAGAAGAAGATCAGGTTGTAGCAGAGGTTCCCTTAGAAGAGAGAGGACACTTTGAGCCAGAATTAGTAGAAGAGATCCCTTTAATGTTTGTGGCAAACGAATGGGAAGCTCAGTCTATTGCTGACAAGCATTTGGCCTTAAGAAGGAATCCTGACCATATTGTATTCACCTTAGATGCTTCTTATGTTGAACTGGAGGCAGGCGACGTTGTTACAGTTGATTTTGAGCTGGCAGGGATATCGGAGATCAAATATGAAATCCTCTCAATAGAAGAGAGTAGGGATGGAGAGCAAATAACGAAGCTTGCAATAGAAGCTAGAGCTTACTCCGAAGACGCTGTATTTGAGTCGGTGTACTTCTATGGAAGACCTCCTTCTGACAAGTATAGACCCTTTAGGGGCGATATTCCCTCTGCGATATCTGCGTTCTCTGCCGCTGTAAGCGACAATATTACGTTATTTTGGTCTGTAGCGAATCAGTATCCGGGTCAAACTATAGAAATCTGGCGTTCTAAGATTAATAATAGGCTGACAGCCGATAAGATAACTGAAGGTATCGCCGACTATAGACAGAGCTACATTGACATAGGAAAGCTCTTAGAAGGCTACATTTACTATTATTGGTGTAGGGCAGTTAATGCTTACGGGTTCTTTGGCCCTTGGAGTTCGGGAATAAATGAAGGCATAAGTGTAGTAGCTCCCTCTACCATTGTTATAACAGTAGATGGGCAGTGTATTAGCTGGCCAGAAGATCTAGATAAGCATAAGGTAGTTAACATTTTTAAGAGTACTGGTGCTGGTCAGTTACAGCCTGCGAAGTATCCAAAGGTTAGGGCTACAGTTTATGAGTCTCCTGTTAATAACGTTATCTACAAAGCTCCTATCAACTACATAAGTCCTAATAATGTAGATAGCTGCATTCTTTATTATCATACTCACGACGAACCTTTGATTGATCATGGGTCGGGTTGGAGAGTACGGGATAAAATAACAGGTGATTGGATAACGTTTGGGCGTGAGGCAAAGATAAGGGACTACTTTAAAGGGAAGATGGTAAGTAATACCACCTTCAAACTTCCAGGGTTAGTACAATACCCTCAAGGAGCTTTTGTACTGTTTGGAAGTTTCGATGGCACTCCCTCGTTTAGTAGAAACTATGTTGACTTCGGCCCTGATCATCGCTTGGAAATAGCAACTAGAGATTCTAAGCTCTTTGTCAATAGACAGTATTTAATGCCTGTTAAGAGAGGTCCAATTATAATAGCATTTAATTCAGAAGGTGAGGTATTAGGGGCATACTATTCTGACTTGAATAATATATACTCTGCAACAGTTGACCCAATCCCCTTCGATGGAGAGTTTGGCCTGAGGCTCAAGTTTCTTAGTGTAGCTACTTTCGCCCTCTTCTCTGACTTTCTCTTTACGCAGACTCTTAAAGAAATCCTAATATGGCTCTCTCAAGAGTGGGCTGATGCTTTAGAGAATAAGGAAGTTGTACTCTCATATCCTAAAGATACGATAGAAGACTTCACACCCTATTTTGAATTGCCTTCGCAAACTAGTTGGGATCAAGAGTCAGGGCAGTGGGTTCAGCTTAATCTTTCTACAAAAGATGGAGAGCCTTGGAAGTATGGTAAGGACAAGCTCAAGCCAATAGGGGTAGCCGTTGTTTATAAATGTACAACTCCTGGTGGTGGAACGCTGTCTACTACGGATAATATCTCTTTGCAAATGGGAAGATTCCAAAGGGAAAGGGAAGATATTAGGCTAGATATAATGGTGGGTGTGCTGAACAAGTATCAACCCGCTGGTACAGAGCAAGGAAGAGTAGTGATAACGGCACTAGATGCTAATCGTCAAGTATTGTCCACTATAGCTGATACTGGATTAATAACTGCCGGTCCTGGTCATAGCACTCTCAGTTACCCTGGGGTTGTTGTAAGCATTAACACTGCTTATATAAAGACTTCCTTCACCACTACGAGCTCTGATCTTTTCTTTGAAGGTGTTGTTATCTACTTCAGTCAAATAGGAGAGAATATACTTTACACTAATAAGCGTCCAACACTTCCAGACGCTAACATGACCGACGCCGACCCCAAGGTTAGTGGGAATAATTGGTGGTCTGGATGGCAGTATGATGAGGGTACGTATAAGAAGTATTTCAGAAATAGCTTTGGACAAGACGTAAAAGTTCCTGGTTACTCATCTTCTTCTGCTGAAAAGTATACATACGCATTGATATCAGATCCTACCGATGCAGATGCGAATAGGCATTATGAAGATTGGTCAGTGAATACCGCAAATACAGAGTGGAAACTACCGGCATCCTATGCTGTGTCAATGGCTTCTCCTGCGTCAGTATATACAGGTGAGCCTAGACCATTAGAGTGTTTCTTCGGTAAGCGAGTGTTAGCCATTACGGAGTATCAGTCTGGGCAACATGATGCTGCTCAATACGCGGTTTTGTCTCCATCAGCTGATATTGATCTGTACATACGACTTATACCCTTCGGCGACTCTGACTTCTCGATACACTTGAGGAAGGTGGGAACTACATATTATCAATTCAAATACAGTTTTAAGAGTAAGAACATAATTATAAGTAAATTTATTAGTGGTGTAGAGACAGAGCTTGGGTCTGTTACGACTAAACAAAGAACCGCCGACGATAGCTCTCGATATTGGCACATCAGGGTGAAGGCTAAGGGTAGTTCCTTGTACATGGAAAGTAGAGGAGAGGTCTGGTCTTGGTGGGATGAGGAAGGAGTACCCGCTGCCTTCTCGCCTTACAGCCTGTCTGTCTCAGATGGATCTATCTCTCAAGCCAGCTACGTGGAGTTTAAGGTTGATTGCTTTGATATCCAAAACTCTAGTGGAGAGTGGTATCCCGCTCCTAGATACTTCGATTACATTAGCCTGGGTATCAACGGAGTAGAAGCGTATTATCCGATAAAGTATAATCATGATGAGAATTTCGAGTCCTACTCTATAGGCAATACTTTCAGTGGTCAATCTCCAGCTTGGTATAGTGGTCTATGGATGAAAGCCTCATCTGAACAGTATAATAAGCAACAGATTGTATACGAGCCTTATACAGCCAAGAAATCTCTTAAGGTGTGGAGGGACACCGAATCTCCTAGTGGTGTAGCCTTCCCAACGGTATGGTATAACCCACCAGAGAATCAATTACCGAGATACTTTTGGAGATGCGCTGATGTTAGGACGAGAGTTATTGTAGGGTTTGATGGTGTAGCCGGTGAACACCTATTCTCTGTTATGAATTGCTTAGGTTATAATTTCTATGGGAATGACCCTACTCGGCCTATCTCGTTACTAGAAATGAGGATGTTCAATGATGGTAAGATGGAGCTACGATCGACGCTGAGGGAGAGGAAGTGGGGCCATAGCCAGCCTTGGGTAATGTTAACGGTTAATAATATCCCTGAAATAACTAATGTTCAAGAAGGGGATACTCTTTGGGTTAGGCTTCAGTATGGCTCTAACGACTATCGAGCAGATCTTGTAGGTAATAATTGGCATAGGGGTAAGATATGGAAGGACGGCGAAGCCGAACCTGATTGGCTCTTCTCGAGATGGGGATGGGACCACGGAGATGGCCGAGACCTCTACTTCTTTGATGGGGGTGGCGGTTATTGTGGGGTAGGGTTGCAGAAGCCTGACAGGCCAATCTATGTTACTCACTTTAACGTAGGTACTCATAATCGTCCTGCTA